>Ga0209373_10003918_pt1 | contig 13275 bp, 10 predicted proteins | sample Higcelweek5metaG_FD_187173 | JGI IMG/M metagenome (GOLD analysis project Ga0209373, IMG submission 187173) | Freshwater pond sediment microbial communities from the University of Edinburgh, under environmental carbon perturbations - High... | ecosystem: Environmental > Aquatic > Freshwater >...
ATTATACTGGGCAATCTGAGAAAACAATTTACATTCAACTTTTTCAAGAGTATCAGAACTCGGCATCTCGTCAAGCTTAAGCACTTCAAGCTCCTCAAGACGATCTGCCTCTGATATGCGAAAAAAAAGCTTTGATTCAACAGTCTCATAATCGACTGTTGAATCATCAATATTTTTCCGCAACTCCCTGTCGAAAAAGGAGTAACTGTTTTCTCTTTTTTCCATTATTCTTTATCCAGATTATCCAGAATTTCTTTTATCTGTTTTCTTGCTGTAAAAAGCCGCGACTTAACAGTTCCTTCCGGTATTCCCATAATTCCTGCAATTTCAGCAAGATCCATCTCACCATAAATATTCAGTACCAATGGAATACGTAACTTATAATCAACATTTTCAAGTGCATGCTCTACAAGATCTTTTAATTCAAGCTGCTTTAACGTTCCAGGTTCAGAATTCGGGACAATATTTTCAACATCTTCAAGATTTACAGTATCTTTAGGATTAATTCGTTTTTCTGCTTTCTGATATCTCCATCGCCTTGTACAGACATGTATTACAACTCTGTGAAACCATGTTTTGAATGATGAATCACCATGAAATGTCTTAAGCGACAAATAGATCTGGAAAAAGACTTCCTGAAGCAGATCCTCATGATCACCCTGAGGTCCTGTAATTTTATATATCAGATTATAAGCATAGGAACGATACATATAGAATATTTCTTTAAATGCGCGCTGATTCCCAGACATGCATTCGTCAAGAAGCTCTTTTGTAGGTTCCAGTAGCGTCTTATTCATACATGAGTCCTCAATTATTTTTATCCCTTGATTTTCCTTTGGAAATTTTACCCTGTTACTGAATATAGTAGTAATCATAACTTGCGGGGTTCGTGTTGCATGCTCACTAACAATAAATAAATCACACATACTTTTCATACAACACTCAATGATACATTTTAAGGACTGCTCAGAGATCAGCTTTAACTTAAGCTTTCTTCTGAAAAAACTCAAAAATCCTTCTAATTATATCATCCGAGCAGACATTGTCAACTTCTGCGTGAAATGAACGAACCAGTCTATGCCTGAGAACAGGAAATGCGGCTTTCCTGACATCTTCAACATCTGCGGTAGGCCTGCCGTCAAGTAAAGCGTACGCTTTAGCGGCAAGAATCATATATTGTGATGCACGGGGTCCTGCTCCCCATGTCAGCAAATTCTTTATTTCCAGCGGGCATTCACTTTCTTCAGGTCGCGTTGCCCTGACAATACTGACTGCATATGTTACAACCGAATCAGCAACCGGCATTTTCCATACGAGTTCACGAAACTTCACCACATCATCAAGTGTCAATACAGGCTCTATTTTTTCATTATTTGACACTGTAGTTGCCTTTACAATCTGAATCTCCTCATCGCGGGCAGGATATCCAATGTCAATTGAAAACATAAACCTGTCCTGCTGTGCCTCAGGCAGCGGGTAAGTCCCTTCCTGCTCTATTGGATTCTGAGTGGCCAGCACCCAGAACGGGTGGGGAAGATTGTAAGTGTGCCCCGATGATGTAATCTCCTGCTCCTGCATTGCCTGCAGTAAAGCAGACTGTGTCTTTGGCGGAGTACGGTTTATTTCATCTGCCAATACAATATTACTGAAGACCGGGCCCTTTACAAATCTAAACTCCCTGACTCCGCTTGCACGATCCTCATGAAGAATCTCTGAACCTGTAATATCAGAAGGCATTAGATCCGGAGTAAACTGAATACGATTGAATTCCAGACGCAGACAACGTGCAAGGCTCTGAATCAATTGCGTTTTCGCAAGACCAGGTACACCGACAAGAAGACAGTGTCCACCGGATAAAAAACATGCAAGCAGATCATCAATTACTTTTTCCTGCCCGATTATCTTCTTTTTCAGTTCCGACCTGATTCTGATAATTGACTTTTCAAAATACTCAATTGATTCCGCTTCATTGTCCATTTGTATGCTCCGCATGTTAATTTTCGTTCAGATTATAAATACATGTATTACAGTTTACCATACAACATATATCTTTACTTACGCATTAATCTGCTCTTTTGCTTTTCCAATGTCACTGAAATTTATTTTCATCGCAAAAAAGAAATAAACTCCCATTAAAGTTACGATTATATATCCTATAGCATGATACAAAACCGTTATTGCTGCAGCACTCTGTCCTGGAACACCAAGCAGGCTCAATCCTTTTTGTAATACAGCATGAAGTGTGCCCACATATCCCGGGGACAGCGGAATTGCCGCACCAAGTGCTGCAAATGCAACACCGAATATACTTTCAATCAGAGCAAACCCCTCTAACTTTACTCCTAATAACCAGATCATTCCTGCATAGCAAAGTACAATTAAATATGAAAATATAGCAATAATAATTACTTTTCGCCAATCAAACAGCCAGTCAATATTAGACAGAAGCTCAACTTCGAGTTTTTTCAGTTTTCCCTGAAACTTGACTGGTGCATATCTGATTATTTTTTCAGTTATCATTCTTGTAAACGATGGCTTTATTGAATAAAAGACAAAAGAAACAATTACTAAAGTAAAAACAGATAAACTGATGATTCCATAAATATAAAGTCCTTTTAATTGCGTAAGCAAAAAGATGGGTATAAATATAAATGACAGATATATGGTAGAATCTATTACCCGTTCAAGAACAAGCGCGCCTATACTTTCAGCTATTGTAAATTTATTCCGATGCCACAGAAGGACTGCTCTTACAGCTTCTCCAATTCTGGCCGGCATTATATTATTTACTGCGAATGAAATTACACAAATGGAAAAAAGCCCTTTTTTACTTACCGACTCCCTTGATGGAAGCATGTATTTCCATCTAATTGCTCTTAGCCAGAGGCTTAACGGACTTAAAACTGCAACCAGAGCGATGACCCACCACTCTGTCAATCTAATCTGATTGCCGACCTCAGATATGTCAACATCCTTGAAAAATATATACAATCCGCCTGCAGCGATTACAATCCCACCCGCGACCTGCAATACTGATGATAACTTCATAGATCCCCGTGATATTAAAAATCCTTTTCACTTTTCAGCAGCTCTGAAACAGATACTTTACTGTAAACTTTATATGATATACTAATAATACTTTTTATACTGACCAATTCAAAATTATTTTCTTATAGGATTATTGAGCCAAAACTCGAGTTTCTATCTCGGCATGTTTAATAATAATTTAGCAAAAAATCGGCTAATTTTTAAAGTGGCAGTGAAAGTTGGAATTCCAAAATTTTTGTACAGAAAGTTTTTCTGTGTATTTCGCATATACCATGCTTTTCAATAGCCTTGCGGTGAGCCTCTGTAGCATAACCTTTATTCTGATTAAACTCATACACGGGATATTTCATGTGGTATTCGTCCATCAATCTGTCGCGCGTAACTTTTGCTATTATTGATGCAGCGGCAATTGATGCACTCAACGCATCCCCGCCAACTATAGTTTTTTGTCTGGTTTTATCAATGCCGGGAATTTCCTGATTCCCGTCAACAAGCACCAGTTCCCATTTACAGTCAATTTTCTCAAGTGCCTTTTTCATTGAACTGAGTGAAGCCTGCAGTATGTTTATTTTGTCAACTTCTCCGTGCGTGCAGGATGCAACAGACCAAAAGAGAGCCTTTTCTTTTATTATTTCGAAAAGTTCTTCCCGCTTTGATGAAGACAACTTTTTTGAATCATTTATTCCATCAATATATCGGCTTGAATCAAGACATACTGCGGCAGACACAACCGGCCCGGCAAGCGGTCCTCTTCCAACTTCATCAACACCAACAATTATCTTACTATATTCTTTTTCAATTGTCTGATCAAACGCAAACAAATCTTTTGTTTTTTTCTTTACAGTCCGTTCAGACATTTCCGATTACTCTTCGTCCGTCAACACAAATTCTTCCTTCAGAAATCGCTTCAACTGCCTTCCAGAAATTATCATGCTCAACTTCCAATACTCTTTGGGCAAGAGTGTGAGGATCATCATTATCAAACACAGGCACAGTTACCTGTGAAATAATAGGGCCATGATCATATTCTTCATCAACAAAATGTATTGTGATACCGCTTATTTTTGCACCGTACGCTATAACAGCTTCATGCACCCTTGACCCATACATTCCTTTTCCGCCAAATGCCGGAAGCAACCCGGGATGAATATTGACAACACGGTTACGATACCTGTTAATAACCTCAATGGGCAGCTTCTTCATATAGCCTGCAAGAATTATCAGATCGATTCTGTCTGATTCCAGTATTGAAAGCAGTTTTTCTGTATATTGGATTTCTGTTTCAAAATGTGATGGTGCCAGATGGATTGATTTTATACCCTGCCTGTTTGCCTGTTCAAATGCACCGGCAGAACTGTTATTACTAATCAGAAGCACTAATTCCGCATGAAGTTCGCCGGAATTTCTTTTATCAATAAGCGCCTGAAAATTACTTCCGCCGCCTGATGCAAAAATCGCACAACGCATTGACATATTAACAATTCCTCTGTTTTACAGTTGCGATTCGGCCGGTCTTTCTATCTTTGCCACTTCACCACTAAAATTAATTGTATACTTTATACCGGCCCATGTAATTGTATTTGTCAAAAACGTTCTGAAGTAGCTCAGCACATGTGTAAATCTCATCATGGGAAACAAGGCAATAAACTTAGGCATTCTATGCATTTTTCCCAAAAACGGATAAAGCATGACAGTCAGTATTTCTCCGATGTAAAAAATAAGGGCGGCTCCTCCGCCGGCGCTATAAAACGAATGGTTTTCAGAAATTGACATAAGCATAGCAAAAGGAAGTGCAAAAAGAAGTAATGTCGCTGCAGAAGCAATAGGAAACACCAGGAATAACCAGATCATTTTAAAATGAGCTTTAAGATACATAATCTGTCTTTCGAACCAGTTCACGGTACTTTTTACTGTCGGCAACAGATCATCAGTGTGCGTAATGCAATGAGGAACAAGTACAGCTTTTTTTCTGTTCTTATTAATTATCTGTGATAAACTCATATCATCCACACCGGCTTTTGCCCAATTATCAGCAACATTAAGATCTTCGAAATCTTTTCTGCGTATTGACATTGACCCGCCCCAGAGCCCTACTCCGCCAAAACAGCATGCACCGACAAATGCGACATACATAAAAACATTGACATATGAATGTGTCAATTCCCCGACAGTACCATTTTTAGCATGAAGCCACCTGAAACCGCTTGTAACGGCAACCTTAGGATTAGAAAGCGGCATTACAAGCTCTTTAAGCCATTTTTTATCCGGATGAATATCTGAATCAGCAAAAACATAAACATCTGGTTTAGCAGTAATTTTCAATGCCGCAAGTAAATTATAGTTTTTCTGGGCACAGTTTTTTGAAAGTCCGGCAAAAGCTATTTTTGCATTTTTATGAGAAGCGATAATTTCCTTTATTATTGGAACTGCAGTATCATTTTCACTCTCTGTTACATAAACCACTTCGTAATTGCTATATTCAAGCTCAAGAAAACCTGATAGATTTTTTCCAAGATCCCTTGGAATACCTTTACATGGAACAATAATTGAACATTTTGGCGTGTAATCCTTATTGTACTTTGAACGTAGTCTCTTATCATACCAATACTTCTGGTAAAATATCGTAAACAGTGTTGCTAAAATATCTCCTACAACTATAACTAATGCTGCAATGCAAAGAATATGAATAATCATTGTCGATCCAAAAAAATTCGAAACTGCCAAAAAAACCTCCTGAAAGAAAATGCTATAAAATAGAACCTAACTGCCCCATAAGGCAATAGACAATCCATTTTAATTTTTACCGTTTCATTTATCACATCAATATACTATTACAATTTATTTTTAGGGCTGCTTTTTAAAAATACTATAAACACATTGTTTAATATGTGTTTTTTGAAAACAAAGTGTATTAAAAATATCTATTTCGGTATTTAATTTTTCCCGCTTTTTACAAGATTTCTGCCACCTTTTTTTGCTCTGTACAGTGCTTTATCTGCCAGGCTGAGTGCATCCTGAATACTCTGACTGCTATCTGCACGTTCTGCTATTCCACAGGAGATCGTTACTGAAATCTTTTTATTCCCCGATTCTGTCACCATCATTTCAATATCTTCCCGTAATTTTTCCATGATTTTAACCACAGTTTTAGATGTTTTCCCAGGGAAAAATACAGACAATTCTTCACCGCCATACCTGCATGCAATTCCTTCCTCAGGAACAGCAGTCCTGTTTACAGCCTGAGCAACCGCAAACAGTACATCATCACCGGCCTTATGACCATATTTATCATTTACATTTTTAAAATAGTCAATATCAATCATTGCAACAGTAAATGGCAGACTCATATTAAGAGGCGCCTGTTCAGAAATGATTTTACCGCAGTAATCCCTATTGTAAATTTGCAGTAATGGATCAATCATGACTCTGTTTTCCATTCTGGAAAACCAGTGAAGCATTATTCCTGTCAATGTAACCAGTTCCATTGCCAATATCATTACAACCTGCATATTATCTGGCGACTGGGAACCTATACCCATAGTCCAGACAACAGCATTTACAACTGCAATACCGGTTAATAATCCGCCGATATGAAAATCTTTTTTTAAGAACTTTACACTAATCATAAAAACACATAGTGCACAGACCGGACCGATCCAGTAAGGGAAATCAAAAACACCTTTAAAATCGATGTATTTTACCCATGAAGTCGCATGATCCGAAAGAAATCCTATATCAATTAATATAATCTCAACTGTAAATAGGGCAAGAGTAATGCTGCGTGCAATCTGATACTTGACAAATGTCTTAACAGTTAAAACAATGATTAAATTTACAAATATCAGTAGAAGCACAGCCCCGAAAAAACCATCCGGAACTTGTACGGGTGCATTAAAAGAAGTTGCAGTCCATGGAAAAAACAGACTTAACCCTGTAAATCCGCCAAGATACCCAAGTAAAAAAACCTTTAAATTATGCACCCGTGAATAAGATAGATTTCCAGCTATTAAAACCAGTATTGAGCAGATTGTACCGGCACTATTAATGAATTTTGTTGACAAAAACAACTGCGAGTAATTGCTGTTCAGCCAGATTATCACTCCAATAAGAACAATAGCGAAAGAAAAAATGCGAATTCCCCACCTGTTCTTATTTATCATTTACAGATCCGTTCCATATTACAATTCTGTTAATTTTTCTGATTAAAAACTACATTGTCAAATTTATCTATGCAATATTTTATATCTAAAAAAAACGGGTTTGCATTAACAAATGCAAACCCATTTTTTTAGTAATAAAAATTTAAATTATGGTCTTTTCACACCAATCAGAAAATCAGTCTCAAGCCCCTGCAATTCTACTCCAACATCCCCTGTAGATCTGGGCTTATCTTTCAAGACCATTCTGTATGTTCCGGCACCAACAAGTCGACCTTTATTGTTGCGGCCATTCCATTCAATATTCATCTCTTTGTCAAAAACAATTTTATCTTGTGACCATACTTTATTTCCCATTGCATCATAAATTGCAACACCTGATATCTCAAACCCTACTCCGGAAATCACTTTCTCAGGTCTTAATGAGATATGAATCTTTTCCCCATTTGCAGGATTAAAAGGGTTTGGACCTTTTTGCAATTTGAGATTCATTTTGAAAGCATTGATTTTTACAACAACTTTCTTATTATTCTCGACACTCTGAGTGTTTCCATTCTTATCAGTAATTCTGTCAGGATTAATATTAACTGAATCTCCTTTAAGCAAGACTGGATACTTATCCGATCTTGTTATAGATTCAATGATATACCACTTTTCCTTTTCGCTTGTGGACTTATTTGCAATAAGTTCTTTAAGCATTACAACACAAGTTCCTGACGGAGTATAGAACAGATAAGAATCAGCATTGAAATCAGAATTAACCGGTTCTGAAAATTCAATTTTCAGGCTATCCGGTTTTGATGCATCAGTGCCTATATCCCCAGGAAAATATTCCGCTGAAACAATTACCGGACCAGCTTTATCAGCTGCTGAACTTACAGCCTTATCACCTGCAAATTCACTATTTGTCACAGTAACTTCAAGAGCTCCATTTGTAATATCTTTTTGTGTTGTACTGAACTTATCATCTATATCTACACCAATCATGCTGTTATTGTCAAGATAGTTGATACCACCAGCAGATCCATTGACAACTGATTTCAAGCTAATATTATTTACAGCCCACTTTGCCCCTACCTGAACAGATTCTTTTATGACTTCTTTGTTAAATATTATTCTCAAATAGTCAACAACACCATCTCCATTGTTATCATAATAAAATGAAGAATCAATATCAGGTGGAATCTGTTTCATTTTTATTGTAACAGGCCGGTTATCTTTATGAGCCTTGTTTCCATTCTCATCAACAATTGTTCCGGAAGATAGAATCTTTAACTTATCACCATAAGCTGGAGATTTATTTCCATTGTTGGTTACAACAATTTTAACTGTATCCCCGCTAATAATGCCTGCACTTGCAATGGCAATATTAGTAGTATCAGCTACTCCTGCAATCTCCTTAATCAACTGCAGCGTTGACCCGATAATTGTATTGTCAGAAACAGTCTCTGAAAATGTAATCATCATTGTATCATCACCATTGGCAGCCAGACGTTCAAGAATTGTTGCTGATTTCAGAAGAGGCCCAACACTGTCAGCAATAATAAATTCCGGATTCTGAGATGCAGCATTAGGAGTTTCAGGATTCTTCCAATAGGCTTTACCCAACTGACTTGATCCGCTGTTAGTGGTAAGACATGTATCAAATGCCGGGTTCAGCAATACAGTTACATGCTTTTTGTTAGCTGGATCAATAGTCATAACCGTACTGTCTATTACTATTAATTTTGATGCCGCATTTTTTGCAGGCCAGTAAAGTTCAAGCGAATCTGGTAAATATGTAGCATTCTTTAATGTATCCTGATAGTAGATTTCAACCCTGTTTACCTGGCCAATACCATTATCAGCAAAATAGGCAGCTGATTTAATTACATATTCAGGAGCTAAAAAGAAGATATTCTGGCGGGTTGCCTGAATGATCTCTTTAGATTCAGTATATACTGTTATCTCTCCGTTTGTAACAGCACTGCCTGTTGATGTGATCCAGATAACCATTTTCCCACTAACAAGTTTTCCTTTTGTAATAGGAGCTGTACTTGTTGCATCAGAATACGCATTAAGTACACCTTTACTTCCTGGAAATTCAATTTCAAAAGTATCATTTCTGGTCGTAATAGGAGTTACGCCGTCAAGTGAAGCGGTAATTGTAACAGGATAACGATCTCCGCAGGTCCCTTCAATTTTTGCTGCTGCATTGTAACCATTTGTATCACTATAAAAGATATAGAATCTGTCTCTTGGTTGTCCAACAAAGCACTTTGCATCATCAGTTTTGTCATTTAATACAAGTTTTGCAACAATTGGGAATGTATCATTTTTGTTTCCACTTGTTACTTTTACGTTAAAATATACTGTTCCGGTACTATCACTGGTTTGTGTAGCCGGTGCTTCAACATCCCCGATAGTTGGAGCCGTACTCTTCAGTTCAACAGCAGCGCTTCCATCTTTGTCAACTCTATTGTCATATTTATCAAAAACATTGACAGTAATTTTCGTAGTTGAACCAGGGTTTACCTGTTTTACTCCGCCTGATGCAGGATCATAGAATTTTACATGGTCAGCAGGACCAGGTAAAATTTGAATTGCCTCTGATGTACCCCGGATTGCAACACCAATTGTATCTTTAGTATTAGCCATAAACTTACCGCTGACACTTACATATTCTTTTGAATTATCATCCGGTACTTTTGTGAATACAACATAATTTACTGAATCTTTTACAGTAAAATTACGCGCAAATGTAAATGGCTCTATATTCTGATTAAATAAAATATTTGCTGAATTGAGAGCTGCTTCAGCAGTGTCAATTGCAACCTGTATAATTTTTCCGGATGAATCTACCGGAACAACAACCATCTGAACTGTATCACCGGCACGAACAGAAGTTAATAATTTTGTGCCTTCTTTATCTTTAATTCTTACCTGAAATTGATATTGAAGTGAACGATATGGAAGAAAACCAACATTTGAAGTGATAGTATTTCCATCTTTATCTGTTCCTTCAACTACTATCTGCAAAAATGCATATCCATTATTTGAGTTACGTGCCGGAACAGAAAATGTAATTACGTTTGATCCACTTCCAACGGTTGTCTTTGATGGTGTAATATCCTTGATATTTGATTTAAGCGTCAGCGAATCACCATTTGATCCGAAAATGTCCGCCTGGTAAGTAAGCCCATCAATCCATTTTGTATACTTTATTTTCGGATTATTCATTGTAACTCCTTCAGGGATCTTTAGATCAAATGAAGCAGTTGCAGTAGTGCCTTTAATAATAATTGGCTGTGTCGGTTTTATTAAAATTCCAGCATCAGACATTGATGTAAACGGAATCGCACCAATATCCGCCAAAGAGCCATCCTCATCAGTAATTCCGGCATCTTTCCATCCCTGATCAACAATAAACTGCTTCATCAAAGGATCGTCCCAATCTGGAACCAGAAAAAAGTCATCATCTGGATCGATTGATTTAAATTTTGTTTCCAACCAGCGGTTATTAGATGTTTTCGGAAATGTTTTACTTATCAATGCTCCAGGTTGAATAACAAAATTGGCATTCATGTATTTCGTAGTATCAGTTCCATCATCTAATGTTATTGTTACCGGAACATCTTCACCTGCAACCTCAATTCCTGAAGTTCCCTGACCAATCTCATTTGTAATACGTACCTGAGATACTCCGGTAAATTTTTGAACCTTTTCTACATACTTACCAGTTGTTGGATCTGTCATACCCCACTGATAATTCTGAGTTTGTGTCTGAGGTGCCATTTGCTGACAGGCAAAAAGATTGTTTTTCGCCAAATGCATTTCCATGAAAGTAAAATCCATGAAAATTGAACCTTTTGCAGCTTCCCAATATTCATAAGGTTTACCCATAATATTGTTGAATACCAAATGCTGATACCCAGCCTGCCAGTGACCAACAATCATTAGAAAATTATGAAAGAATGTATTATTGTAAATTGCTACAGGTGAAAGAAGATCATCTTTAAAAAGTATGGCACCACCAGGCTGATTTCCGCCATCATCCATAGCAGCAATTTTTGCAACATCTTTTGCTGCATGGTGATTTTCATAAATAAGATTATAACGAACTGTTGAGCCAAGATCCCATGATGACTCAAAAAACAGACCCCAGTCGTTATTATGAATCTTGTTATTTTCAATCAGATGATTTCCTGTTTTTCCAAAACCTGACAGGGGAACAACACGCCATGTCTCAAGATCAGCAGGATTTGAGTTTGCATATATTCCACCTTCATTTCTATCTTTAATATTTATTCCAAAATATGCATTCCTCAGTTCACAGTTTCGTATTGTCGCATCACCAGCAACCCACAAAGTAATTGCAGCGTTTCCATGAAAAAGTGGGTCTTTCGCATTCCATATACCAGGATAGGCAAAAGGAGCTGACCCGCCTCCATCAACAATTATACCATCAATTGTAACTCCAACTGCTCTCATAACCCTGACTGCCCCATTCTGATCAAAGGTGATTTTTTCTTCAATCTTTGCCTCGGCAGCAGTTTTTGGGCCTACGTTCGTCTTATCTGTATATTTAATTATGGGTTTTTTCTTATTTGTAGGATTGGCAGATGTAAGTGTTATACCATTTTTATTAATTGTAACCTGTTCTTCATAGGTTTCATAATCTTGAATAATAATTTCATCACCAACGTCCGCATCTTTAATTGCATCAGTAATCGTTCGATACTGGCCACCATCATCACTGTTTTTTGAAACAGTTCGCAATGCTGCGAACGATACCTGGGTTACAACAAGCAATGCTGTAATAATAAATTGAACTAACCTGCTTGGGCTCATTAAACCCTCCTTTTTTGTATACTGAAATTATGGACATTGCAAACTAATTAGTGATTGCGTTTATTTTTTCGGTTCAACACGCAATTCATGATGTGTATTCCTTGAGAATACAAATACTTTCACCTCAGATACCCTCTATAATTAAAGTAATCGTTCATATAATAATTTATTTCTAATAAGATGTAAATACACTTTTTGAAATTTTATTTATATTTAAAACTTCTATAAATGCTTTTTCTTTATTATTATAAAAATTTTTCTGACCAGTAAATTTGAACGATTAAATTTTAATAAAAACTTTGTTAAATTCTGTGATGCAACATAATTGAGGCTCAACAACAAAAATATGTTGTAAAGTGGCACCAATTTGAATTGCCTTAAAAAATAATCTTATATAATATGATACCAGCCACATTTTTGATAATATAACCAATTTTTTCTGATATGTGTTCCTTTTTGACACGTTTTTTCATTTTTTGATTCATTTCGATTACATAAGTCATATCGTGTTTTAAAAACATGTCTATTTTTTAATATTTTTTTCTGTACACTATTGTTTACTTTATTTTCCATACATATTTATTACATAACTTTTGTTTTTTGTTTTCCATATTATCTACTGCTGCAACTTCAGTTTTTTAGTTCATGTACTGCATGATTCATATACCTTTTAAACTTTAAACAATAGGCACTTAAATATATAATGCTCAGATGAAAATTCCTGATATTTTTATTATATTAATTTGATTTTCCCTTAAATTCCACTTTAATTGAACGAATTAACGCAATCTGTTCCCAACACCAATTAGATTAGCGTAAAATAAAACTCAAAACTAAATTGTCATGGTATGATAATTGCTTCTATATTAATTGAATATATCAATTCATGATGTAAAAAGGAGGACTTATTATGGAAAATAGAAATAAACTTGAAGCCATTTTTGATATTAATGAATCAAATGTAAACTCTCTTAAGATTCCATTCATGAGTGGACGTCCTGAAAGGGATATAATTATCAGCAATGATGAAATAATCAATCTTATTATAAATCTGAATACAACAACGTCCATTGAAGAATTTTTAGCGGTTTTGTAAAAGTGGGCAGGTTCATCCCTGCCCATGTTTTTTACACCATTTGTAAACTATTCACATTCCCGGTGTTCCATATTGAGTTAATGAGCCTGATATTAATGACGATGCCGCTATCCAATTTTTACCATAATTATTACCGATTGCACT
>Ga0209373_10003919_pt1 | contig 13273 bp, 6 predicted proteins | sample Higcelweek5metaG_FD_187173 | JGI IMG/M metagenome (GOLD analysis project Ga0209373, IMG submission 187173) | Freshwater pond sediment microbial communities from the University of Edinburgh, under environmental carbon perturbations - High... | ecosystem: Environmental > Aquatic > Freshwater >...
ACAATGAAGTTCAAAAAACTCAATTTCTGGAAACAAATGAGGTGATATTGTAGGAAATCAGCAAATATATAAATAGCCATTTACCGTGCATTTATGGAAACTCAAAACAAACAATACATCCAGAGACCCATTCAAACATCGATTCTTGCCAAGGCTCAATCTCTCAAACCTTGAGAGATACTTCTCCTTCATGGAGATTCTTGAGCAGGTAAAACTGTGATACTATCAAACATCCATAATGAAATCAAACAAGGAAAACTCTTTGAAGTAGAAAAATATTCTATCCTTACCGATCCCAAAGGAGGTTTTATCGAGCTCCTTGTATGAGAAAGATTGTTTGATTATAAACCTGAATTTAAAGGTGTTTTTTCCAATTCTATTAATGAAAACGAGTGAGGTCAATTTTCCTATAATACTCAAAGTATTCAGGTCTACTTTTGAAATCTCTCACCCGAACAAATCAGGAGTGAGATACTCTCGGTATTCAAAAACTATTCATACTCACACATCTTCTTTGATGCTATTGAGAACATTATGGAACATGATAGATCATTGTTTTCAGAAATCATCCAAGCTCTTTCCCAAAATAAAGTCAAAATCTTTCTTTCCTCTCGTCAACCAATCAAAGGTTGGGACACTCTCACAAGTATACTAGTGGAAAAATTCAATCGTGCTGAAGCTAACGATTTTATCCATATCAATATGCCGACTCTTGAAAAAGAACACCAAGAATTCATTCTTAATCTTGTAAGATATGAAAAAGATGAGATTGAAAAATTTGATCCTATAATGCTTACCCTTCTCTACTCACTCTTTCAATCTGATGAAACAGATTTGATTTTCCTAATTGAGCAATTAAAAACTCAAACACAAGTAGTCACTGTTTTTGTTTTTGGAGACGAAAGTGTTTGAAGGCATGATTTTCATCGTGAGGTAGAGCGACTCATACTTCAAAAACTTTTTCATCATGACAAAGCATTACTCACTTATTTCAATAAAACCTATATCCTCAAATATCACGAAAAAGATGCTGAATATCTCGCAGGAGTTGTTTCTGATACAGAATGGAAAGCTTTTGAGAAATTTGCAATCATAAATGGAAGAGTGATAAGAAACTCAATCACTCTGAAACTCCAATGGGCACTTCATGATAGTCTTTATCTTATCATAGGGCAATATTTCCTTTCTGAATACCAAAAATCCCCTGATGTTTTTTCTCAGTACTCAAACATTTACTACACCATTATTGATTATTGGAAAGACCATAGATTAGAAATATGAGTTAGGTATGAATACATTTCTGAGGTAGTAAGACTTTGTCATAACTTATGGTACAATTCCAAAGATCAGGAGAAGTATGCTTGATTTTTAGGCTCAGTAGGATATGAGTTTTCTAGTTTTTGAAAATATCAAGAAGCTATCACCCTACATAATAAGGCTATTGATATCCACCATGAACTACTCAAAAATGCCCACTATAAGCACTTGCTTCTCAATAAAATCGCTACAGTCTTTGGAAATTTGGGGGTAGCTCTTTATAGTATCTGAAACTACCAAGAGGCTATTGAACAATATCATAAAGCTTTGAATATCCTTCTCTCTCTCCATCATAATAAAGACTCTAATAATCAATCTCTTCTCAATGAAATCGCTACAGTCTATAACAATTTGTGATGGGCTTTGAAGGAGATTTGAAAGAACCAAGAAGCTATTGAACAATATCATAAAGCTTTAGATATCCAACTCATGCTCCTTGAAAAGGATCCCAGTAATTGTTCCCTTCTCAAGGAGATTGCTACAGTCTATAGTAATTGGTGATGGGCTCTTCAGCAACTTTGAAACTACCAAGAAGCTATTGGGCAATATCACAAAGCTTTAGACATCCGTCTCATACTCCTTGAAAAAGACTCCCATAATCACTCTCTTCTCAATGAGATTGCTTCAATCTATATTAACTGGGGAAGTGCTCTTCATGAAACTTGAAACTACCAAGAAGCTATTGGGCAATATCACAAAGCTTTAGACATCCGTCTCATGCTCCTTGAGCAAGACTCATATAACCAATCTCTTCAAAGTCTGATTGCTTCTATCTACTTGAATTTGGGGGTTACTCTTTTTAGTCTCTGAAACTATCAAGAGACTATTAAACAATATCATAAGGCTTTGAACATCCTTCTCAGTCTCTATAAAAAAGACTCAAACAATGATTCCCTACTATATCAGATCGCAAACACTTATGGAAATATGTCACAGGTATCATACGTGCTTTGACAAAACAATGATGCAGATATGTACTGGCATAATGCAAGTAAAAATGGTTTCTGGATAGGAAGAGAATTTTTAGAATTAGAACTTCAATTTTATCACTATGCTCATCACACTAATTCTATAATCCGTTTTGAAGCTTTTAATAGATTACAAACTCTTCTTGACGAGTGAATCAACTCTCACTGATGGGATTTAAAAGCAAATATTAAAAAAGCCATTCAAGATGGACATCCTGATAGGGCAACGCTCGTGGAGTTGGCTACTCGTATCTCAGTCAATATTGATTATAGTGAGTTTTTGGAATAATTTTCTGCCATCTTTCCGAAAATGATGAGCCCTCCGCTAAAACATTCTCGCTTACATCATAAATCCCACTTATGACAAATACAAAAATACAACCAGTTGAGTGATTTCGTCTCATTCATAGAGAAGTACAAAACATCGCCTCAGATACACTTAAAGAACTAAAACCTTGAGAGGTAATATTTCTCTTCTGAGAATCAGGTGTCGGAAAATCTGTGATTATGGATGAATTACATAAAGAGTTTTCTTCTTACGAAGATAAATCAGACTTTTTTTCTTGGGAAGGAAAAAATAATATTGACACCCCTCAAAGTGGTATTTTAGAATTCTTAAAGCCTTATGATATTCTCGACTTTGCCACTATTCAAATTATCGTTAATAATTCTATCTCTCATATTACCAACTCAACCTTATCAAATGTAAGTCAATCCGTAAACATAAATCCATTTCAAGAGAAAATGTCTCCTGAACAAATTCAATCTATCATCTATTGAGCTTTTATAAGCTACAACAAACCATACATATTTTTCGATGCAGTTGAAGATCTTCTCAGTACTGGGAAAGATATAGAAAATAACGACAGAGAAATCTTTCACAGGGTTATAAAAATTCTCGTCGATAAAAAAGTTACTATTATTTTGTCTGCGAGGAATCACAAAGCTCTTCAAAAAATAGTCCCTCTTTACTACCCTATCGAAGTAGAAAAGTTTGATTCTATTGAGGTCACGACATACATTCAAACCAATTTCTCTTGATTATCACAAGAGCACGAATGATTTATCAAAGATGTTTGCAAATACATTGACTCATGAAGAGAAGAAAGATATGATCCTATATCTCTGTCTCTCCTCTACACACTCTATATCGAAGATAAAGATGATTTTCTTTTCTTAGCTGATGATTCTGAAATCCATGATTTGTTTGAACTGTGAAAGAAAAGCACAGCCGAATGAGAATTTAATGAGGAAGTAAAAATCCTTCTTCACAAAAAGATCTTAAAAAAAAATAGTTCTCTCTTTGAATATTTAAAAAAAAACTTTCTTTTAAAGTACCATAACAGAGATAGAATCTTAAATTATACCATCTCAGTATCTGATTCAGAATGGAATACTTTTACACATTTCATTTCTATCAACGGTAGAGTAGAAAGAAATATTAAATCTAAAGAAAAAGTTCTCATTATTCATGATAGTATTTATCATTTAACTGTTTCTTTTTTTCAAGACCAACTTAAAACAAAAATAGAAGACTATGAAGATAACATGATTGGTTATTTTAATATTTTCAGTGACTGGTGTAAAAATCGTTTAGAACTTGGTATTTCTTCTACGATTGTCATCCACACTCATGAAATTTGTCACACTGTTTTAGAAAAAACTATACCTCAAGATATTTATGCAAATTTTCTTTGATCCTTTTGAACTGCTTTATACAAAATATGAAATTATTCCGAAGGAATTAAAAAATATGAGGATGCTTTGATTACCTTTCACAAGATTCAACAACTTGTCCTAGATGATAACTCAATCAAAAATGAGATGGCTTGAGTTTATTTAAATTTAGGAGTGATTTATAGGAGTACATGAAACTATCAGAAATCCATTAAGAACTATGAAAAAACTTTAAAAATGCTTCTTGAGCTCCAACAATTTGATTCTGATAATGACCGTATAGAAAATGAGATAGCATGAGTCTATTTGAATCTAGGTGTAGTGTATAGTGATATTTGAAACTCTTCTAATGCAATTCAAAATTATGAGACAGCTTTGAGTATTTTTCTTAAATCTAAAATATATACCCCAAACAACGACACTCTCACGAGAGGTATCATTTGAGTTTATTTGAACTTAGGTGTAGTGTATAGTGATCTCGGAAACTACCCTATGGCTATTAATAAATATTATGAAGCTTTGAATGAATATAAACAATTACAAGTTAACACATCCAACCATGACTCATGTATAAATCTTACAGCTACGGTTCATTTGAATTTAGGGGTTTCTCATCGGAACACATGAAGTTACCAAGACGCAATTGATCACTATTATGAAGCCTTGAAAAGTTTTCAACATTTACTAATTGATGACCCAAATAATGACTCAATAAAAAATCATGTTGCTATAGCCAATTCAAACATAGGAATAGTTCTGATGAGTACATGAAATTATCAAGAAGCTATCAAGTACTACCATGAAGCTCTCGATATCCGTCTCAATTTTCAATATCATGATCCAAATAATTACTTACAAAAAAATGAGATTGCTACAATTTGTTTGAACTTAGGGGGAGCTCTTAGAAACACTTGAAACCACGCCGAAGCAATCAGAAACTATCAAAAAGCTTTAGATATCTACTCCCAAATCCAGCAACAGGAGCCAACTAATGACTCCATCAAAGATAAGATAGCTTGAGTTTATATAAACTTAGGTGTTAGCATCAGAGCTACTTGAAAGCCAAAAGAAGCCATCGAGAACTATCAAAAGGCTTTAACGATACTCTATGAAATACTACAACTTACCACTAAAAATGATTCTCTAAAAAATAGAATTGCCACACTCTATATGAATCTAGGGGTAGCATCCGATGATCTATGAAACTTTCAAGAAGCTATTAAGTATTATCAAGAATCATTAGATATTTACTCACAACTCCAACTTCATGCCCTAAACAATTATTCTCTCAATAATGAAATCGGGATAGTATATTTGAATTTAGGAGTGTCTCTGATGAGTACATGAAACTTTCAAGAAGCTATTAAGTATTATCAAGAATCATTGAATATTTACTCACAACTCCGTCATCATGACCCATACAATGACTCTTACAAAAATGAAGTTGCTACTCTTTATATCAACCAATGAGTTGCTTACATTCAATCAGAACTATGAAAAAAATGAATTGTATCAATAATTTCAGGATTAATTATTTATCAGGAATTACATAAAAAATATCCTGATAATCATATTTTTTTACAACAAATTGAACAAATAGAATGACTTCTTATTGAACTAAACAAAGAAAAATAGATAAACTATCAAATCATGAGAAATAAACAAAAACCTATACAAAGAAAGATTTCTTTACTGGAAATACTCGTACATTGAGAATGAAGAAAACTTTCCTCTATTAAAATTTAAACAACAATTCCTTAGTATAAATGATGGAGAAATCACATAAGGATTTACTTCATATTATTTGATATACTTAACAATATATGATATAATACTTTGGAATCAAGGCGTGAAGTTAAAAATATGCAATATCATTTAAGAATGTAAACATGCAAAAACTAAAAAAGCTTATGTACATTGAAAGAATTATTCAGAAACAAGTTCTAGAGAAAGCTCGTAGTTTAAAACCATGAGAAATTTTATTACTGCATGGAGATGCTGGCTCAGGAAAAACTGTCATCCTTGAGTATCTTCATAGAGAGATTGGGAAATGACAAATTATGCACATTGAGCAAATCTGAGCTCTCATAGGGGCACAAGAAGGATTTATGGAATTATTGTATAGTAGAAAATTATTTGATGACAAATCTGAGAGAAATACAAATTCTCAACAAATAATAACAACAAACTGAACCACGAAACAAACTAATATCAACCAAGAAACAGTTATTCATTCTTGAATCATAAGTGAGTCTCAAATAATTCATAAAATCCTTGGTGCATTTGAAAACTATTGAGAAGAATATCTTTATCTAGATGCAATTGAGAACATTCTTGAGGGAGATGACCATCCCCTCTTTGCTCAATTGATTAGCATTCTTCAAAAAAACTGAGTCAAAATCTTGATGACTTCGAGGAAAGATTCCAATCCTTTTGACCATATACTTTCTCAAAAAATCAAAAAGTTCAACAGAGAAGAAGTCACAAGTTATATAGTCTCAAATTTCTCGAAACTCTCCTGAGTTCAACAAGACCTTATACAAAAACTCGTAAGGTTCTATGACATGCAAGATCAAGAACTTTTTGATCCTATCATGCTCACTCTCATTCATTTACTCTATGTAAGTGAATGAGATGATTTTGAGTATCTCTTGGAAACATTGGCAACATCGGAAAGTGCATCTGTCTTTGTACTTGGAAATGAGCATACAGGCAGGCATGAGTTTCACCGTGAAGTCGAGAATTTCATCCTCCAAAAACTCTTTCACAAAGATGAAAATCTTCTCTCCTATCTCAGAAAGACCTTTCTCCTCAAGTTTCACTCCAAAGGTCTTCTTGATGCCATGGAACTCCCCTACTCTGACGATGAATGGAGTGCTTTTGATAAGTTTGCCTCTATCAATGGAAGAGAAGTCAGAAACTCTATCACAAAACAGCTTCAATGGAATCTTCACGACTCTCTCTATCATCTCATAGCCAAATACTTTCTCTCCGAGCTCGCTCATCATCCAATTGAGTACGAAGAAGCAAGCAAGCAGTACTATCGTATCTTGGAATATTGGAAAGACCACAGACTTGAAATGAATGTAGATATTAAGTACATAATGAGTGTTTGTGATGCTTGCCTACCATCTTGGTCTCTCTCTACCACTCCTACGGCATTTGCTCGATTTATCTTTAATCTTGGATATGAATTTGATGAATTTTGATACTATCAAGAGGCTATCATATTCTATCAACAGTGTCTGAACATCCGTGAAAAGCTTCTCCTTGATGACCAATCCAATTCTGCTCTTAAAAATGATCTCGCTTCTGTCTATATGAACTTAGGGATCGCTCTTGATAGTACCTGAAAATTCCAAGATGCCATTACTTATTACCAAAAAGCTTCCGACATAATTGATAAGCTTCTCCTTACTGACCATTCCAATTCCGCTCTTAAAAATGATCTCACTTGAGTCTATTTGAACTTAGGGAATGCTCTTGATAATACCTGAAAATACCAAGATGCCATTACTTTTTATCAGAAAGCTTCCGACATAATTGAAAAGCTTCTCCTTACTGACCATTCCAATTCCGCTCTTAAAAATGATCTCGCTTGAGTCTATTTGAACTTAGGGAATGTTTATTTGAGTACCTGAAAATTCCAAGATGCCATTACTTATTATCTCAAAGCTTCCGACATCCGTGAAAAGCTTCTCCTTACTGACCAAGATAATTCCGCTCTTAAAAATGATCTCGCTACAGTCTATAATAATTTAGGTCTGGCTTATTGAAGTACCTGAAAATCCCAAGATGCCATTACTTATTACCAAAAAGCCTTCGACATCCGTCAAAAACTTCTCCTTGCTGACCAAGATAATTCCGCTCTTAATAATAATCTCGCTAGAGTCTATATGAACTTAGGGGTGGCTTATGATAGTACCTGAAATTATCTACAAGCTAGAAAACAGTATCATTTGGCTCTAGAAATTTTCCTAAAAATCCAAGAGTGAGAGCCAAATAATAACTCTCTCAATAATCAGATTGCTTGAATATACTTGAACTTAGGAGGTGTTTATTGAAGTACATGAAAGTATGAACAATCTATAGAACAATATCAAAATGCTCTTAAAATCTTCCTAAAGCTCCAAGAGTGAGAGCCAAATAATAACTCTCTTAATAACCAGATTGCTTGAGTATACTTGAACTTAGGAGATGCTTATTGAAGTACATGAAAGTATGAACAAGCTATAGAGCAGTTTCAGCAGGCTCTTAACATTCGTCTCTCTTTACAACTCGTAGACCCAAATAATTACTCTCTTAAAAACGATATAGCTTGAGTTTATTTGAACTTGGGGATGGTTTATGATAGCCTATGAAGGTATGAACAAGCTATAGAGCAGTTAGATTTAGCTCTTAATATACTTCTCAGTCTCCAACACTCGACCTCAAACAATTACTCCCTTAATAATAGTATTGCTAAAGTTTATATGAACTTATGATTGTCTTACTATAACATCTGAAATTATGAAGATTCTCATCAAAAATACCAATATGCTTTGGATTTTCTTCTTACAATCCAACAGCACGATCCAAACAATAGCTCTATAGCAAATAATATTGCTAAAGTTTATATAAACATAGGGGCTACTCTTTATAGCATGTGAAATAAAACAACAGAAGCTACTGATAAGTATAAAAGTGCATTGAAGTCACTTGAGCAAATCTTAGAACTTGATCCTGATAATGCTTACCTTGAAAATCAAATTGCTACAATTAATTTAAATATAGGGGTAATACTCATGAATCTCTCAGATTTTAATGGTGCTATCGAATATTACGAAAAATCTTTGGATAAACGTGAGAAACTACTACAGAACGCCCCCAATAACTCGTCTCTCAAGAATGATCTCGCATGAGTTTATGTGAACTTAGGAAAGGCATATCAAAATACCAAAAAATTTCAAGATGCCATCAAACGGAATTTATTGGCTTCTGACATCTATGAAAAATCCATACTCAATGAACCTCAAAATACAAGTCTCAAAAATGATTATGCTTACATTTTAAGTGTTTTAGGAGATATATATAAAATCTTAAAACAATATCCTGATGCAAAAGATAATTATCAAAAATCCTTGGATGTATTGATTAATATGCTCACGAGTAATGAAAATAATCTTTCGTTAAGAAAAGATCTTGCTACTATATACTACAAATTAGGACTCATTTGTAGATCATCAAATCAATTACAAGAAGCAATTGATTATTATAATAAAGGTATAGATATAAAGACTGAGTTAGTAAGAGATGAGCCAGAAAATAATACTCACAAAAATGATCTCGCAATATTTCTATTAAATAAATGAAATGCTTATAAAGATAAAAATGAATTAACTGAATCAATCAAAAGGTATGAAGAGTCATTAAATATACTAGACTCATTAAAAAAGTTATATTCAAACAATATAGAGTTGCAACAAGAGATAGAGTTGCTACATAATACTGCTCTAATTCTCTATAATCGGGGTAATTGTAATCAAATAGACTGAAAAACAGAAGAAGCAGTTGAGAAATATGATAAAAGTATGAGGATTTATTTAATATTACAAGAGAAATCACCAAACAATACAGAATTTGAAACCGATATGGACAATATTTGGAAAGAATGTAAAAAAATTGCTTCAAAACAGTGAAAAAACATATTTCCTCCTTGAGAATGACCACTTAAATTAATTCCTGATACTGAAATTAGTAATGTCAATGGGGATTGTTTTCAATTTAAAAAATTTAGTAATATTTTGTATAGAATGGCTATCGGGAACGAATGACCACTCACAATTTGAGTCTATGGAGATTGGTGAAGCGGAAAGACAAGTTTATTAAGATTAGTTGAAGAACGATTTAGGAAAAAGAACACCTCACATGAAGAAATTATTACTGTATGGTTTAATGCATGGCAATTTGAGAAGGAAAATCACATAGTTTTCTCACTACTCTCCACTATATTGGATACAATCAAAAAAGCGACAACCAATCCATGGTGGAAACTTTGGAAAAAAGATACATGGGAACCTTGTGTAAGAGGTCTTAGATGACTTATAATGGGGACATCATTTGATTTCGGTATTATTAAATTTTCATCTGAGAAAGCCTTAGAACGAGAGGCTTCACTATCCGAGAGGAAAGTAGATAAAATTTTAAAGGAGTTTTCAAACTACAAGACCATTTTTGATAATTTCAAAATCCCTCCTAATAAAAAAATTGTCGTTTTAGTTGATGATCTAGACCGTTGTAATCCAAAGAATGCAGTTGAAATCCTTGATGCTATAAAATTGATACTTAATCATCCATGATTGATTTTTATTCTATGAATATCTGATAGGATTATTGAAAATTATATTGAGAATGTTTACAAAAACGATTATTTCGTTAAAGATAGTGATTTATCACACATTAAGTATCTTGATAAAATCATTCAGCTTCCTTTTTATCTCCCCAATCAAGAAAAGAGGATGGATAACTATTTTCAAAACATTATCAATTCATATCCTTGCTTTAAGGAAATCACAAACTTTAATGAAATGTGTAATATAATTACACATGTAACAAAAAGTAATCCAAGATGAGTAAAAAGATTACTAAATAATATTATTAAAGACCAAGAGCTTACGAGAGAATTTAGTAGTGAAAATATAGTGCTACAATATATTTTTATTTGGAGAATTTTACAACAGTATTATCTTGATTTATTTTTATTATTAAGAGAAGAGGGTAATCAACAATTTTTAAAAGACTTAACAATTAACAATAATAATCAGCCAAAGACTAAAATATGAAAAGAAGATGAAAAAATCATATCTAACTATCATAGTAATAAAGTATATGAATTTTTATTCAATTCTCCAATCATGATAGACTGGATTAATAATGATGAGGAAAGGAAAAAAGCTTTTCATTATTACTCCTCATCAAATAATATTAACAAAGAACTAATAAAAATATTGGAAAGAAATATTTGAAAATACTCTCCTGAGTCAGATTTTAAATACTTAATCTATCTTTGAGAAATATACCGAGAATTGCAAGAGTTTAACATGAGCACAATGAAATATCGAGAAGCTTCAAATATTGCTGATAATCTACTAAGCAAAGATCCAGAGAATCAGTCATATAAGGACATGGTGGCATCAATTAGAGATAAAATACTACAAACATTAGAAATATAAGAAAAATTATTCTTTTTGTGATATGTTTTTAGAAATTACTTGATTATATTTTATTATATGATAAAATACCAACATAAATTAATTTTTAATAATTACCTATATGGATACTAATACTATGATTGTATCAATTGTTGGAATGGTACTTTTTGCATTGGTCTTGGGAGTTATTGTTTTCGTTGTCTTTAAAAAAGGATCTGGAAATATGAAAGCCAACAAGGAGGGATTTGAGTTCACAAAAGATAAAGAAGAACTAGGAAACTTTATTGACGGAAATATTGGTTGACAAATCATTGAGAATAATCAAAAATGAAGCTGAAAAAACTCTATTTCTGGAAATAGATGAGCTATAATTAGATGAAATAGCCAAACTATTAAATAGTGGATTATTAATTTATGGCAGTCTTCCCTTGACATGATTCGTGTTCAATCTTTACAACTTCACTATATTTTTTAGGGAAACTCTTTTCATAAATTATTCATGACTTCAGGTTGTGGCTATTTTTCAAACATCCGTAGCTCAATATTGCACAAAAAATCACAATAATTTGATTTTCTCTAGTTTATTGAATATAATACAAACGAGTAGAAAAGTACACAGCTCCATCCCATCAAGGAGCACAGAAAAGGTGGAAGTTGTATTGTTGTTTTTCAAGATTTGGAAAATGATAATGAATTTCTACTTATGTGGACTATATGTGTGGTCTATGTAGTTTCTGTTTAGTCTAAGGCACAAATTTCTACTTTTATAGATTATATCGTGGAGAAGCAAGCTGACTGAGTCTGATATAAACAACAAGATTCTATTTTTGTGGATGGAATTGAATTTCTTCTTTTCTAATGATATCAATATTTAATAACATTTTTATTATGAAAAAGATTGTTATAGCTATTTTTTTCAGTATCCTTGTGGTATTCTCTAGTGCTTATGCAAAAACATATATCACATGACCAAGGGGAGGATGTTATTACAACAATTCTAATTGAAATAAGACCTATGTTGACCATTCGTTTTGTTCTTCCAGTACTAGATCTTCAACTCAAAGCTCAAATTCAATTAAACCAAAAAAAAGCACATGAACTGTGAATACTTCAAAATATATCACAGGACCAAGAGGATGATGTTATTACTACAATTCTAATTGAAACAAGACCTATGTTGACAGAAGCTATTGCAAATAAAAAAGAATAGTAGGGTTGAAGGCAGATTTCAATCGACACTTCGTATTTTTTCAATAAACATCCTATACTCTTCCTTTGTCACGAAGGAAGAGTATTTTTTCATATCAAATATTCTTTAAAGCTAATCCTTAGATATCTGAATCCAATATCTTCCTATATTCCCCTACTCAACCTTTTAGCATCTATTCTCCCCATCATGTGTTCACCACTCGTATGAATGGGAAAGCTTTGGAATACTCATTTTTAAACACAATCACCTATTTATCTTACAAAGATTTGATATACTCAATAAAATATGATACACTTACTTCAATTTATATTCTAACACTTATTGTATGGATACAAATACTATGATTGTTTCGATTGTTGGAATGGTACTTTTTGCATTGGTCTTGGGGGTTATTGTTTTCGTTGTCTTTAAAAAAGGATCTGGAAATATGAAAGCCAACAAGGAGGGATTTGAGTTCACAAAAGACAAAGAAGAACTAGGAAACTTTATTGACGGAAATGAAGGATGAAATATCGTTGGTAATATTCAACAATGAAGTTCAAAAAACTCAATTTCTGGAAACAAATGAGGTGATATTGTAGGAAATCAGCAAATATATAAATAGCCATTTACCGTGCATTTATGGAACCACAAAACAAAAAATACATCCAGAGACCCATTCAAACATCGATTCTTGCCAAGGCTCAATCTCTCAAACCTTGAGAGATACTTCTCCTTCATGGAGATTCTTGAGCAGGAAAAACTGTGATACTATCAAACATCCATAATGAAATCAAACAAGGGAGGCTCTATTCTATGTAGCAGGAAAAAAGTATTAAGAAAGTTCAAGTTTTTTGATACAAAAACGAGCAACTAATTTTTTCAAATACATAGTTTTTAATTTAAATCAATGAGCTTGTCTTTTTGCGACT
>Ga0209373_10003921_pt1 | contig 13265 bp, 11 predicted proteins | sample Higcelweek5metaG_FD_187173 | JGI IMG/M metagenome (GOLD analysis project Ga0209373, IMG submission 187173) | Freshwater pond sediment microbial communities from the University of Edinburgh, under environmental carbon perturbations - High... | ecosystem: Environmental > Aquatic > Freshwater >...
ATTCGAAAGAACAGGCAAGACGACACGAAGTTCGGCCCGGTATTTCCGGTTGGGCACAGGTCAACGGCCGCAACGAAATAAGCTGGGAGCAGAAGTTCGAGCGTGATGTATGGTATGTGGATCATGTGAACTTTGTACTCGATGCAAAGATATTTTGGATGACGATTACGAATGTGCTTAAGCGGCAAGGAATAAATTCAGACGGGAAAGATACTATGCGGATATTTACCGGTATAGAGACTTCTGGTGCAAATGATGAAAACTGATGATCAGACCAAATATCCTGTTCATGTCGTAATAATTGGTGCCAGTGGTCATGGAAGAGTGATAGCTGACATTATTCGCTGCTCGGGAGATATCGTAGACGGATTCCTTGATGACGGAAATGTTTGTGAGTTTTCAGGGCAGACGATTCTTGGTCGTGTTGCCGATGCTGTGCGACTCTCGCAACAAAATCAGAATATGAAGTTTGTTATTGGTATTGGAAAAAACGAAACCAGAGCGTCTATTGTCAGCGACTTAGGTGACTTGCCATATTATATAGCGATCCATCCGTCAGCCGTAATTGCAGCTGGTTCTGTAATAGGCGAAGGGAGCGTTGTAATGCCCAATTCCGTGGTAAATACGGGAAGTGAAATCGGTCGTCATTGCATCATTAACACCGCAGCAACGGTAGATCATGATTGTGAATTACTTGATTTTGTCCACCTTAGTCCCGGCGTCCATTTATCAGGTACCGTACAAATCGGGAATAGAACTTGGCTCGGTGTTGGCAGCGTGGCAAACAATAATGTTAGCATTTGTGATGGCTGTACAATCGGAGCAGGAGCTGTAGTTGTTCATGACATATCGGAACCGGGGATATATGTGGGTGTTCCGGCAAGAAAAATATAGTATTCACACTATCTAGCAAAGGGGAAACAACATGAAAACAATATGGATGGTGTATCCATATGGCCCCATTTCGGGCGAGGCTTTTAGAGACAGTAGATACACACTTTTTGGGAACGAATTAGCTAGACATGGTTATTCTGTTATATGGTGGACAGCTAATTTTTCTCATGTTGAAAAAACCTATCGAACGAGCGGATGGAAAGACATTAAAGTTCAGGAGCGATTCATAACCAGATTAGTACCGACATCATCTTACACAAAGAACATATCAATAAAGCGTCTCATTTTCGAGAGTGTCTTTGCATCGAATCTTAAAAAAAGGTTCAATAAACTGACGGCACCAGATCTGATTATTACTGCCGGTACCGGTATGCTCAATGCTTTTCGTCCATGTTGGCCGTATGCCAAAAGACACCATATACCTGTGATTTACGACATTATGGATATTAGCCTTGTTGACACATACATGAGCCGCAATCATAAAATACTTGCGCCATTTGTAAAGCTGGTTATTTCAGTTGAACGAAAAAGAGAAAAGGAATTTTTTGATTCTGTGAATGGAATTTCTGCGTTGGGTACTAATCAATTACAATATGCATTGAAAAGAGCGGGGAATCGAGAAATTAATAAATGTCTCGTATATAATGGTATTAACGTAAGTGAATTTAGAGATGCCATGAAAAGAGATAAGTTGAGTGATAAGGTTTCCACTAAAGAAAGTGGTTGGATATGGTGCATTTTTACGGGTTCACTTGGACCTTCATATGATATTACAACAATCATTGATTGTGCAAAGAAATGTGAGACAAATCGAGATAAGGTTTTATTTCTTATTGCTGGCAACGGACCTCAGAGAGAGGCGGTTGAACAAGCCGAGCAGAAGTGCAGGAACTTAAAATATCTAGGATTTATGGCATTAAGTGATCTAGCTCCCTTTTATAGTCATTGTGATATAGGGCTATGTGCTTATGCAGCCTATTCTACAGTTGATATGCCGGATAAATTTTATGATTATTGTGCTGCTGGATTAGCTGTAATTAACTCGCTGAATGGTGAAGTTAGTGAGTACATTATTCAGAATAATTTGGGTGCTCAGTATCAGGCTGGGAATGTTGACAGCTTATACGAAGAAATTATGAAATTATCAAATCAAGGAATAATTGGAACGTATCAGTATAATGCATATCAAATAGGGGATAAATTCGATATCAATTCTCAGGTTAAGCATTTATCTGAAATGGTTTCATCGATTTTTGCTGATAGTGTCCATTCCTAATCGTTTCCTCAAAGATAGCAGAAATTGCAAATTAGTAATTATGGAGATAAATGATGCACCCAAGAGTAGTAATTGTAGGAACCGTTCCATATAACAATCAGTCACCATCACGAGCATTCAATTCTTATTTTAATGGTTGGGAACCTGAAGCTTTAGCTCAAGTTTTTTCAAACACTCAAAATCCGACGAAGGGACATTGCGGGACGCTGTATCAGATTACTGATCAAAGGATGCTTCAGTGCTTTCTAGGGAAGAGGATAGACACGGGTATTATTTATGACAGAAGTGAGCTGTCTTCAGAAGATGGAATTATGTCGAGCGGAATCAGCGATTCATTTACTGAAGCACTTTATGATATAGGAAGTCACAAGAATTCGATGGTGTACCTTGCTCGAAAAGTGATATGGAGGAAAAAGAACTGGTGTACAATTCGTTTTAACAGGTGGTTGGATGAATTTCGGCCGGAGTGTGTATTTTTATCATTCTCGGATGATTTCTTTATCCCAGAGATTGCACTCTATATTGCAGAAAAATACAACATTCCAATAGTTTCTTCGATTGGTGACGATTACTATTTCAACTACAAATTTTCAATATCACCGTTATACCATTTATACAAGCTCAAATATAGAAAACTCATTAGGAGAGTCTTTCATCATAAGGGAAGTGCTATTTATATCGGCGATAAGATCCGAGATAAATACAATCATGAATTTGGGTTAAATGGTAAAACAGTCTTTTTAACATCCACTATCCAGCGTCGATCTTTTAACGAAATTAGTAAAGATTTTCCTGTGATTTCTTATTTTGGGAATATTAGACTTGGGAGAAATGAATCTCTTAACGATATCGGATTTGCATTAGGAGAAATGAACAAATCCTACATTCTAGATGTTTACTCGAACGAACATGAGAAACAATACATAAACTTGTTCCGATCAAATCCGAACGTGTTATTCCATGGAAAGATATCCTATGATGAGGTACAAAAGAGAACGATTGAAAGTGATATAGTAATTATACCTGAGGGTTTTAAGAAAAAAGATGTAGATATCACTATGTATTCTCTGTCAACAAAAGTAGCGGATTCCTTAGCATCGGGAGTAGCCGTTTTTGCATATGGTTCGCCTGAATGTGGGGCAATAGGGTATGCACAAGATACCGGTTGCATTACAGTTTGTACCGAACGAAGTGAACTGAAAAGAAACCTCGAAGAGCTAATTAATAATACGGAGAGACAGAGAATAAATTACGAAATTGCTATAAAAACCACAGAGAAAAATCATCGACTTGACACTAGCACGGAAGTGTTTGCTTCAGTAATTAACAGTGTCGTTGAGGGAGAGAATAATTGAAGCTTCACGACAGATTATCATTAATGATTCACACATGTGAAAAGTTCTCTGATCTTTGGGATTCCCATATCAGATTGCTTGAATTGAATTGGAAAGACAGGGATGTCGAAACCTATTTGGTTACAGATGAAGGATCAAATAGATCTTATGATCATATACAGATAATCGCAACAGGAAAAGGTTGTGAATTGCCTCAACGAGCCGCGTGTGCACTGTCGTCGATAACAACCGAGTATATTCTTGTAACACTGGATGATTACTTCCCAATATACCCTATAGATTCACGAAAAATCGAGCGATTGCTTGATATTATGGACAAAGAAAAAATAGATTATATGAGACTATTTCCGATACCGAATTCAAAAAGAAAATTTGGAGATTATCAAGATCTGTACGAAATAGCTCTTGAAGAAGAATATGATGTCAATCTCTACCAAGGGATTTGGCGAAAATCATTTATGAATCACACAATCGATAGACCATTAAATGCGTGGAAATACGAAGTGTCGCTCACCAATATAGCAAAAAAGAGTGGTGCAAAATGCGTACTAAGTAAGGGAAATGAATTTAGGATCCTAGATGTTGTAAGGAAGGGGAAACTTCTAACAAAAGCAAATAGATATTTAAGGAGATACGATCTTTATCATGGAGATCGTGATGTGATCAAAAGGACTGTCGAATTAAAACTGCTGATTGTAGGCACATCTAAACGCATTATTCCTAAACCGTTGAGAAAACATGCAAAAAGTATAATGAGGAAATTCGGGTATCATTTCTATTCGGATGAAACAATATAACGGGTATTATACAAAATAATAATAAAAGTAGGGACAGAACTTAATGATAGATGGTTATAAAAAGAAAATTTGCATTGTTGGGTATTCTCCACGCAAGATTGCACCATATTTACAAAGATACTTGTTTGTACTTGATAAAATGGGATGCGATTTTGAGTATATAACAAGAGAGATTGCTAACGAACCGCTTGACTCTATTATAGAAGATAATCAATATGTAATAAAATATGCAAAAACAAGAAATCCATTAAGAAAAGTATTTCAGATTATGAAATGGAAGAGAGACGTTAAGGACATACTCAAGAAAAACAAATACGATCGAATAATTATTCTTACTGTGTATCCAGCAGTGATTTTAGGATCGTTTCTATATAGACAGTGTAGAAACCGATATTTCGTTGATATAAGAGATTATGTAAATATCTTGAGAAACTCAATACTTAATCGAAGACTAAAATCAGTCATTAGCGGAGCACAATTCACTGTTGTGTCTTCAAAGGGATTTCTTGCTTGGATGCCGTCGAAAGAACGCGTTTGCGCAATACATAATATACAAGATATTGATATGAATTGTGAAATTGCCGAAGATATAAGTAATAAAGAAAAAATTGTTATCGGATATCTCGGCGTAATCACGTATGTTGATACAAATCTAAAACTCATTATGGATCTGGCTCAAAGTCCTAGGTATAGCTTGCTCTATGCTGGGATATATAGAGATAATGGATGCCTAAAAGGGTTTTGCGAAAAAGAAAGAATCGCGAATGTAGTTCTTAAAGGCGAGTTTGAGAACACGGGTCGCTTTGAATTGTATAAAGAAATAGATATTATAAACGCGATATATGGAAATGACTCGATAGTCGTAAGAAGTGCTTTGCCAAACAAACTTTATGATTCAGCTATATATAAGAAACCAATTTTAGTTTCGAGTGGTACCTATTTGGCTTCAGTAGTTAAAAAATTCCATTTAGGTGTTGCGATAGATATAAACAGTGATATTACAGGACAGATTGATGACTATATCTCACACTTTTGCTTAAAGGATTTTATTGATGGAACTGAGAAGTTTCTATCAATTTGTTCAGAAGAGGAAAAGGAAACACTAAGCAAAATTGAATCATTTCTTGTAGACTGATATAGGGTGACGTTGATGAGTGAACCAAAAAAAAATGTCGGCGATTACATTTCCATTATTGGCCTAATTACGATTTATTTCCTTCTGGGCATTTATCAATACCCGGAAGGAATATCTGGTAAATATCCAATACTCGTAATCACCGCTCTTGGTGTAGTTGCTGTTTTGTATAATATTAATCGAAACAAAAATCAGCTATTCATGCCTGGACTGATATTAACTTCAATAATGCTTGTCACTTTAGTGGCGACATGGAATATCGGAATATCTGATTTACTTGATGCAATTGTCTATATTTCGCTTTGGTTTTTTGCTTTTAACATTACATCAATTAGAAATTATGAGGATGATAAAAAAAGAAGGTATGTCAGCGTATCACTAGTATATTTTGTTGTTGTGGTTTTCTTATTTGTAAAATATTTAGGTAATGACTATTCAAATGCTGATAAATTTTATGAAATAACCACTGGATATTATGTGATTTGCTGTATGCCCTTTATTCTGTGTTTGAATAACAAAAGAATTAAAATCTTGCTAATGGCTATAGCTTTTGCTGCCGGAATAATGACATTTAAGCGAAGTATCCTACTGACATTAGGTGTAATAATTGTCGCATATCTACTACAAATACCTAAAGAAGGAAGATTCGCGAGATATATAAAAATAATCGGAATAGTATCAATTATTGCTATGGCACTGGCCATATCTAATAACGAATTTATATTACAGGTGCAAAAAATCTGGGGCGTTAGGTTTTCTTCTGAGGGAACCGTGTTAGGCTCAAGAGGATCTGTATACGACAACGTAATAAGTATTCAAATGAATTCTGATCTTTTACAGTGGCTCGTAGGGCATGGATATAACAGTGTAATTAATTATACAAATACAAGACTGAGTGCTCATAACGACTTTCTTGAAGTGTTATTTGATTATGGCATTATTGCTTTTATTGCATATCTATACTTTATTATAAAACTTATATTAATATACATTCAAAAAAGAAAAAAGGAAGCGAGAGATCAATTTGCATTTCTGACGTCCATTATAATCTTTCTAGTTCCTAGTTTTTTCAGCCATATGATGACATACCCTACATACTTTCTAATTGTTGCTGCTTTCTGGGGATGGGCAACAAGAAGAGATCAAAAGAGAGGGGAGAATATCAATGAAGATCGGAATACTAACATTTCAAAATGCATATAATTATGGGGCTGTTCTGCAGTGCTACTCACTATTCTCCTATTTAAAAGGCGAATTCCCTGATGCTGAGGTTGAAGTACTTGATTATTGTTCGAAGAAAATGCTTGCATATTATAGTTCATCCGTAATTGAACGAATCCATTCAAAATTGGATTCGATCAATAGGAAGGGAATTGCATTAAAGAGTAAGGTTATAGCGAATGAATTACTGAATGAGGCCGTTAATCGCAAAAAAATTCTGTTTGTTCGTAATAGAAACCAATCAATAAATAAGGGACTTGAGCATGTTACACAATCAGAGATAAAGTTGCTTTCCTCGAGTTGTTTGGAATTCAACGCCACATATTCAAGTAAATACGACATTATTATCGTTGGAAGTGACGCAATATGGAATGATAAACAAGTTGAGAACCCCAATGTATATTTACTAAATGGACTGACATGTAAATATAAAATGAGTTTTGCTGCGTCCATGTATGGTATGGATTATTCGGATTTTGATGAAGCAAGAAAAGAATACGTCGGGGAAGCGTTGTCCCAATTTATGTACATAGGCACACGAGATCAAGCAACGCATAATTATGTGAAGCATATGAATGCTGATTTAGAAGTATTTCATAACTGCGATCCATCTCTCCTAATTGATTTGAAAAAATTACCAATTGGTATCGATCAAGTGTTGATTAAATTGGAGGAAAAGGGTATTGATTTATCAAAACCCATTATTGGATTGATGTGTGATGACTGGCTGGCCGAGAGAGTTACACATTACTTAGGGAAGAAGTATCAATATGTTGCCCTGTATGAATGGAATAGTTTCTCTGATTTTTACATGGATAATCTATCGCCATTTGAATGGGCGCTTGCATTTTCATTCTTTAGAGCTACATTTACACACTTCTTTCATGGAACTATGTTTTCTCTCAAGAATGGTACACTGACATTTGCAATAGAAAAATCTTCGCCTTATTCGGAAAAATACATGACGAAAATCAAAGATGCGCTGACACGAATGGATTTGCTTGATTGCTATTTCGTGTTAGAAAAGATGGACGATAGTGTATGGAGTCATATATCTATGATAACAAATATACCGGATTCCACTTACCTATCCAACTTTAGAAGAAAAGTATCTGAAGGCATTTTAAACGAAAGAAAAACGAGTGAGAGTTTTCTTGAAAGGATTAGGAATGTCATCTGATAACAAATCTATTAGACTTGTTAAAAATACTGGGCTATTTATTATCGGAAGTCTTGTGTCCAAATTGTTAACGTATATCCTAATACCATTTTATACTTCCATATTAACGACAACAGAATTTGGCATTTGTGATACATTGTTTACGACAGTTAGTCTGCTTTATCCAATCTTCACACTGATTATCAGCGAAGCTGTACTAAGATTTGCTATTGACAAAGAATATGATCGAAAACAGGTCTTTTCTATTGGTTTTTGGTTTACCTTAGTGGGGTTTGTGATCATACTTATGGTTTCTCCTCTCTTATTATTATTTGAGGGAATGAAATCATTAGTAGCCATAGCTGTTCTTTTCTATCTCTCTGTAACGATGCAAGTATTATTTACTCAATTTTGCAAAGGAATTAAGTGTACAATTCAATTCACCATTGCGGGAATTTTAGGAACGATAATTACACTAATTACAACTATTCTATTTCTTAGATATTTCCAATGGGGTATTAAAGGATACTTATTAGCGTATATCCTTGGGAATTTCACTGTGTGTTTCTATTTAGAAGTAACATGCAAGCTTCATAAGTATATTATTACCCCGCGTAAAATTTCAAAAAGTATAATGAAGGATATGTTGCGTTACTCACTTCCGATAATTCCAAACTCTGCCAGTTGGTGGATTGGTACTTCGTCTGATCGGTATATATTAAATGGGTTTTGTGGGTATAATGTTACTGGTATCTATTCTATTGCATATAAGATTCCATCACTAATGACTACAATTACAAGTATGTTTTTAAATGCATGGCAAATATCTGCAGTTGAAGAGTATGGATCAGAAGATGTACACACTTACTTCAACAAAATATATGACTTGTTTTCTTCTGTCTTATTCATAAGCGTAGGGATTCTTATACCCATTAGCAAAGCTCTATCGCGGATACTATTTGCAGACGGCTTTTTCGAAGCATGGGTATTTGTTCCGGTATTGCTATTTGCATATCTATTCCATGACTTATCAGCCTATATTGGATCCTTGTATGCTGCAGCTAAGGAGACAAAAATACTTTTTACATCCACTTTACTGGGTGCGGTTATTAATATTGTGCTTAATATAGCATTGATCCCGTTTTGGAAAGCACAAGGTGCTGCAATCGCCACAGCATTTAGCTTTTTCGTTGTTTGGTTTGTGCGTATTTTAGATAAAAAAAAGGTTATTAACTTAACAATAAACAAGACCAACCATTTGATCTGCAGCCTGTTTTTGACGGGAGAAATTGTTCTGTTTCTAACAGGGGAAATTTGGTCACTCGTTGCTTGTTGGATTTGCTTAGTTGGCATTTTTATAGCTAACTATAAAAACATAGCATCGACCGCGAAATATTTATTATCGATATTTGTCAGGAGAAAAGAAGCATGAAGAAAGTAATGGTGGTCTTTGGTACAAGACCTGAAGCTATAAAAATGTGCCCCTTAGTAAATGAGTTAAAAACTCGTCCGGCTATTAAAACTGTTGTCTGTGTTACAGGTCAACATAGACAAATGCTCGATCAAGTGTTATACGCATTCAATGTAAAACCAGATTATGACTTGTCAATTATGAAAGATGGGCAATCTCTCTTTGATATAACAGGGAATGTTCTCATAAAAATAAAGGCAGTACTTGAAGAAGAAAAGCCTAACATTGTACTGGTACATGGCGATACTACGACAACATTTGCCACAGCACTAGCATGTTACTTTTTGCAGATTTCTGTTGGACATGTAGAAGCGGGATTACGAACTTACAATATTTACTCACCATATCCAGAAGAATTCAATCGTCAGGCAGTTAGTATAGTTTCGAGATTCAATTTTGCACCTACTGAACTTGCGAAGCAGAATCTTCTTAACGAAGGGAAGACTGCAAGCACGATATTTGTAACCGGCAATACAGCAATTGACGCATTAAAAACGACGGTTCAATCAGACTATACACATCCTGAATTGGAATGGGCAAAGGGAAGTAAGCTAATTATTGTTACAGCGCATCGTCGAGAGAATCTTGGTGAACCGATGCATCACATGTTTCGGGCCATAAGAAGAATTATGAATGAATACCAAGATATTAAAGCAATATATCCGATACATATGAATCCGGTTATTCGAAAGGAAGCCGACAGAGAATTGAGCGGATGCGATAGAATCCATATTATTGATCCATTAGGGGTAGTTGATTTTCACAATTTTCTGGCACGGAGCTACTTGGTTCTAACCGATAGTGGCGGAATACAAGAAGAAGCCCCTGCACTTGGTAAACCGGTTTTAGTTATGAGAGATACCACCGAGAGACCTGAAGGAATTGAAGCTGGGACTCTGAAATTAGTTGGTACAGATGAAACGACTATATACTCAAATTTTGCTAGATTGATTGAAAATGAGACTGAATATAATACAATGGCTCACGCATCCAATCCGTATGGAGATGGGTTTGCCTGTAAAAGAATAGCAGATATTTTGGAGGTGCAAAATGACGCTTTTTAATAATAAAACTTTAATGATTACTGGTGGAACAGGATCTTTTGGTAATGCCGTATTAAACCGTTTTCTGCATACAGATATTGGAGAGATTCGGATTTTCTCGCGCGATGAGAAAAAGCAGGATGATATGCGCCATGAATATCAAGCCAAATTTCCGAATGTCGCCGACAAGATTATGTTTTTCATTGGAGATGTACGGGATGTTGCTTCTGTTCGTGGGGCAATGCACAATGTTGACTACATTTTCCATGCAGCCGCACTGAAACAGGTTCCATCATGTGAATTTTTTCCGATCGAAGCGGTAAAGACGAATGTTTTTGGCACCGAAAATGTACTAGCAGCAGCTATTGATGAAGGGGTCAAAACTGTTATTTGTTTATCAACTGATAAAGCAGCATATCCAGTAAATGCTATGGGGACATCTAAAGCGATGATGGAGAAAGTAATTGTTGCAAAACCAAGAACAGTATCATCAGAAAGAACCAAAATATGTTGCACAAGATATGGCAATGTTATGTGTTCTCGTGGTTCAGTTATTCCGCTATGGATTGAACAAATAAAGTCCGGAAATCCTATTACTATAACAGAACCTTCTATGACTAGGTTCATTATGTCTCTCGAAGAAGCCGTCGATCTTGTGCTCTTCGCCTTTGAACATGGAACAAGTGGCGACATACTTGTTCAAAAAGCACCTGCATGTACAATAGATACATTATCCAGAGCTGTTATTTCGTTATTCGCTCCAGACCATATAATCAATAAAATCGGAATACGTCACGGCGAGAAAATGTATGAGACACTACTTACTAATGAAGAGTGTGCTCATGCAATTGACTTGGGTGACTTTTATCGAGTTCCATGCGATAAACGTGATCTAAATTATGATAAGTACTTTAATAGCGGTGATGTTGAGAGAAATACGATAACGGAGTTTAATAGTAACAATACGGATTTATTGGACGTTGAACAGGTTAAGCAAAAGCTCATGAACTTATCATACATTCGTGATGAACTTAAAAAAGTGGGGCGCAGCTAATGTTGGATGTGTCAAAAAACCGGGATAAATCAATTGATGCTCTCCGTGGGATTGCAATGATGCTGGTTGTATTTGGACACACTATGTCTGGTTCTGTAATAAATTCTCAAAACACCATACTATACAATATAATTTGGACGATTCAAATGCCACTCTTTATTTTGATCAGCGGTTATGTTACAAAATACAGCCAACCGCTAGAAACGGTTAGCGCGTTGGCGAGTTATATAAAACGCAGGTCTATTGCATATCTAGTACCCTGGATTGTTTGGACAATTGTAATTAAAGGTATACTTAGTGGTCAAGGAAACTTCTTAAATATCAAGTGGCTGTTTTGGAACATGGATAGCGGCTATTGGTTCCTGTTTTCTATTTGGACTATTTGCATTCTGTTCGGGATCTCTCAATATTTGAGTTCGATTTTAGTAAGCTCTTCTCATAGGTTTAAAAGATGTTTAACACTGATAATTTTCTGCGTTGTAGGAGAGGCTCTAATATTAGCAGTCGGATTGTATATGGGACTAAATTTTGCAGCAATAAAACTCTCAGCTTATTACTTTCCTTTTTATGTAGTTGGATATCTGTATGGATCTGTTCATGATAAAATAACGAATAAAACATGGTTCAGTATATTGAAAGATATTACTTTAGTTGTTGGATTGTTTGCATATATATGGTTACTTACAAATTACAATTTTTATAAAATAACAGATAACATTTATGGAGTTGTCCTACGTGTTACCGCGTCTCTTCTTGGTTGTATCATAGCATCTATTTTGTTGCCAAGCGTAATAAATAAATCTGGTAAATTTTCTGGTTTATCCTCATGGGTGGGCATGCACACGGTTGAGATTTATGTTGTTCATTATTTATTTCTAAACATAATCCATATAAGCGAAACGTTTGAAATAACAACATTACAAGGACTTCATTTGGTTATAATTAACTTCATACTGACATTCGCGTTAACGGTTATATTAATTATGATACTAAATAGCAATAAGATATGCACCCTAGTGTTATTTGGAAAATATAGTTCTAAGAGGTGAAGTATGAATATTCTTGTGACCGGCGCCAAGGGGTTTGTAGGGAAGAATCTCTGTCAGCAGTTGATGAATCTTCGGTATGGGAAGGATCGTACGCATGATATTTCCGTCGGGGAGATCTTCGAATACGACGTGGATACGGAAGAAGCGCTTCTGGATAGCTTTTGCGCGGAGGCGGATTTCGTCTTCAATCTTGCCGGGGTCAATCGGCCGAAGGACCAGAGCGAGTTTATGGCAGGAAATTTCGGGTTCGCATCAACGCTTCTCGATACGCTGAAGATGCATAACAATACGTGTCCCGTTATGCTTTCTTCCTCGATTCAGGCAACGCTTATTGGGCGTTACGCGGAGAGTGATTATGGTAAGAGCAAGCTTGCAGGCGAGGAGCTTTTTTTCGAGTATTCGGAGGCGACCAATGCGAAGGTGCTGGTCTATCGTTTCCCGAATCTTTTCGGTAAGTGGTGCAGACCAAACTATAACAGTGCGGTAGCAACCTTTTGTAACAATGTAGCGCAAGATCTGCCGATTCAAGTAAATGACCGCAGTACGGAGCTTGAATTGCTCTATATCGATGATCTAGTAGCCGAAATGCTGGATGCTCTGGAAGGGCATGAACATCGTTGCGAGTTCGACGGCGTGACTGCGGTCGGTCGGGAGAACGGAAGATTCTGCTATGTGCCGACATCGCATCATGTCACGCTGGGTGAGATCGTCGACCTGCTGGAGTCTTTTAAGAAGCAGCCCGAGACGCTACTAATGCCGGAAATTCCGAACGGATCTTTCGGAAAGAAGCTTTATTCGACCTATCTGTCCT
>Ga0209373_10003922_pt1 | contig 13264 bp, 14 predicted proteins | sample Higcelweek5metaG_FD_187173 | JGI IMG/M metagenome (GOLD analysis project Ga0209373, IMG submission 187173) | Freshwater pond sediment microbial communities from the University of Edinburgh, under environmental carbon perturbations - High... | ecosystem: Environmental > Aquatic > Freshwater >...
AATTTTATTTTATAGAAAATTTTATAGAAACATCTACGGGGAAAATAGATAAAATAAAGACTAAATCTTTATTATTTATCTAAAATATCATTAAAATTTCTTTTTATTCTTTGTTCCCAATTTTTATTATGATAAGCATAGCTTGCAAGTAATGGGAATGATAATGTTAGCTCTGAAAATACCATTTGTTCAAAAGTTGTATCTACTTTACCCCAAGAACTAGCTTCTTTTAGGGTTGAGCCTGATAATGCTCCATCTCTTTCATCTGCAACTGTAAATTGAACTGCGTATTTGTGCATAGAAACATCTTTCCCAAGTATTTCAGCTGAAACTACAATATCTTGTACAAAGTTTTTTGGAACTCCACCACCAAGCATAATAATTCCAGTTTCAGGACTTTCTATTTTTATTTTTGTAAGCTCTCTAAAATCTCTTACAGAATCAATTGTTACATGTTCTTTTTCATTATGAACTTGATGATATACAAGACCAAAACCTGCACTACAATCTGAAAATGCTGGAACAAAAATAGGAACATTAGCTTCATAAGCTGTTCTTACAATTGAGCCTTGACCTTTATTATTTTTCACAAGATATTTACCCATTTCCATAATAAATTCTCTTGATGAATAAGGTTTTTTCTCCAAAGTATCTGCTATTTCTGCAATTGTATTATCACAAACTCTAAGCTCATCTTCATCTATGTAAGTATCATAAATTCTATCAATTGCCAAATCTCTTAGTTCATTATCATCAGAAAATGGTGTACCAATGTAATGTTTGAAACCTAATGCTTCAAAAAAGTCTTGATCAACTATGTTTGCACCAGTAGAGACAATTGCTTCTATCATTTTATTTTCAATCATGTGTACAATTATATCTTTTAGACCAGCACTAATAAGAGAACCTGCAAGAGTTAGAATGATTGAACAATCTTTATCTTTGAGCATCATATCATAAATTTTTGTTGCTCTAGCAAGGTTTCTAGCCTGAAAAGCCATTTTTTCATAAGCTTCAATTATTGGAGTTGAGTCAAACTCTTTTATATTTATATGTTTTATAGTTTCCCTTAGGAAATCTTCTTTTTTCACTATATTTTCTCCTTATGTAATTCAATAAATGACATTATTTTATAAATTAGTTTTGCTGTGAAAAAATTTGAGGGATTAGAATTTTCATTTGGGCAAAGCTCCACAACATCAAAACCAATAATATTTTTATTTTTTGCAATAGTTTCAATTAGTTCTAATGTTTCGTACCAATATAAACCACCTGGTTCTGGAGTTCCTGTATTTGGAAGTATTGAAGGGTCAAATCCATCTAAATCAATTGTTAAATAAACATTATCAGTTAGAGTATTTACAACTTCATTTATCCAAGTTTCTGAATTTTTTCTAATATAAGAAGCATAAAAAACATCTTTACCTTTAAGATTTTCCAACTCAGAACTATCCATACTTCTTATACCAACCATAACGGGCTTACCAAATTCTTTCATTCTTGCCATTGCACAGGCATGATTAAATTTATTGCCATGATATTCTTCTCTCATATCAGAATGAGCATCAATTTGTAAGACTGAAACATTTTTAAACTTTTCACAACAAGCTTTACAAGAGCCTATTGGTACAGAATGATTACCACCTATTGTTATTAAAACCTTTTCATCATTTACAAAGGTTTTTGCTTTGTTATACACAAGATTGAAAAGAATATCAGGTGATTCATTACAAATTATTGGTTCTTCAGTAAATATACCTTGTTGATATACTTCAAGACCTGTTTCTATGTCATAAAGTTCCATATTTGCAGATGCTTCCAAAATAGCTTCAGGAGCTTTTTCTGAACCTTTACCCCAAGTGCTACCTATATCGTATGGAACAGGTAATACTACAAATTTTGATTGATTATATTGGCTAAATTCGGATTCCAAACCACCAAAATTATACTCATACATGATTTATTCCTCATTTTTAAGCAAAACTATAATGATATTTTCTTAGATTTTTATTAAAAAAATTTTGTCTAAGCAGCAACTAATTCTTTTTTTGTTGCTTTTTCTTTCATTATTTCGCTTCTTGGAAAGTCTTCACCACGCATTAATACATTAACTGTAGGTTTCTTGCTTTTGAAAAATTCTATTAAATATTTTGCAGCAAATTCGTAGTCAAAGTCTCTACATGAGAACATGTCAATGAATACATAATTTTTTTCTTGAAAAGTGTGAATAGATATATGGCTTTCAGCGATTACAACAAATCCTGTTATACCTTTATCTTCGGGAACTAAACCAGAGTATTTGAATACATAAGGTTGTGTGATTTTAGTCATTCCGATTGTATCTGGAAGACTGTTTAAAACGTCAAAAATTAAATCAAAATTGCTTAATCTGTCAGGATCGCAATCGTTTAAATCAAGTGTCAAGTGCGGTCCAAATGCTTTTGTCTTTTCCATCTCATAAAGTCCTCTCTTTTTTTTAAATAAATGATAATTAATAATATCATTTATTTAAAAAATAAAAAGAGGTTAACCTTTATTTATGGAAAAATTAACAAAGATTTATAAAAAACAAATAATTTTATTTTCTAACTGTTCCTGTGTTTATATCTACATAAATAGAATTAAAATCTGCTATTTTCCATTCCATTGTTTTAGTATTTGGGTTATATTCAATAAACATATCTACATAAAAATCTTTTCCTGATAATGCCAATGCTTTATCACTGTCTATTTTCCAATTTTCAATTTTTTGATAAGGTGCTTTAATAAAACGTGGTAAATCTGTAACAGAATTTAATTTAACTTCTTGATAAAGATTTTCAAAATCCAAATAAACAAAAACCATGTTTTTTTCTTTTGAATAATAATACATATTCCAGTAACCACCAAGAGATGAATGAACATTTATTAAAATTGCATCATTGCTCCATTTCAAAGCACTATCTTTTGTTTTCATATAAACTTGTGATGCTGTTTTTATTTCAGTTTTAGTTTTTTGAGTTGGTGTTGAATAATTTTGAACTAAGGGAGCTATTGTTGCTATATTATTGCTTTGTTTAGCAGTACAGTTAGATAATCCTATTGATAATGATAATATCATAAAAGATATAATAGCTTTTCTCATATTTAGTTTCTCCTTAATAAACGTATTGTGATTATATATAAAATATTTAAACTTGTTAACATAAAGATTATAGTTTATAAAAGTTAACAGTTTTTTATATACCAGTCTATAGTTAGCTCAAGACCTTTTTCCAAAGATGTAAATTCTGTAATTCCTGTCAATTTTTTTAGTTTTTCTATGTTGAGAACTTTATACATTGCTCCATCTGGCATAGAAGTTTCCCAAATAATATTACCTTCATATTTGGTAACTTTTTTCAAAAGTTCTGCAAGTTCTTTTATTGATGTTCCTTGACCTACTCCAATATTAACTGGTTCTTGTTCATTATAAACTTCAGCAAGTTTTATTATTGCTTTTGCACAATCTTCTGCATACATAAATTCTCTAATGGGATTACCTGTACCCCAACATTGAACATCTGGTTCATTATTTCTTTTTGCATCAACGAATTTTTTTATCAATGCAGCCACTACATGACTTTCTTTTGGGTCAAATTTATCTCTTTCTCCATATAAATTTGTCAAAATTAAAAATATTGAATTTAGACCATATTGTTTTGCATAAGCTTTTCCACCAAGATATAAAGACCTTTTGGAAAAACCATAAACTTCTACACTCTCATGCATTGCACCATCTTGAAAGCTATCTTCAGACATAAAACCATCAACTTCACCCGGATATGCACAAGCTGAACCAATACTTATTAATTTTTGAATTTTGTTTAAACGACATGCTTCAATAACATTAACAGCCATCAAAACATTATTTCTAAAAATATCTGCTGGATAAAGTCTATTATAACCAATACCACCTACATCAGCAGCAGCATGAAAAACATATTCTGGTTTAATCTTTTCAAAAAGTTCTAAAACAGTATCCATTTTTGTAAGGTCATTTTCACTACTTCTTGATATAGATACATTTGCACCTTGCTCTTTTAATCTTTCTGCCAAATGACTACCAAAAAAACCACTACCACCTGTAACCAATACTTTTTTATCTTTCCAAAATTCCATGTTAAATATTTTTCCTTATACTTTTTAAATATAGTTATTTATCAAATATATTATAATACACCCATAAAAAATATTATTTAGAAAAGAGTTTATAACTCTGAATTACATATAAAAATAAAAAATTTATAGTAATGTTTGAAACATATTAAAAAGTGAAAAATTTTAAAGAAGATATAAAAGATTTTTTGGGACAAATAAAAAAAGCTATCTTTAGACATGGAAAACCTACTCATAATAGTAATAGAGGTATTGCAGTTATAAGTAATGTTTTTTTGCATATACACCCAAAAAAATTACCAAGATTTGCAACAAAATATACATACACTTGGGGTATGGGAGGAATTGCATTTTTTTTATTTTTGGTAGAAACGATAACAGGGATTCTACTAATGTTTTATTATCACCCAACAACTCAACATGCTTATATGGATATGAAATCATTACAATTTGATGTACCATTTGGAATTTTTCTTAGAAATATTCACAGATGGGGTGCTCATCTAATGGTTATAGTTGTTTGGTTGCACATGTTTAGAGTTTTTATGACTGGTTCATATAAAAGACCAAGAGAATTTAATTGGGGTATTGGTGTAATTCTTTTAGTTCTAACCCTGTTGATGAGTTTTACTGGCTATCTTTTACCTTGGGATCAACTTTCAATTTGGGCTGTTACAGTTGGTACAAATATGGCTGCATCAATTCCTTTCATTGGTCATGAAGGACCTTTTTCTAACCTTTTGGGAATGAGAATTGATAATGATATAAGATTTCTTTTACTTGGTGGGACTAGTATTAGTGAAGCAACTCTTTTGAGATTTTATGTATTACATTGTGTTGCAATACCCTTTATTATGGTTATTATTCTTGCTGTTCATTTTTGGAGAATAAGAAAAGATGGTGGCATATCAACACCCAAACATATAAAAGAAAAAAAGATTACTTCTGATTTAAAATAAATAATAGAACTCATATTAATTTTTTTGAAAACCTAAAGTAAATTTATGCTAAAATATAAATAGATGTAATTCAAATGTGTTACAGGTGAAAAATGAGTAAAACTAGTTATATAAATATAAGAACAGACTTAGAATTAAAGCAAAAGTCAGAAGCTATATTATCAAAATTAGGATTAACAAAAACAGATGCAATAAATATTTTTTTGAGACAAGTTGTCCTTAATAATGGATTACCTTTTGAAGTAAAAATTCCTAAAAAAGCATTAAAAAAATCTATAGATGATTTAGAAAATAATAAAAACTTATACAAAACAAATAAAGCAAGTGATTTATTAAAAGGTATTTAAACATTGTTAGATATTTTATATACAAAACAATTTAAAAAAGATTTGAAAAATTTATCAAAACAAGGTAAAGATATAAGTAAATTAGTCAAAGTTGTTGAATTGTTACAAGAACAAAAAGAATTATCAATAAGTTTTAAAGATCATCAATTACAAGGAAAATTAAAAGACTATAGAGAACTTCACATAGAACCAGATTGGTTATTAGTTTATAAAATTGAAGCAAATCATATTAAATTGGCAGGAAGTGGTTCTCATTCTGATTTATTTGAATAATTTACTTTAACAATCAAGAAATTGCTTATCTTTTGGCTTTCTATATTCTGCTATTATTTCACTTTTAATAAAATGTATAAATGTATTTATTTCATCCCCTTTATAAAAAGATGAATTACGATAATGAGAAATAAGAATATTTGTTTTAAAATCACATCTCATACATTTTAGATATATATTGTTATAATTTTGTTCTTCCACTTCAAGTTCATGCTTACAATTTTCATTAGGACAAATCATTCCTAAATTATCAATATAAGATTTATTTTCTAAAGTATTATGTCGTATTTCCCATGTAATAATTGCTTTGTGATAAATCCAAATATTTTCAGTGTCTTGTGTTTCATTTTGTGATTTATAAAGTTTCTTTTTTTTTAAACTTAATCCCAATATAATTAAAAGACCTGATGCAATAATTATTTTCCAAAATTCAAAATATATTTCGGTTTGTAATAAATCTACTATCCATTTCCAATTAAAATAACTAATAGAAGCTAAAAGAAGTACTGCTATTATTTTACTACCAACAGGATCATTCCATATTTTTTTTATCATTTGAATTATTTTCCATTTCAAAAAATAATTTATCAAAGAAATTATCTCATATTCCGATTTACTAGATATAGTTAAGAATTAGTTAAATAATATTGGATAGCAAAATAGAGCAATCCATGAATTGCCCTATAAGATATTTTTATTTAAATTGAATTTAAGTTAGTTAACCAAATGTATTGCTTTACCTAATGCAGCTTCTGATGCTTCCATCAAAGCTTCTGGTAATGTTGGGTGAGCATGAATTGTTAATGCAATATCTTCAGCTGTAGCACCCATTTCAATAGCCAAAGCACCTTCAGCAAGTAAGCTAGAAGCTTCATGACCAACTATATGGACACCCAAAATTTCTTGTGAATCTTGGTCTATTACTACTTTTACAAATCCTTCACTTTCTCCACTTGCAAGAGCTTTTCCCAATGCTCCAAAAGGAAACTTTCCTACTTTTACATTGTAGCCTTTTTCTTTTGCTTCTTCTTCAAACATTCCTACACTTGCAATTTCTGGGTCTGTAAATACAACTGCTGGCATTGCATAATAATCTAACTCTACATTATGACCTGCAATTACCTCAGCAGCTACAATACCTTCTTTTGATGCTTTGTGTGCAAGCATTGGTTGACCAACAATATCACCAATTGCAAAAATATTAGGTATATTAGTTTGCAGTTTGCTATTTACTTGGATGAATCCAAATTTATCAATTTCCATTCCAAGATTTTCCAAACCTAAATCTTTTGTATTTGGTTTTCTTCCCACTGTTACAAGTACATAGTCAGCATTTATTATTTTATCTTCTCCTGTTTTTGTTTCTACAGTTATTTCCAGCTCTCCATTTTCAAGCTCTTTTACACCTTTTGCTTTGGTTTCTAACAAAACATCTATTTTTCTCTTTTTTAATTTTCTGGCAACTATTGTAACCAATTCTTGGTCAGAAGTTGGTAAAAGTGTTGGAGTTGCTTCTACTACTGTTAGTTTTGAACCAATTTTTGAAAAATATGTTCCAATTTCCAAACCAATATAACCACCACCGATAACAACAAGATGTTTTGGAATTTCTCTAAGTGATAATGCACCAGTTGAGCTTAATATTTTCTTTTCATCAAATTTAAAATTAGGTATTTCAATAGATTTTGAACCAGTCGCAATTATTACATTGTCAAACTCTACAAGTTGTTTACCTTCTGATGTTGTCACTTCTATTGTATGAGCATCTTGAAAATATGCTGTTCCTAGTATATGTTGAATCTTATTAGCTTTAAAAAGTTGACCTATTCCACCTGTAAGTTTTTTTACTACTTTATCTTTCCAGTCTTGCAATTTATTCATATCAATAGAGCCTTCCATTGATACAGAAAAGCCAATTTCTTGAGCCAATTTTATTTTATCAACCATATTAGAAGCATTAATTAATGCTTTTGAAGGGATACAACCAATATTTAGACAAGTTCCACCCAAAGTATCTTTTTCTATAACCAAAACTTGTTTACCAAGCTGTGCCAACTTTATTGCTGCAACATATCCACCTGGTCCTGCACCTATAACAACGTTTTCAAATTTTAGTTTTTCCATAGTTTTTCCTCTTTTTTTTATAAAGAACTATAATAAATCAAGTATATCTATCTATTTTAACTATTATTTTTGAATTATGTTTAAAAATTTGAGATTTTTTAGATGTAATAATATAAAAAAACAAGGCTATAAGTGCCTTGTTTTAAGTTTTAAAATTTAAATATTATTAATGACAACAACCACCACCACAATTATCATTATCTTCATAATAATCATCTCTTTTGTGATCTGCAGCTACTGTAATACTAATACCACCTCTTGCTTTAAATTCGCCAACAACTTGAGCTTCAAATGGGTCAATAGCTTTGATAACATCATCCAAAATTCTGTTTGTAACTGTTTCGTGAAACATTCCTTCATTTCTATATGAGCTTAAGTAAAGTTTCAAAGATTTTGACTCAATACATTTTTTGTCTGGAACATAAGTAATTGTAATAGTTGCAAAATCTGGTTGACCTGTTACTGGACAGATATTTGTAAACTCAGGACAATTAAATGATACTGTATATGGTCTGTGTTGAGCTTGATTTTCAAATGTTTCTAACTCAGCTTCTGCCAAATTTTTTGGGTATGGTGTTTTTTTTCCAAGAAATTTTAAATCTTCCATAATTTCCTTCTTTTTTTCTGTAAAATAAATATCATTATTATAAAAATATGCTAGAAAATTATAGCACGATAAGAAAAATGAAAATAAAAGCTTTTGAATTGGAAAACTGGTATTCTAAATATGAATTTTCTTCAAAATACAATCTATCAGCAAGTGGGTTAAGTCCTTATACATTAAGGGATTTGACAAATGAAATAAATTTTTTAGATACTCCGTTATATTATTGCCCTGCGACTGGTAATAATAAATTGTTAGAAATTTTATCAAAAGTTCATTCTGTTTCAACCAATGAAATTCTTCTAACAAATGGAGCAATAGAGGCAATCTTTATCTCACAAATAGCTCTTTTGGAGCCAAAAGATAAAATGATTGTTGTCAAACCTACTTACCCAGCACTTTATCAAGTTGCTGAAAGTTTTGGAGTAGAAACAATAGAATGGAAATTGGAATTTGAAAAAGATTTTAAACCAAATCTTTTAGAACTAGAAAAACTTTTGAAAGAAAATTTGCCCAAATTATTAGTTATAAACTTTCCAAATAATCCAACAGGCTCAAGATTGACAAAATTAGAAATGGAAAAAATTTGTAATTTGGTAAAAAAATATAACTGTTATTTACTTTCAGATGAAGTTTACAAAGGCTTAGATTCTAACTTTGATGATGATTATAATACATATAAAATATATTCCGAAAAAGCTATAGTTATAAATTCTCTCTCAAAAACTTATGCTTTACCCGGTTTGAGGATTGGCTGGATAATTGCAAACCCTGAATTTATAGAAAAATGTTCTAATCTTAGATGTTATACAACTTTATGTAATAACTATCTTGGTGAATATTTTGCACAAAAAGTTTTGGAAAATGAATCTGAATATAGAAAAAAAGGATTAGAATTTGCAAAAGAAAATTATAAAATACTAGAAGAAAAACTAGAATCTTTGAAACAAAAATTTAATATTAACTATGTAAAACCTCAAGCTGGAGCTTCTATTTTTCTAAAATTTGAAAACTTAGATGATACTGAAAATTTTTGTGCTGAGTTTGAAAAAAAATATAGCATTCTTCTTTTACCAGGTAATAAATTTGGTACTGAATATAAAAAATTTGTAAGAATTGGTTTTGGAATGCAAACAGAAAAACTTAAACATTGCTTAGATTTGCTTGAAAAATTTTGTTTAAGTTTTGAATAAAAAGAACGGGGAGAGAGGGATTCGAACCCTCGAGGCACCGCTAAGCACCTACAGTCTTTCCAGGACTGCTGATTCAACCGCTCTCACATCTCCCCCCAACGAAAAACTTTTTAACGGAGAGGATGGGATTCGAACCCATGTGACAACCGTTAAGCCATCTAACCGTTTTCGAGACGGCCCCGTTATGACCACTTCGGTACCTCTCCAAGATGACTTTGGTCTATCAGGTTCTTACAACATACTTTCCTTTTTGTGTTTTTTACTCAACACAGAAAGATATTATACTATATTTAATATCTACTGTTAAGTATTTAAATTGATTAAGTTTTATTTCACTCTTTTTATTATATAAAAAAAATAAAATAAATCTTTCTAATTTATAAATTTTTATGAGAAAAAGGTATATCTTTTTTATTAAAAATATTATCTCTTTCTTGTAATAATTCTGCCGTAATGCTAATTGCAATTTCAGCTGGAGCATTATTACCAATTTTAAAGCCTATAGGGCAATGTATCTCATTTACAAATTCTTCAGAAAAGCCTTCTTTTATAAGTTCTTTTTTTAAAGTAATTGCTTTTGAAGCACTACCCATGAGACCAATATAAGGAAATTTATCTTGAGAATCTTTATTTTTTAAAATTTCACGTAAAACAACATAATCAAATTCATGACCCATTGTCATAACAATCATAAAAGATTGAGGGTTTAATTTTTCAATCCCAGAGCCCATTCTTTCAACCTGAAGAGTTGTTAGATTACTTGCTTTGGGTAATTTATCAAGCCATTCTTGACGTATATCAATACAAGTAACTCTGCAATCTAATGTCAAAAGTGTTGGAATCATTGTTTGTGCTACATGACCAGCACCAAAAATGACAATATCCCAATTTTTATTAAGATAAGCTTCAAAAAATAACTTTACACTTCCATTGCAGCTCATTCCAATATCTTCATCAAGATCCCATTCAACAAAATCTGTTGATTTTTTTTGATTTTCAATTAGTTCCAAAGATTTTTTTATTGCTGTATTTTCCAAACAACCACCACCGATTGTTCCAAAGTATAAACCTTCTTTGGTAACAAGCATTTTTGTACCTATATTTTGAGGTACACTGCCCAATGCATCAACTAAAGTGACTTGAACAAATGGAATTTCTTGATTTATTAAATTTTGTATTTTTTCAAAAAATTCTAAAGGATTAGCCATATATGCTCCTTTTATATTATTTCTTTTTCACATCAAGATTTAGGCTAGAAAGAAATTCTGGAAATCTATCTTCCAAAATGGCTTTTCTTGCATCTTGCATTAAATTAAATAAATAGTAAATATTATGAATACTTACAAGTGTAAAACCAAGTGTTTCATTTGCTTTTATTAAGTGCCTTATGTATGCTTTTGTAAAATTTTGACAAGTGTAGCAGTTACAACCTTCTACAATTGGGGTAAAGTCTTCTTTGTATGCAGCATTTTTTATATTAATTCTCCAGCCATTTCCAAAAGCTGTTCCATGTCTGCCTATTCTTGTAGGCATAACACAATCAAACATATCTATACCGCTACAAATACCTTCTATCAAGTCTTCTGGTGTTCCAACTCCCATAAGATAGCGTGGTTTGTTTTGTGGTAAAAATTCAGTTGTATATTTTAATGTTTCATACATCAACTCTTTTCCTTCTCCAACAGAAAGTCCACCTACTGCATATCCGGGAAAATCCATATCAACTAATTCTTTTGCACTTTTTTCTCTAAGATCATGATACATTCCACCTTGAACAATTCCAAAAAGAGCTTGAACATCTGACCTTTGATGAGATTCAATACATTCTTTTGCCCAAAGAGTTGTTCTTTCCAAAGATTTTTTTGTTTGCTCATAGGTTGCAGGATATTGTACACAATCATCAAAAGCCATTATGATATCAGCTCCGATGCTATTTTGAATTTCCATTGATTTGGCTGGAGTAATAAAATGATATGAGCCATCATGCCAAGATTGAAATTCTACACCTTTATCTGAAATTTTTCTTAATTTGCTTAGACTAAAAACTTGAAACCCACCACTATCAGTAAGTATTGAACCATTCCAATTCATGAAATTATGCAAACCACCAGCATTTTCAATAAGTTTATGTCCGGGTCTTAGGTATAAATGGTAAGAATTTGAAAGTAATATTCTTATGCCCATTTGATATAAATCGTTATGATTTACAGTTTTAATTGTTGCTTGAGTTCCAACAGGCATAAAAACAGGTGTTTCTATTGTACTATGTTTTGTTTTTAATATTCCAGCCCTTGCTTTTGTGACAGGGCAAGTTTTTATTAATGTATATTCTATTGATTTGTTCATTATGCTATATCTATTATTCTAAAAAAATTAATTAATTTCCATCATTTAATATATTAAATAAATCATCTAAGTCTATTGAATTATCTTCTTCTTTCTTTTCTTCTTTTTCCACAAACTCAGATATTCTAATTGTTGCATCAAGACCTTCTGTTATTCTTTCCATTTCTAGTTGTTCTTCAGTTGGTTTTAGAGGTGTTGGGGCATTTATTAGTTCTAATTCTTCTTCTTCTGTATATTTTAGTGGTTGAGTTATTTTTAAATCGTTTTCTTCTTTAAGAGGTGATGGTTGAGATTTTAGAGCAAGGAATAATTCATCAACTTCATCTTTAGTCAATCTCACTGTTTTATTTAAATCTCTATCAGATAAATTATATCTATCTTCTGCATTTAATATATCTCTAAGATTAGCTGTATTTAATTTATCTGTTGATAAAGGTTTTGTACCTTTCCTTTTTAAATTGTCATCATTTAATTTACTCTCCATTTTTTCTTCCTTTTGGTCTAATATATCAGATGATTGAAGATCTAACTTATCATCTGAAACTTGAGATAAAACATTAGCTTCCAAATTTACTTTTAGTCTTGATTTTTCTGGTGGCAGTGTTTTTAGCAAGTCTTCTACATTTATTTTTTTTATACCACCTTTTGATTTTTCTGGTGGCAGTGTTTTTAGCAAATCTTCTGGAGTAAAATTTGACAAATCTGGTGATAGTGTTTTTAATAAATCTTCAGGTCTTAATTTCATTGTAGAAGATGGGTCAGATGCTTTCAAGAGGTCTTCCAATTTTACTTGTTCTGGTGGAACAGATTTTAATAAATCTTCCATAGTTATAGAATGTTCTGCTTTTTTTGATTTTTCTGGTGGAATTGTTTTTAATAAATCTTCTGCTTTTATATTTTTTGATTCTGGAGCTATACTTTTTAACAAATCTTCAGGTGTTAGATTTGCTTTAGTATTAAAATCTTTTTTTAATATATCTTCAACATTAAAATTTTTTGATTCTGGAGAAATACTTTTTAACAAATCTTCAGGTGTTAGATTTGCTTTAATATTAAAGTCTTTTTTTAATATATCTTCTGGTTTTAGTTGTTCTGGAGGTATAGATTTAAATAAATCTTCAAATGTTATGGCAGAAGAATCAAATTGTTTTGATTGTTCTGGTGAGACAGATTTAAATAAATCTTCTGGTTTTAGTTTATTTGTTTCTGGGGATAGGCTTTTTAATAAATCTTCTGGTCGTAATTTATTTGCTTCTGGAGCAATGCTCTTTAATAAGTCTT
>Ga0209373_10003923_pt1 | contig 13256 bp, 7 predicted proteins | sample Higcelweek5metaG_FD_187173 | JGI IMG/M metagenome (GOLD analysis project Ga0209373, IMG submission 187173) | Freshwater pond sediment microbial communities from the University of Edinburgh, under environmental carbon perturbations - High... | ecosystem: Environmental > Aquatic > Freshwater >...
CCTACGGTTTCACTAAGGATTACTTTACCAGTTATATCGGCAAACGACAATTTACTTGTTTGCTTATCGACCAACACTGATATGCTTTTGCATTTAACTTCAACGTTCGACGCTTTATCAATAACTTTAAAATCAGGGATATTGCCTAACTGTGTGAGCACCAGCTCGGGCATGGCCGAAGCATTGTCGATGTAGAACTTGACCCTTAACGCATTGCCCGATACTGGGTAAATTCCCAAAGTGCCACTTTGGAGTGTAATGTTAACCCCGTCTTTCGTTTGGGAAAAACTTTTAACTATTTGCCCAGAACATAGAAATGGGAGCAGGCTTATGATTAGAAAATAGATTTGTTTCATTTTACAGCCATGAATTTATAAAGTACCACCCCGTGCGCAGGAACTTTAAGCGCAAGTTTACCATCTTTTGTTTCGAAGGTACTAATGTCCTTTTGTCTCCAGAGGTCGCGAACCACAAATTTCCCGTTAAGGCCGAGCTTGTCAAATTCGTTGTATGACATGTCAACCGTTTCTAGCCCAAAGTTACAGAAGCCTATCGCACGACTTCCATCTTCGAGTTCTTTCACATAAATGCGCAAATCGCCAATGGTGTGAATACAGGTAGCTTGTATCCCAAGCGGATCCTGATTGATTTCGATTACTTCGTCGTTCGTGAGTAAGTTAAGTGTGAAATCGTCGAGTTTTTCCATGTCGCAACCAATCAGAAGAGGTGCTGAAAAGAGGCTCCAAAGGCTGATGTGCAGGTACTGTTCATCGGGTTTAAGTTTGCTTGGGTGCGTATTTCCCCAACCTACGTGGCCTACAACGAGCATATCAGGGTCGTTCCAGTTGCCAGGTTTGGCATAAGCAGCCGATTTTTCATTGTCTAACGCGATACTCTTAACGCTTACCCAGGTATCGGTAATGTCGTTGGTGGTACGCCAGGCATTACCTCCTACAGAACCACCCCATTTCCATACATCCGACATTCCGTATTGGCAAACGCTAAATACAATGTCGCGCTGTTGTTGCTTCAATAAATCGCCCATTACCTGAAAAGGTTTTTTAGCAGTTTCAAGCTCTCCGCCGCCATTGTACGACAATGAAGAAACTTTGTATGGATCGTTTTCAGGCAAGCCGGTGATCACATTTCCGTAACTACACCAGTCGTATTTCAGGTAGTCGAAACCCCATTTGGCATAGCTTTCAGCGTCCTGTTTTTCGTACCCGAAACTTCCGGCACAACCTCCGCATGTCCAAGGGCCGGGACTTGAATAAAGCCCAATTTTCAAACCAAGGCCATGCACGTAATCGGCAAGTGGTTTCATATTAACAAAACGGGAGTTGGGGATAATATAACCAGCCTCGTCGCGTAGTTTGCCTCGTAGTGTTTCGTCTTTCGAGTCGCGGTGGTTTTCCCAGAAATCGTCGATGTTGATGTAAGTCCAACCGTGGTTGATAAGTCCGCTGCTTACCATAGCATTGGCTGCACGTTTCACCCTATCGGCAGAAACCTCGTGGGCAAAACAGTTCCAACTGTTCCAACCCATGGGCGGGGTAAGGGCAATTTTGTCACCGCATTCAATACGGAACTGCCTTTGGGCCTTACCTTTTTCATTTTTCGCACCCAAAGTCACTTTATATGTACCTGCTTTTGAAACTACCCCGGTAATCAAACCTGTTTTTTCGTCAATTCTCAAGCCTTTAGGCAATCCTTTGGCTGTGAAAGTCATTGGCCTGTCGCCTGTTGCTGTAACCAGATGTTGAAATGGTGACCCCGGACGCACGCCAAAAACCTTGGCTCCGGTTAACTTTGGCTTATCCGATGGTTTAGGAGTTAGAATATAAGGTTCGCTAGCTATCGGATTGTATGTTTTAAAAGTAGTAACGCCTGTGGTTTCAAATTTGGCATCCACCCAATTGGCATGGTCGTAATAATTGCCATTGCCACCATCGGCCACCACCAATTCAAGTTTTTTCACCCCGCTAAGCTGAACAGAACAAGGACGGGCAGCATCGCCAAGCTTCATTCTCCCACTCTCCCAAAGTCTTTTGCCATCGCCATAAATTTCGAACTCTACCGCCGCATCATGGCCTTTTACTTCATCGTCAATACCCACTTGTGCGTTAAACGCAGTCGCCTTGCCATCGAGCAGTATTAATAACGAACTTACCGAATGTGTTGCAAAACCCCGTTCGAAAGTTTTCCCGGCTATTGTAAGTGTATTGCCATCAATCGATTTGTTTTTCACAGGCAACCCCCACCCTTGGGTAGCGGCACTCAGGTCCAATTCGTCAAGCCATACTGGTTGAGCCGATAATTGACTTGTTCCAAAAATGACAATTAGCAAGGTAATGACTGCTAATTTAATGGTGTTTGTTATTTTCATTTTTTCCTGTTTAGTTCGATATTAATGTTTATTGAATTTCAGAAATTGTTTACTTGCTATTAAACATCCACCAGTCGAAGTTGAACAAATCTTTTTCACCTTTGAAAACAAAGTACACATCGTGAACTCCGCTAACGCTCTTTACCGGAGCGGTAATCGTCTTCCAAATACCGCCTTCGCATGAGGTATTTATTTCGACAGTAGCAATGATTGGCCCATCGATTTTCTCGGTACGGATTTCGATTTTCCCGCCGTAAAGTGAAGAAACGCTCACATCGACTGACTTGGCGCCCGTAGCAAAATCTACGCCTTTCACCAAAATGTAATCACCATTTTGTATTGACGTTACAAACAAACGGTCAGCAATCTTTTTTCCCCTCGCCCATTCGAAATCGCCTTCCCATTCTGTTTCAAAATTCGTATTAAGGCCTTCGCTCCAAGCCATCGTTTCTGCTCCAACCTGTTTGAAGGGATTTAATGTACCCACTTGTTCAGGGCCATCAACCGACCAGTAAGTCCGGTTTTGGATGGTGCCATCGGGGTTGTAACCCATTTCATCCATATCGACCGAACGACGCTCATAAAATTTAGGAGTGGTTTGTTTGAGCAAGTCGTAACTATGCCCAAAACAATACGATTTCCCTTTAAATTCGATGATGCCGGGGTGGTTGCCCCTAGTCTTTTCCGATGCATCGACAATCATTCCTTTATACTCCCAGGGCCCGGTTGGCGACTTGCTCATGGCATAACCAATTCCTTCGGGGCAACAAGTTGAGGCATAAGCCAGGTAATAATGGCTGTTCCGTTTCCAAACCCACGGGCCTTCCTGAAAATTTTTGGGCGTTGTAGCTTCCTGGATAATCTCGCCCGAGTATGAAATCATATCCACATTCAACTTCACATAATACACTTTGGGATTTCCCCAGTACATGTACGCTTGGCCGTCATCGTCGATTAATATAGTAGGGTCGATGTCGTGATTGCTGTTTTTAATTAGTGGCTTTCCGATAGGGTCTTTGAAAGGCCCGTAAGGAGTGTCGGCAACCAGTACCCCTATACCAACCCCGCCAGGCATTGGGCAATAAAGGTAGAATTTACCGTTGCGCGCGATGCACTGAGCAGCCCAAGCACCATTATCGTGGTTAACCCATTTGAAATTTTTTAAGGAAGCAACCACCCCATGATCGGTCCAATTCACCATATCGGTAGAAGTATAAAGCAACCAGTCCTTCATTTTGAAGCCAGAAGCATCGTCTTCGTCGTGGCCAGTGTATAAAAACACGGTGTCGTTATAAACCATTGGTGCCGGGTCAGCGGTGTATATTGAGGAAATAATCGGGTTCTGTGCCTTAACAACTGAAAATATCCCAAGGGCAATAATGGCCAATGTAATTCTTTGTTTCATTTTCTCTGATGACATGATTGATAAAACTTTATTAAAATGACATTTTTCCCATTATTAATTGCCAACTACGTTCCAGCCAAACACCGTCCCGTCTTTCCTGTCAGGAAGTGTTCCGGGGAAATCGGCTCCGTATGGTTCGCTTGTCCCGGGGGTTAAGCCTACGAAGCGGTTGGTTTTAAGCGATAACAACATACATTGGCCGAGCAGCATGTCTTGCCACTGGAATAAACTTGCTTCCGATTCTTCTTTCAACATCCTCACATCGCCCGAGATGCCAATGCCCACCACGGTGAGAAAACCAGTGCCATTCAAGGCTTCAAGGGCTACCCGACCTTTTCCACGGTCGTGAATTTTAAATTGAATGCCAGTGCTGTTTGCATCCCTGGAATTTTTTCCGGTTGAATGCAACATACCATGTGGGTTTGCCCAAACATAGAGGTTAGTGCCAAGGTTTGTCAAAGTTATTACTTTACCAACCGGAAGATTTTTTGAGCGGTCGGCCAACGGTTCATCTACTTTGAAGTCTTCGAAATCGGCATATCCGCCTTCTTTTCCTTCGGTGTTGAAAGCAAAAAGGGCATAACGCGATCCCTGGAAGGTTTTTAACTGGTAAGGCAATCGGATGGAATCGCCAACGTTGATAAACGTATTGCCATCCATACTGTAGCTAAACTGTGCAATATCTTCATCGTAATTACCTGTAACACGCAAATATACTTCTGCTGAAGAAATTTTATTGTCGATGGTTTTGTCTAGATACTGATCGTAAAACCGAAGTATGAAACTGCCATCACTTTTAACCATTCCTAAGCTGGCATACGGCATGTTCAGAATGGCAAGCCCGGCTATATCGCCAGCTTTAAGTGAGCTAGCGTCGAGCAGTGTTGTAGCCGACGATTCGGGACCAATTACACGTTGGGTGAGGGTGTTCCTTGCCCAAAGAAAATCACTGGCAGGTAGCGTATTTAGTCGCAACGAACCGCGTTTTTTGTTCAGCTCCCATTTTCCATCGGTTGGGTTGTGATTCCATTGCCACACGGGCAATAGCTTGGTTCCCGAAAAACCGTCGCTTCGTTGATACGGGGCAACAGGAGTTGTTTTTGCTGTAACATTTGGTTTTACCCAAGTACGTGGCGAGCGTCCCAGATTACCTTCGATCCCGTAATATGGCCAACCATCTTTCCATGTAACCGGAGAAAGAAATGTGGTACGTCCCACCGACCTGAAATCCATCATCGAAAAGCCCCACCAGTCGCCGTTAGGCAAATCGACAATACCGCCCTGGTGCAACGGAACAGCCCCAAAGTAATTATCGCCTGTGGGGGTCAAATTAAATTTGAAGCCGGGTTTAGGCACAGGTTGTCCAAGTCCTACGTTTTGTGTTAACCACCCACGTTTTGTACCCATCGTTTCCTTTGCACTGATTACAACGGTTTCGTAGGGGCCATAAGGTTTATCGGCACGGGCGCATTGCATACGTCCGGTGGGAGAATAGTTAGCGCTGATAATGTAGTATTTGCCGTTTACTTTATACATGTGGTGACCTTCGCCCATACTGTTCCCGGCTGGAATGATAATCTTCTCTGTACCTTCAACAATTCCACTTAAATCAGATTTCAATTCTACAAGGTGCACTTCGTTGTATTTGTAAACCGCATAGATTTTCCCATCTTCATCAAAGAGAATCGATGAATCATAGATTTCTGCATTCAACGATTTGTGTGTCCAAGGGCCGTTAGCGTTTTTAGCCATAAAAACCTGCATACCATGGTTGTTTACGTTGGTGAAAATATAGAACATCCCGTTGTGAAAACGGATACAAGGTGCCCAAATACCTTGTCCGTAAGCTTCTTTTCCATTTTTCAGGTCAAACTCGGCACCTAAGGTCAGTTTATCGAAGCAGTAGCTCAGAAAAGTCCAGTTCACCAAGTCTTTTGAATGCATCACCACCACACCGGGCATGGCGTGCATGGTGGTACCAGCAAGGTAAAAATCTTCGCCAACTCGAATAATGTCCGGGTCAGAAAACTCATCATAGAATAAAGGGTTGGTGTATGTACCGTTGCCGTTGTCGGCTGTCCACGACTGTGCTAAAAGCCATTGATTACTAATGGCCAAGAACAATAATAATATCAATATTCTTTTCATTTTCTACTATTTTTTTGTTTTAACCCTAATAATCGTTAGCGACATGGCAGGGGCTTCGTAATCGAACTTGCTTTTTGCTGTAAATGCCGATTTGCTTGGAGCTACTTTCTGAAGGTTGTCAAAGGTGTTCTCTGCATCGGCACTGCCTGAAAGTTTTGTTATTTCAGCATTGTCCACAATGTTCTTAAACCGCGAAAGGTCAACCTTCATGGTCTTGGCTTCGGTACCGGCATTGACAAGCTTTACAATTATGTCGCCTGTTTTGCTATCCTGAACGCACGATGCTGCAAGTAGGTTATTGCTTTCGTCCTTTAAAACCACTTTGTCGAAATAGTAATCCCCCTGGTTGGTCATAAACATTTTCTGAACATGGTAATTGGGTGTAAGGCAGATGTTCACATTGTCGAAAAAGATCATGTCGGTAGTCCACTGGGTAAACCCTTTTTTAGCAAGCATCGGTGCATAAGAGGCCATTTGCACTATGTCTCCATTTCGCTCCATACCAGTAATGTAGGCGGCTTCGGCAATGGCGTTCTTCATTTTGTTGCCCCACGATGCATATTCGCCCAGATAAACTTTACCTTTCTTTCGGTCATATTTGTCGTAACGATGCTGATTGGCCAAAAACCAGTCGGCCTGCACGTAGTAGTGTTCGTCAATAATTGGCACATTCAATTCGTTACATATTGTCCAGCCTTTTTCGAAATCGGCACCACTATGGAAAGGGCCGGAATTGCCTACAATTGCAATCTCAGGATGTTTTTCTTTTACTGCTTTTACAATCATCCGAAACCGCTCCTCGTATTCTGGGGTCATCTTGTCTTCGTTGCCAATACCCACAAATTCGAGGTTGAAAGGTGCAGGGTGTCCGGCGGCGGCACGTTTTGCTCCCCAAGTTGAGAAAACCGGGCCGTTAGCCCACTCAATTAAGTCCAACACTTCTTGTATGTATTCGTCCATATCGTCGATGCAAAGTGCTTTTTGACCGGCACCGCCAATAACATGGGTTCCTCCTGAATTTTGGCAACTTACGGCGGCTGGTAACACAGGCAAAGGTTTAGCACCAATGTCTTCGCAAAACTGGAAGTATTCGAAATAACCCAGACCAGCGGTTTGGTGGTAGCCCCAGATATTCCGCTGTCCTTTGCGCTCTTCAATCGGTCCAATGGTGTTTTTCCATCGGTACATATTACCCAACCCATTGCCATGAACCAAGCAACCGCCCGGGAAACGGATAAAGCGGGGTTGCATGTCGGCAAGCTTTTGGGCAAGGTCGGCACGCAAACCATTTGGTCGGTTCTTAAATGTTTTTTCGGGGAAAAGCGAAACCATGTCCAAGGCCACTTTCCCGCTGGTTTTTGCAAGGATAACCAACGAAGCACTGTCGCTGTTAGCTGTGGCCGACAACAGAGCTGAATATTTCTGCCACGATTTTACCGAGGTGCTTACTTTGTTTTGAGCCAGAACAACCCCTTTGGACGTTTGCAGACTAACCAAAAACTCCATGGGGGCATCGGTAATTTGTTTGGCAAACATAGAAAAGCTGTATTTCTCGCCTTCTCGTACAACAATGCCATCAAAGCCAGAGTTTTTTAACCCGACACCAGCTTCGCCTGTGAATTGCGGATAATTACCAATAAATTCAGCATCAACAACAATGTAATGCGGATTATTGGGATGGATGAACGATTTTGTTTCAACGCTGATATTCCCAAGCGAATAACCGGGCAAAATGAATTCCCAATAAGAAAAAGGGTGCCATTCGCGGCGTTCGCCCGGATTGTACTCGAACGAACGGTTCTGTACTAGTTCGGCATAAAGCCCACCGTCGGCAGCGTAGTTTATATCTTCAAAAAACAAGCCTAGCAAATCGGTACTGATTTTTTTGCCACTTCTTGCGGTTTGGGCGGTTGTGACTAATGAAGTTAAGAGAGATACTCCAAGAATTAGGATATAGAATAGATTCTTCAATAATTTAAATTTTTAAATGTTTAACAAGGCTTAATCGATTTTAAAAACCACAGAAGTCGCAAACTGCATTTCGTCCGGACAAGTGATTACAAGACCGTCAGCTTGCTGTTTCCATTTCAATATGCCTTCGTGACCCAGCAGCTTAACGCTTTTAACCAATTTGTCAAGATTTTTGGCATCCTTGCCGAGCGATTTAATTTTCAACTGTGTTCCAGATTCTGGGACCACCATGCAAAAAGCGTAAAGTGAACCATTTTTCCCAACGGTGAACCGAAAATCATGAGCTTCGAATTTGAAATCTGCTTGTTTCGATTTAATGCACCGCCCGGAAGCTGCCTCAACTTACCATCCACAATTTCGCCTTCACCTGGAATGGTCCAGGCGTGACTTCCATAAACTGATTCACCGTTCCGTCTCATCCAAACACCAACTTCCTTCAACATTTTCAGGCTACCTTCGTCCAACGAGCCATCAGGCAAAATGGCAATAGAGAGAGCAGCATTGCCGTCGCGTGCAATGGCTTCTATGATATACCTGATCATCATTCCTGAATCGTATGTAAAGTCCGGTGCGTAAAACCAGTCACCAACCGGCGCTTCAGCAATCCAAGGCTGATCGGTTTTGATGTCGGCAGGAACGCCAAATTCTTCTGTATTTACTGTGCCGTTGGTCTTTTTACGAAATTTCACAATACTGAAAGTGTTTACCACGCCGCGATTTTTGAGAGTGCGGTTGTAATAATCGGCCATAACCAACGGCAATGCATTGGCCTTAACACCAGTACCTGTACCATTTCCGGTGAAAGGTCCCTGAACCGTGCCATCGGTATAAATGAAGTCTGGGTCGTAATGTTCTACTACATCCATCATCCGTAATGCCCATTGTGTTATATACCATTTTGCATAATCCAGATGATTTGTAAATATGCCTGCCGGAGCTGCTGACCAATCGGTGTGCGCTTTCTGCTCCACACCCTTGTATTCTCGAAGGTCAGTTCCATATAGCAACCGAGGATCGTATCCTTCCCACCATTTGCCCTTGCCGTCGGCCAGCGTCAGGGTTCCATCGTAGGGCACACCCGCTTTGTCGCCTTCTTTGTCGCTTCCAAAGGCTGTTTGCCACCACCACCAAGTGTATTCGTGATGGAAAGTTACACCATAATGCATTCCATTGGCACGACAGGCTTTAACCCATTCGCCAAGCAGATCGCGTTTTGGTCCGATATTGACAGAGTTCCAAGGCTGATACGTTGAGTTCCATAAATCGTAGTTGTCGTGGTGCACACCTTGTATCATCAGGAAACGGGCACCTGCATCTTCATAAATCTTGGTGAGTTTCGCGGGGTCGAGCTTGGTTGGGTTCCAGTCGCGAAGTACTTCCTTGTAACCGACCTCAGAAGGATGACCATATTTCTTAAGATGGTTTTTGTAGGCACTTTTTTCTGACTTGTAGAGATTACGCGCATACCAGTCGCCACTTTCGCCTGCCGATTGCGGGCCAAAGTGAACCCATATACCAAATTTCGCCTCGCGTAACCATGCCGGTTCGCCGGGGTAATTCTTTTCGATAGATTCCCATGTTGGCTCATAAGGTCCTTCGGCGATGGGAATATCCAGTATCATTTCGGGAAACGCTTTCCAATCTCCCATTTCAACACTATTCAAAGGTTGCTTTGAAGGAATCTCGGGAAATGGCAGGAATAACGAATCTTGGGCATTCAAACCCAACGACATGGTTGTCATTAGAAAGATAGCAGTTGTAATTCGTTTCATTGTCTACTTTTTGCGTTTTGACTGTTATTTTAATTTCCACCAGTCGAAGTTAAACAAATTGCCTTCTCCTCCTTTGAAAACAAAACAAATGTCGTGTATACCTTTAGTTTTTTCGGCTTTGCAGGATACGGTTGCCCATTTTTGCAAACCACCTGTGTTGTTAATGGTACATGTACCGAGCAAAGTTCCGGTGGGACTGTCAAGGCGGATTTCGAGGCTATTTCCTTCCGAAGCAGAGGCTACATTGGCTTCGAACGATTTAGGGCTCTCGCCAAAGTCAACCCCTCTGATTTTTATCCAGTCTCCGTTATCAATCCTGGTAACGTTCATTCCTCCCGCATCACAGGGTTCGGTATAAATACCAAACTGCGCATTCATTGTTTCGGCTTCAACCCGTTCAAATGGGTTAATATAAGACAATTGTTTCAACCCGTCAACCGTGTTTATCATCGTATCAATGGTGCCATCGGCATTGTGCTTAAACTGATCAAGGCAAAGATTGCGCTTATAAACAGGCGGAATTCCTGCCTGTTTGGCTACCACGCGATTATGATATGCCTGATACCACTCGCCCTTAAACTTAAAAATGGCTTGATGGTTGTTGTTGTCGTTTAGCGGTGGCTGCTTTGAAACAGCGCCTCCATAAGTAAAACCAGATGTAGGACTTGTACTTTTCATATAATCAATACGCATTTGCGCACGCGGATTAGCTGAATAGGAAAAATAGTAGATGCCATTTTCTTTGTGCATCCAAGATGCTTCAAAGAAATTTTGTGCTGCTAATTGGATCGCAGAGCCATCAACACTTATCATGTCGCGGTTCAATTTAATGACACGAACATTGTTGTCCCCATTTCCTCCAAAATACATGTAGGCTTGCCCGTCGTCGTCGATAAATGTCATTGGGTCGAATAGCCACATATTAACGGCAGGTTGCACTCCAGGCGTATTGTTATCAACGAGCGGCTTGCCTAAAGGATCAACAAAAGGGTCCAATGGATTATTGGCTACGGCTACACCAATGCCATTCCCACTGTTCCCAAAATACAGAAAGAACTTGCCATCGCGTTCAATTACAGAAGGCGCCCAGCTTCTAACAGCCCATGAGCAGTTTTTAGGAACTTCAAACACAATACCGTGATCAGTCCAGTTCTTCAAATCGCTACTTGAAACGCATACTATCGATTTCATTTGATAACCAGATTTATTATCTCCGGGGTTTTCGTCATCATTTGAGCAGTAAAGATAAACCCTGCCTTTATAAACAAGTGAGCCAGGATCGGCTAAGTGACGGTGAGAAACTATTGGATAATCAGCTAAAGCAAGTTGAGCAAATCCGATTAATATAATAAATAGTACAGTAGTTATAGTTTTACTCTTCATAATTCAATGATTATAAGCTTATTTAAAAGTATTCTTTTCAGATTTATGCGATGAAACTTGTTTGGTGTTATTTATTAAATCTCCACCAGTCGATGTTAAACAAATCGCCATCGCCACCTTTGAATACGAAATAGAGATCATGAACACCCTTTGTTTTCTTCACCTTACAGGATTGAACTGTCCAATTCTGCAACTCACCTGTACTTTTAACAGTGCAGCTACCAATCAAAGTTCCGGTGGGGCTGTCGATGCGAATATCGATACTTCCATCTGCTGCAACTGATGCCATACTTGCATCGAATGATTTTGCGCCTTTGTCAAAATCGACACCACGCACTTTGATGTAATCGCCGTTTTCAATTTTAGTTACATAAACACCTGTTTTGCTGTCCGAAGCCGTTTTCAAGCCTTCTGACCAAGCAATGGTTTCAGCCTCAATCCTTGAGAATGGATTTAAATTGGATACACTTTCTTTCACACCTTCATGGGTCGGCTCGATTAGGGAAATTGATCCATCGGCATTAAATTCAAGCGATTCGATGCAAACTGAACGTTTAAAGCCTCCACCACCGGGCAACGCTCCATTGTGGTAGAACAGATACGTCTTGCCTTTATAATCGATTACACCGGGGTGGTTGGTAAATGCGCCTCCTTTTTGAATAACATGCATGATGGTATCGCCATACGTCCAAGGGCCAGTTGCACTTGGTCCGGTAGAGTATGCCAAGTGCTCGGGGACACCGCCAGCTGGGTAAAACAAGTAGTACAAACTGTTACGCTTATACATCCATGGCCCTTCTTCATAAGCCGCTGTGCGGTTATCTATTTTTTTAGAGCGATATCCAAAATTATCATCTCTCAATTCTTCCTTTTTAATACCATATTCCTGATCGTACGAAACCATATCATCGTTCAACTTTACATGCCACAAGTTGGGATTTCCCCAATACAAATAGGCTTGGCCGTCGTCGTCGATGAAAACGGTTGGATCGATGTAGCCATAGCCAGTCAGCAATGGTTTGCCAATGGCATCTTTAAAAGGACCTGTTGGATTATCAGAAACAGCCACACCAATAGCATTTCCACCGTTTTTTTGATTCACCGGCAAATAATAATAGAACTTGCCGTTTCGAAAGATGCATTGTCCAGCCCAAGCATCGCCACGCGACCATTCAAAATCTTTATATGACAAAATCGCGCCGTGGTCAGTCCAGTTCACCATGTCGGTTGACGAATAGCAACGCCAATCGTTCATGGTAAAGAAGTTTTTAATCGTCACGTCCTCGTCGTGAGAGGTGAACACATAAACTGTACCTTCGTGCACCATTGGCGCCGGGTCGGCTGTATAATAGGTTTGGATGATTGGGTTCTGTGAAAAGCCCAACGACGACATAAATAAACCTAAACTCAGCAAACTCGTTATTTTGATATTCATGATTTTATACTTTGCAAAATTTACTTTTGTGTGTTTACCGAATCCCAACAATTCGATAGGTAATGGTTGAGCTGCCTCTTTTTTCGGTTTCATCGTCAACGCCTACCATCAGTATTAATTTAGCAATATCGCTGTTTGTGTGGTACCATATTTCGGCAAGACCATGTGTTCCAAGACCTTTTTCATACATTGTACCTGCAACTTTTAATGGGTTACGATCAACAGAGCGATTTGTCATTAGCGAGTTCCAATCCTGAAAGGTGATGTAAGGCTTCAATTCGGTCAACGACATTTCGCTGCCGTCTTTCTTCACCAACACTGGTTCCAGCACATCGGTATGGTCCCAATCATTTGATTTGTCGGGGTCAGTTATCAAAATGCCAAACGATGAATAGCCTTCGATGTTAACTTCTGATGCTACTGGTTGGTCACCAAATTTGATCACAGGGCTTTCGTACAATATTTCACCAATGTTATAGGTACGCGAAACAGAAAGTGAGGCGTTTTCGCCCTTCTTGTACGTTTTGGCTTTTACAACAATGTTCTTTGAAATCTGAATTGGCTCTTTGTACAATGCAGATGACTCGTTGGGTTCGGTGCCATCGAGCGTATAACGGATTTCAGCACCTTCATCAGGAGCATTCATTTCAATTTTCTTTCCACCTTTGTAAATCATACGTTCGTTGGGAAGTATGGTTGGTGAGGCCAAAAATGGCGATTCAGACATACCTGCCGACAAATTTGTATCTTTATTCA
>Ga0209373_10003925_pt1 | contig 13252 bp, 11 predicted proteins | sample Higcelweek5metaG_FD_187173 | JGI IMG/M metagenome (GOLD analysis project Ga0209373, IMG submission 187173) | Freshwater pond sediment microbial communities from the University of Edinburgh, under environmental carbon perturbations - High... | ecosystem: Environmental > Aquatic > Freshwater >...
TCACAACCTGCCATCATATTAGCTTCATTTGTTCCACTATTATATCCAAGGTAGTAAACCTGCAATGGATTTGCATAGCGTGTCAAATCATTTGAGCCATAAAAATCACACAGCTCGTGAATACCAAACTGAATGTGATCATTAAGACGTATGTCAATACGCTGTCCAACGCCATACCGCGGCGGTAATGAAATTATTGATGTAGTCTTTGTTCTTGCTCTTAGAGTATCGAAACCTGTGAATTCATTTCTATATAACCGGTCATCATCATACCCTGCAAGAAAACAGGAAAGATGTACTCTTGACATAAGATTCAATTTCAGATGATAATAATAGAAAGGTGCCAGCGCTGTTCCTGAAAGTGCAAGCGTTCCCTTGTATCCAGGCCCCCATCGTACTTTCTCTTTACCTACAGTAAGACTTAGGCTTCTGTATTTGAATTTGAGAAATGCTTCCGGTAAAGTAAAATCATTATCAAACATCCCGCTGACTGCAGCAGCTTTTCCAGAAAAAAATCGTTCAAATTCTACATCAGAAACTTCTGTATGAGTAACACGTTTAAGCGTATACCAGTTTATCCGCACCTTTGCATCAAGATAGGATGATACAAACTGAGCTTTACCGACAAGACATCCATACGGGGCAATGGAATCATCAGCAGATTCTCCGGCCATTACTCCCCCAACACCAAAGCTTAATCTCTCTTTCCCGAAATTGAACCGAAACATTGACGGAAGCGAATCGGGTACAGCAAGACCTGGCAGAGAATAAAATTTTGAAAAAAAACTTTTATCAAAACTGTCTGTGGTACATACAGATAATGAATAACGGTTCGTTTCAGAGAACAGTTCTGCTTTAACCGGTAAAATTAACGAGATACACCATACAAACGAAAGTATCAAAATAGCAGATCGTTTTACCATATGCCGAAAGTCCAGTCTGTACAAGAGAACATTGTATCGGAGTATTTGATATTAACTTATTGACTTTTGGAATGCAAGGGATTTAGACCAATAACGATTTGACTGGACAGAATAAACGACAGGAGTCATGTCTTAATTTACTTTAAGCAAATAGATCAACTCTATATTATCTGAAACCATGGAATGTTTATATGTAATTCTAATATAGTGAAGCAAATAAGATATTGAAATTAATAGAATTATTATGTATAATCTTTAAAAAATAAGCGATTTACTAACACAATAAAAATATATGTTACACATTCATTTATAATAACTTTCTTAGAACTTACATTATATCGGAATTTTAAAATGATCAATAGAATAAAAAATGAAGAAATAGAATTCAACAAATACAAAAAAAGGGGGGCATATCATTGGAACAGCACATCAATGAATCTTTTTCATCGAAATGCTTTTTTATTAGGAAGATATAAAAACATTCTTTCATTATTAAAATTTAAATTTGGAAAAAAATTAACAAATAAAAAGATTTTAGACATCGGTTGCGGTGACGGTGTGTTAACTTATTGGCTTGCAAAGACTGGGGCGAATGTTTATGGAGTAGATAGCTCCGAACACGCAATTGAATTAGCAAAAGAAAAAACTAAAAATAGTAAGTTTTTATTAAGTTTACGCACCGGATCTGCCTATGATTTACCTTTTGCAAATGATGAGTTTGACATAGTAATATCTTCTGACGTAATCGAGCATGTAAAAGATACTGAAAAATTTTTATCTGAAGTCAAACGAGTAACTAAACATGGTGGAATAATCGTAATAAGTACACCAATAAAATACACCGAGGAACCACTTGACAAACTACATGTAAAGGAATGGTTTCCCAATGAATTCAAATTAATTATTACAAATATATTTCAACAAACAGAATTTGTTTATACACATCCTTTGGTCTGGACAGAAATATATACACGTAATGTTTTTTTTCGTATGATTATTAACCTTATATCTTATATAAAAAATCCATTCGAAAATCTAAGGGCTGGCTATAACTACAAATCTTTACAGTATTCGATCTCAAAAAAAGTTAAACTTGAACCAACTTAAAGAGGTTTAATGTGACCTTTATAACATTTCGTCGTTATTATCTCGATCAATTTCTTTCTGGAATAAAGTTTTATGGTAAAGTACTTGATATTGGTGGAAAAAAAAACAATAAAAGAGGTACTTTCTGCCCACCGTTGGAAAAAGTTGAACGTTGGGTATATTTAAATATAGATAATAATACTAATCCAGATTATTGTTGTTCTGCTGAAACCATACCAATTGACAATAACATATTCGACATTATTCTAATGACTGAGGTTTTGGAGCACTTAGAAGATCCAGAGAAAGTGATCAAAGAAATCCACCGAGTTTTAAAAATAGGAGGTCTCATTATAGCAACAATACCATTCCTATATCCAATACATGCAGATCCACTTGATTTTCAACGCTGGACCTCATCAAAAATAAAATTAGAATTCGAAAAGGTTGGATTTAACATAAAAAGTATCGAACCAATGGGTGGTTTTTTTGCGGTGCTCTATGATTTATTGCGCGTTTTTCAAAATACTACAACAAACAATTCATTTAATATTTACAAAAAGGGGTTTTATAAAGCAATAAAACCAATCCTTGTCAGGCTTTTTATGTTGTTGGATAATAAATGGATTCAAAAAAACAAGTTCATTACAACAGGATATTGTATAATTGCACTCAATGAGTAAATTTTAGTTAACAAAAGCAAATGATTACAAAGGAATAAGTTTGAAAAATAAATTTAATACTATAATCGCAATAATCAGAAATAGTTTAACAAAATTTAATTTAACATATGTTGTTGAAAATGCTGATTGGGTAATAAGAAATGTTGGTCTAAATATAACAAAGAACCTGAATAATTTAAATTGTCAAATTGTAACGACTCCGCTGGGAATAAAAAATAGCACAATACATTTTGGTTCTATAAATACATTTCTAAATGAAACTGGAATTGTAAAATTTCATAAAAGTAATAAAACAATTGTTTCATTGTTCCATTTAACTCCAGGAGACCAAAGAACACAGTTAATTCCAATTGCTGATAAGCAAGTAACTTTATGGCACACAGCATCTGAATATGGTCGGAGTATTTTAACAGAAAATGGGATCAAAAACGAGAAAATAGAAGTCGTCCCACTAGGAGTAAACACCAAAAAATTCTATAGGCCATCAATAATTGAAAAAGAAAAAATTCGTTGCCATTTGAAAATCCCAAAGACCAAGATTGTTATCGGATCTTTTCAAAAAGATGGAGAAGGATGGGGCGAAGGTAATAAACCGAAATTAATCAAAGGTCCAGATATTTTATGTGATGTAATTGAAAGTTTATCTAAAAAATTTGATGTTTTTGTTCTACTAACTGGTCCTTCAAGGGGTTATGTAAAAAACCGGCTAACAAAAGCATCAATTCCATTCCTTCATCATTATTTAAAAAACCCAAATGATGTCGCAAAATACTATATGGCATCCGATTTGTATATTGTTTCTTCTCGTGTTGAAGGAGGACCTCAAGCAATATTAGAATCGCTCGCAACAGGTGTACCATTGGTCTCAACACGAGTTGGTTTAGCACCAGATATAATAATAAACAGAACAAATGGTCTTTTATGTGAAGCTGATAATATTGAAAGTATTTATAATAGTTGTTATGATTTACTTGGTAATAAAATTGACAAAGAACAAATGATCCTAAATGGCCTGGAAAGTATAAAAAATTACGACTGGCAATTTATAACTAAACGTTATTATAAACAAATCTATTATAAATTATTATGAAACATATTTTTTTAACCAAGTGGAATTAACTTTCCAAATATTTAGAAAGATAAGATATTTTTTAATTGACAAACATATTCATATTTGATTACCAAACAGGAGTTCTTGTAAATCCAAAATTTATTTAATAATTGATAGTATTTATTTGATTCAACCTACTGTAACTCACTATAATCAGGATTTATTTAAATGAAAACATTTAGACCTATTTTTAAACTTATTTTTAAAAATAAGTTTATTGCAAAATCATTTTTAAAGTCAGTCATTAATCTAAATAACATAACATATTCCGTTGCAGGCTCATTTTCACAATATCTGGAAGTTGATGGTTTACATCCCAAACATCGCTTGACAAAATACCATGATTGGTATGGATCACAACTGGTTGACAATTGGAATTTAATTGATATCGGTTGTGGTAATGGTGCTTTGGCAAATGATCTAAGTGAATATTGTAAATCAATTTTCTGTATTGATATGAATCAGAACAACATTAACAGAGCAAATAAACTGTATGGACAAAATACAAAATTAACATTTTTATGTGGAGATGCAACCAATTATCCTTTTAGCAAACGATTTGATGCAATAATATTATCAAATGTCCTTGAACATATCCAGAACAGAAACGATTTCCTGAATAATTTAAGCTCTCTTTCCAATGTATTACTTTTAAGAGTTCCTATGGTGACAAGAGATTGGCTGACATTATACAAAAAAGAGCTTGGTTTGCGCTACATGCTTGATATTACACATACAATAGAATATACTGATGATACTTTGGCTTCCGAGCTTTTCTCCGCTAATTGGAAAATTGTTTCCAAAGTTGTTAATTTTGGTGAAACGTGGGCTGTATGCAAATTTGGAAACTAATAATAAGGCCATTAATGCTTTGATAGTTTTTCTAACATATTAGTTCGTAAGGAATCGAAATGAAAGATTAATATCTTATTTTTTTATTTTAAACGAGCCTTTAGGTTGTTGATTAACCAAAATTGAATTTTATCCAATTGTGAAGCAATTTACAAAGGAACTATATAAATTTGATTTGAAAAGTATCTTTTTAATAATTGATAATATTTGTTTTAATTTAACCAACAACAATAACACAAGTATCAGATATTAACAATTGAGTAATTATCATTCAAAATAATGAAAAGATAAATTATATATAATGTAATCATGAAAGACAAAAATGAAAATACATATACTTTTCAGATTTAGAAATGGGGCCGAAGGTGGAGGTGGCAACCAATTTCTTAAAGTATTGAAAAATTATTTTATCAGACAAACATGCTATACAGATAATATTGAGCTTGCAGATGTAATCTTATATAATAGCCATCAATGTATTGACAGCTTGTTAAAAATTAAAAGGAGACATTCCAACAAAGTCATTGTTCAAAGAATTGATGGGCCAATGGGACTCTACAATAAAAAAGGTGACTTTCGTGATGTAGTAGCCAAAAAATCAAGTAATTATCTCGCTGATGGGACAATATTTCAATCATCATGGTCAAAAATTGAAAATTACAAAAACCGGTTGATACCTACAAAATTCGAAACAGAAATATTAAATGCTCCTGATCCTGAATATTTTAATTCAACACAATTGCGAATTCTGCCAAAAGAAGGAAAAATACGCCTGATAGCAACTAGTTGGTCTTCAAATTTTAATAAAGGCTTTTTAATATATAAATGGCTTGATCAAAATTTGGATTTTAACAAGTTTGAAATGGTTTTTATTGGAAATTCACCAATACCTTTTTCAAATATATTGATAATACCGCCATTACCAAAAAAGGAATTAGCAGAATGGTTGAAAAGAAGTCATATCTTTATAACGGCTTCTAAAAAAGATCCCTGTTCTAATTCACTTATTGAAGCTTTACATTGTGGATTACCAGCAGTAGTCTGCAACGATGGTGGGCATCCAGAGATTATCCAAAAGGCAGGAAAATGTTTTAATAATGCAGAAGAAATCCCTGATCTTTTAAATCTAATTATAACTGATTACCACTATTTTTGTAATAATATTCAACTACCCAACATAGATGCTGTTGGAAAAAAGTATTGTGATTTTTTTGACTCAATAGTAAAAGATACAAATGAAAAAAAATATTTAGTTAAAAAATGCTCAATATACACGTTCTTTAAAATGAAAACTTTCTTATCACTTTGGAAAATGGATACGAAAATTGAAGAAGTAGTTGAGTACATAAAACGTATATTAAATAATCTTGTACCAAACAATTATACCTGAATAAAAGGGATACATACAAATAAAAGATTTGAATTTAATTTCAAATAAATTTATTTGTCAACATAAACATTCCTTTAGTAAACACTCAATTATTCTCTAAAAGACAGGTAACTATTTGTTATGAAAAATTTTATTTCTAATATTTTAAAATCAAATAAAACTTCTTTATTAGGTTATTTAATTTCATTTTTAATTCCCCATAAAGGATACCTGATTAAGTATAAGAATATTTTACGGGTTCTTTATAGTATTAATAGAAGACTTGTGATTACAAAAGCAAATCCAACAAATGTGCGTATCGCACCTATAAATTTGTGCAATTATCGTTGTTTGTTCTGTGAAATACATAAAGATGAGTTACTGTATCCAAAAAGAATTCAAAACAATATAACTATGGAAACCGTTCATAACTACGAAGCATTTCTATCAACTGCATATAATTTAAGTTTCTTTGGAGGATCGGAAGAACCTCTATTGAACAGTCACTTTGCTCATATTGTAAAGTATTTAAAGAAAAAGTATGGTACAAAAATGATGGCGAATACTAATGCGTCAATGTTGACAGAAACACTTTCTATGGCTCTTGTAAATAATTGTTTTGACAACTTGTTAGTCTCGTATCACGCTGGTACTCCAGAAAATTATAAAAAACTCATGACTGGCGATATAAATAAGGTCAACAAAAATCTGGAATTTTTAAAAAAATTCAAAATTAAGAAACGAAGCAAACTTCCAGTGGTTAATTTCTGTTATGCAATACAAAAAGCAAATGCGAATGACTACTGTTATATAATAAATAATTCAAAAAAATTTGGAATTAATAATATACTTATAAATCATTATTATGGTGGTCGAAACAAACTACAAAACGACAAAGTATCCTTTGACTATGATATACATGCAGGGAATGATGTAATTGACAAAATCTATGCGTACGCAAAACTGGCTGGAGTTAAGTTGATTCCTAAAAAGCCACATTACTGGAATCAAATTAAGCAAAATGTAACTATTGAAGCAGAAAACTTTGAAAGTAAAACAATTTGTTTAGAACCATGGAAAAGCCTGCATTTCAACCCAGTTCTTGACGATAAGGATTGCCATTATGTAGGTGTATGTAATCGGATAGAGCTTTTTAAAATCAGATATAACAAATTTTCATTAAATAAGCAATCTGATTTTAATAGACTATGGAATCATCCAATTTTACAATATTTAAGGAAGTCAGCAAACTCAGATTCCCATATTAATCCTATATGCAGGTATTGTAAAAACAATAGTAGAGAGACCCTTAGAAATGTAGATGCACAATTGTATGCACAGATACGCGACAATGCAGTTTCAGCGTTTTTTAAAGAATTTAGAAACATGTACGATTATTTTGATATCGAAGGTTTGGAACTTTTAAATTGTAACCCTAATTCTGATATTAAGTTCCTTGAAAAAACAACCTTATGATATTTCTTATTATTTAAGTGTGAAATAATTATCGATTACTGATTTAAGATCTTTGCAAATATTGAAATGGGATTGCTTTTATGTATAGCAGTATGGTTTTGTATAACACATATCAGTCAAGTCAAATTTCTATTTTATCAATTAATCAGTTTTTACGGAATTAATATTTTCCCTCATTGTTTTCTAAAAACATACAAATTGGTGTGCTGCGAAATTTCTTTAAAAACTATATTTATTATTTTTTTAATTATTTTACAATAGAAGATATTTGAATCATAGCAGTATTGTAAAGGTTTTCGAAGACATTTTATTTCATCTTTCAACCCTTTTACACTATCAACTCCAACTATTTTAACAATTGCGAATCCATTATCTTGAAACGCCCGAACTATACTCTTTGAAGAAATAGCAAACTGAAAAAAATCATCAATTGACAAATTGCTACTTTCAATATGTGGATATAAATTTAATAATGATTTGATTCGCCTTAATGGTGACATCGTTGGTACAGTCAGAAAAAGTATTCCATCTTTTTTTAAAACCCTGTTCATTTCACTCATAATAGAATCAAATCCGAACCAGAAGTGTTCAATAACCCCTAATGACCAATATCCATTAAAAAATCCATCGTTATAATTCAATTTATTTACATCTCCGAAAACAATCTTTAGATCCGGAAATTCTTGATTAATCTTTTTAACTGTTTCTTCTGCATAATCTATACCATAAGCATCATAACCATCAGATTGCAAAGTAAAAACATTCTGGCCTTTACCACATCCCCCTTCAATAATCTTAGAACCTATCGGTAAATATTTCTTAGTTGTTTTTGAAACAAACATATTTTTTTTAGCTACATATGTCTTAAAATTGATATTGTCGTTCCAATGAGCATCCCAATATTTTTCATCTGCTTTTTTGTTGATGTAAACCAGTCTTTCATTTACTTTATCGTAATATTTATGCATATTATTTCTCTTCAAACATTTAACAATCTATTAATCTTTTACAACTATATCAGTATTTTTTTTCACAAATAAGAAAGTCATCACTATACACAAAATAAGTAAAGTAATTATTCGATTGATGATAAGACCATAAACATTATAATAATACAGAAATATAAACAAGGTTATCAACGATACTACGTTTACGATTCTACCAATATATAAATCTGAATAATACTGTTTAGCTCTAAAAAAAGTTTCTAAATAATAATTAGGGAATGAAACCAATATTGCTAAAAGAAAGAGCTGAGAATACAAAATAGACTTGGTATATTCTGTTCCATAAAATAAATTGATCGCTCCTGGAATTACAAATGCGCAAAGAATCAATGCCGGGATCAGGAAAAAGTACATTTTTAGAAATTGAAAAAAACCTTTGAATGCCAAATTCATTCCCATTTTTACTAATCTAGGTTGTAAGTAAGCTTGCATAATTGACCATAAACATTTAATTGAATCCAGCATTTTTTTAGCAATACTATATTGTGCTAATTCATTAGTGGAAATAAATGTACCAACTAAATAGTTGTCCATACCACTTTGTAAACCACCTATAATAGACATCGTAGAAACATTGTTTACATATTTTTCAAAATCAGCACTCTTTTCCGATGTTAATATTCTTTTTTTAATTTTATATGTTATTATGGAATGAATAATTATTTGATATCCTAATGAAATACAAATAAGTGCATTAACATTTAAATTAAATCCCTTTATATTATGAAAAATTAGATAAGAACATCCAACCAAAATAATTGTTAATGAATTAAAAATATCATAAATAAAAAACGTTTTGTATTCTCTTCTACCTACTAAAAAAGAAGTATAGAAATTTAATTGCAGAAGTATTCCTCCTCCAATTGCAGCTATACTGAAACTCAGAATTATCGATTCCTCATGAGATTTCAAATAGGCAATGCTGCCAATAATGATAAAAATCAGAAAATATACAGGCAGCCATTTAAACCTTCTTCTTCTCGCGACAATAAAATCACCATCTGAACCTCTTGCTGCTGAATTTATCAGAGCACCGTTAATTCCTGGTAATACGAAAATTGCTGCAATTGAATTAATTGACAGTAAATATTGATATTTTCCAAAGATTTCAACACCCAAAATTCGAGTCAACAATATACTTCCGATCAGACCAATAAAAATTTTTATACCTGAATTGAGTGATAACCAAAACGTATCTTTGAAATTAATTTTCATTAAACCCCATTTAGTTTATATAAAGAACTAACTACCTTGTTAAAGGAAGATCATTTACTCTTTTATTTCTTACCAAAAAATCAACTATTCCATTAAAATAGCCAACAGCATATGCGGCATGAATTATTAAAAAAGCAAATGAAATTAACGGCCAACATTTAATTGAAATTTTTTTTTTAATTATACTCTGTAACCCGGCACATACCAAAGCTGATAAATACAATACCAGAATTGCCAAACCAATAATCATAAAATAAATATTTTTTGTAAATAACCAACCGAATGCCAACGTCGCCAATAAACAATAAAAACATAATGGAGCTAATTGCCTTAATGTTACTACACCACCAATCTTTTTCACAACTAATGGTTTGAAATAACCATATTGATAATACATTCTTGACATTGTAGTGAATGTTGCTCTTGCAAAATACTGTATACGTAATTTTGGTAACAATACAATCTTTTCCCCGGCTTTAATTAACCTATGGTTAAATTCATCATCCTGATTTCGTACAAGATCTGTATCGAAAAATCCATATTTTATAAAAATTTCTTTTCTATAAAATCCAAAAGGAACGGTATCAACTTCTTTTACCTCTTTACAACCCAAACGATATTGCGCATTGCCAATCCCCAACGGATGAGAAGACGCTAAAGCAATAGCTGCAGCTTTTTGAGATGCATTACCAGGTAAAACTTCCCAGGCTGCGCCTACATTTGCAACGTCCTTATTTTCTTCAATATAATCAAATAATGTTTGTAAATACTCAACAGGATAAACTGAATGTGCGTCAATTCGGGCAATATATTTACCTTTTGCCTTATTAATACCAATATTAAGTGCATATGGCACAATTCGGTCAGGATTCTCAAGTAAAACAATATTTGAATGCCTGATTGTAAACTCTGTTACAATCTCTACCGTTGCATCATCACTCATACCATCAATCACAATTATCTCATATGGTACTTGTAAATCTGCAACAAGCAATGAATCCAAACATTGCGTAATAAACTTTTCTTCATTCCGTACCGGAATAATTACCGAGATCACCGGTTCCATAATATTGTCTTTTAATAATAGTGTTAATCGCCGCAAAATTATTCTCAAAAATGAATTTTTTATAAACAAGGTTATAATTTATTAATTGTATTCTATTAACATCATGATCATTCATACTGCTTGCCTGCATGATTTTCATACATAAATCATCTATATCATGCAATTTAACCAGAAGCCCGTTATAATCAGATGTAATCCATTCCCTGTTTGGAAGGATATCTGAAATTATCGGTATACATTTTAGTGCCATTGCCTCTATTAATGAAAGTGATGTCCCGTCAGATGTCGTATATGAAATAAAAAATTTACATTTTGCAATTATATCAATATTACTTTCGTAATCCATTGGTGGAAACAATGTTATATTTTCGGCCCCATCAGCATGTGTACAGATACCTATTCCTAACTCGCTGTCAACTTTACCAATTAAAACGAGTTTATAATTTACTCCCAATAATTTAAATGCATCAATCAACATTAACAAATTTGAATTTTCCACCCAGGTCCTATTACATATAAATGTATTTTCTTTTTCTAAATTTTCCTTTAAAAAGACACTTTTAGGAATACCATATTGAATTACAGTTGTTTTACATGTAGCATCATTATCCATTTTTATCAATTCAGAATGCATAGTCTGACTTACAGCAAATATATGGTCTGCTTTTTTTAATGTAAATTTTAAGGCAGTTCTATAAAGTATTGACCTATTGGGAGTCACCATAATATCCGTACCATGAAGCGAAAGTAAAAGCTTACTTCTAAATTTAATTATAGATGCAATAAAACCATAACTTGTAAGATAATGAGCATTAATTATTTCTGGTTTCAATTTTATTATATAAAACACAATTTTAATTATTTGCAATAAATAATTAAAATTTCCGCCATCAACATTAATCTTTTCAGGCGCGATAACTTTAATTGAAGATAATGAACCATTATTAACAATATCTTCACGTATTCCAGCAGGATTCATCGAAAGTAAATGTAACTCAAACACTTCATCGAGTTTTAAACCTTGAACCCAGCGAAGTGTATGAATGCTATTGGCATCTGCGAAAATCAGTATTTTTATTTTTCCATTTTTCATAAATTATCATATCTGTCTTTTATTTATTGGTTCTATCTAAAAAATTAATTGCAGATTCAGGTATTTGTTTTGGAAAATCATCTATTTTTTTCCCCCCCTTTGTTTCATACAGAATCTCAAGATATTTCTGATCTATTAATTGTCTATTGAATAAATCATTGGCAATAATTAAACTTTTTTTTTTGAACATCATTCTCTCTTCAATTGATAGTTTAATGAATCTATTAATCGCATGTGTAATTGATTCAATATTCAATGGATCAAAAACAAATCCATTTTCACAATCATGAACAAGATTGCTTATATCAGAAACATTACTTGCTAATATGGGTAATCCAAATGTAAGAGCTTCACAAACTGAATTAGGTAAACCCTCATAGAAAGAAGCCATAATGAGAGCATCACTTTTTTTGTAAATTGCTGCAGGATCATTAGTCTCTGTATGTAAATATATAATATCAGTCAGTTTCTTCTCAACAATCAACCTTTTGGCATTATCAAAATACTTTTGATCCTGTATTTGCCCATACCAATGCATTTCAAATTTCTTATCTGTTAAAAATCCTGAATAGCTATTTGCACAAGAATTTATTACATTATATAAGTTTTTTACTTTATTATAGCGTGCCATAATAACGAATATTATTGGAACACTATTATTATTTCTATTTATTTCGTTATACTTATGCAATTTTACAATATTGTATACAGTAACAGTTTTTGATTCCAATAATGGAATATTTTTAATCAATTGTAACCTGTTTGCATGTGTATTCGTAACTATACAATCTGCAAAACAATGCAAATATTTTTTTAATTTAGCAATTTTTGAAATATTATTCATAGCACTTCGTTCTGATACTATCAGAACCGATTTTCGATAAAACACTTTAAGAATTTCAAAATAATTTGCAGTAGAAGGTAAAACACACCAGACAACATCTGGTTTGATCTTATTTAAAATTTTGCAAAATGAAAGTAATAGTGTAATTTTAGGAGCCCACTTTAATTCAATTAAATCGATTTTATTTGTTAATAATCTATTCTTATAGAAATCACCCTTTGTATATGTCAGAACCGTGACTTCAACATTAAATTCCTTAAATAATAATGCTAATTCAACTGTCTGCCGTTCAGCCCCACCCTGATTTAGACTTTCTGTTACAATTATAGTTTTCATTAGATCTATTACTTGTCGTTAAATTATTCTCATAAGAGCATCATAATATCTTTGTCCATTGAACTCGCTCTGACTTTTTTTAAATGCATTTAGTCCCATTTCTATAAGAACTTCTTTTGATTCCAATGCATTTCCGATAACTGCTTTTAATGACTCTCTGTCGTTATCGCGGAAAGTAAACCCATCAATCC
>Ga0209373_10003927_pt1 | contig 13247 bp, 12 predicted proteins | sample Higcelweek5metaG_FD_187173 | JGI IMG/M metagenome (GOLD analysis project Ga0209373, IMG submission 187173) | Freshwater pond sediment microbial communities from the University of Edinburgh, under environmental carbon perturbations - High... | ecosystem: Environmental > Aquatic > Freshwater >...
AAATATGAATTCATGTACGGAGAGTGGCTTCGAGACCGGTTTGAAAAGGGTGATATTCCCGAGCCGGCTTATGAACCGGATCTGGCGATTTTATTGGTTCAGGCAAGAAACACCGGCTTTTCGCTATTGGGTCCAAAGGCATTAGACATTCTTGAACCTGTACCCGCAGATGATGTTCGAAAAGCGATAAAAGAGTCTTTGCCCGGGTTGGTTGCAAATCTCCGTGGGGACGAACGCAATGTAGTTCTGACCTTGGCTCGAATGTGGCTCACGGTGTCAACCGGCGAGATTTCTGCAAAAGATACGGCAGCAAAATGGGCGGCATCCCGTCTTCCTCCAGCGCACGCAGAGTTGCTCAACGTAGCCTGCAAAGCTTATCGGGGAGAAGTTGTTGATCGGTGGGAAGGAATAGAGCCGGAGGTAAATGCACTCGTCGGATATTTGAAGAAAGAGATCGAGGCATCTTCTTGACGCCCTGAATCACAGATGATAACCTAACGAAAACAGTATGATTCCTAGCGAATTCAGAGTCAAACATTCAAGTGTAAAAAGGAGCTTGGCGATGGATAATATGCAAACGAACATGCCGGAAACCAAACAGTCGACCCGGATTTACTTCGCTATATTGGCCACCTTGGGACTCTTTTTGTTTCAACAATTTGCGAGTCGAAGCAGTGGTTCGCTTGCGAGCTTATTCGACTATCGTTCGATTGACCCGAGCGGGACGTTTATGTGGATCTCAGTTCACCATATCATTCAGGCAATGATAGCACTGGCTTTGATTCTTCTGCTTGGGCAAATCCTACAACTCGATTTCGGATTCAAGCCGGGAAAAGTAGCGCTGGGTCTGAAGTGCGTCGGTATTATTTCCGTCGCTCTTTTTGTATATATGATTGTTTCTTATATTGTCGGGTACTCCTTTGATCTGGTCCGCCCATACGGATATCCGTTAAATAGCCTGAATATTACGGGGACACTCGCTTTTCAGCTTCTCCTCAGTGGTCCGTCTGAGGAGGTTTTGTTTCGGGCGCTCCCGATCACGCTCCTTGCATTCTTTATGAAAAAGAAATCGAAAAGCATCATATCTGTCGAAACCGTAATTGCCGCATTTCTTTTTTCGATTGCGCATATCAACTGGTCAATTACTTCGCTTGCAATTTCTTTTAACTATGACATTGTTCAATTGATATACGCGTTTGTGCTTGGGATCACTCAGGGCGCAGTTTTTCAAAAGACCGGAAGCGTTTTCTATTGCATGGCGATTCACAGCATCAGTAACATCTTTGCGGTGGGCGGTGGGTATTTGATCGTACTTTTTATTTTGTAAGAATCTGTCATCGCCGGAAAATGATGCAAATAGGGTAAAATGATGGGAAGAAGCAATCGGGCAACAGTGGATGCAATAGGAGACAGCGATGGCATACAAAGAAGAAATGTTGTTGTTTAACCGAAAGTTCGTTGAGAACAGGGAATATGAACGGTTTATCACAACGAAATTTCCGGAGAGAAAAGTCGCAATACTGACGTGTATGGATGCTCGCTTATCTGAATTGCTGCCGGCTGCACTAAACCTCAAAAACGGTGACGCGAAAATTATTAAGAACGCCGGAGGCGTGATCACCCATCCTTTCGGAAGTGTAATGCGTAGTTTGCTCGTATGCATTTATGAGCTTGACGTGAAAGAAATATTTGTGATTGGTCATAATGATTGCGGGATGCAAAACATTGAGCCCAATTCGATGACCGAAAAAATGCTGATGCGCGGGGTTACCCCTGAAGATTTAGAGCTGATTAAGTACTTTAACGTGAATATGAATGAGTGGCTGAAAGGTTTTCATGATCCCGCGGAATCGGTACGGGAAACAATGGAAATCATCTCACGGCATCCGCTTATTCCCAAAGATGTCGTTTGTTCCGGTTTCTTAATGGATCCCATGACGGGAGGCCTCGAAGTTGTCGAAATAAATCGTTAGCATGTTGCACATTACATCAATGGAGGTGAGTGCTTGAGCGATACTTATGATGCAATCGTAGTCGGAGGCGGCCTCGCGGGGCTAACCAGTGCGGCATACCTGTGCAAGTATGGATACCGCACGCTTCTGTGTGAGAAGTCCGTGAAGACCGGCGGGCTCGTGAGTACGTTCCGGCATCAGGGGTATGCTTTTGATGCGGGGATTCGCGCATTTGAAAACTCAGGCATCATCCTGCCGATGCTAAAGAGCCTGGGAATTGATCTTGAATTAGTCAACAACCCTGTATCCATCGGAATTGAAGATCAGTGGACAAGGCTGCACTCGCGGGATAGCCTTCAAGATTATGAAAAGATGCTGGAAGGTTTTTTCCCGGATAACAAAGCGGATATCGCTCAAATCGCCGACGTAATCACAAAAGTAATGGGTTACATGGATGTACTGTACGGCATCGACAATCCACTTTTCCTGGAGGATTTTAAGGACCGTGAATATTTGATGAAGACCCTGCTGCCGTGGCTTTTGAGGTATCAGGTGAATATTCGAAAAGCAACGCGCCTCGATGAGCCGGTGGGCTCCTATTTGAGACGCATAACGGACAACCAGGCGCTGATTGATATGATTGCGCAACACTTTTTCAAAAAGACACCGACGTTTTTCGCAATGAGCTATTTCGGTCTGTACCTCGATTATTCCTATCCGAAGGGCGGAACCGGTGTTCTGGCTCAAAAACTGACGGACTATATTGTCGCGGCGGGCGGAGAAGTGATTACAGGAACGACGGTGACAGAAGTGGATACGAACCAAAAGAAAATCAGCACGACCGGAGGTTCATATTCGTACCGTAAGTTAGTCTGGGCTGCGGACCAGAAGGCGCTTTATGCATCCCTTGTCGGTCGCGGTTCCGGAAATATCGAAAAGCAGCGAACACTTGCACAAGCAGGGAGCGGGGGCGATTCAATCCTGACACTGTTTATGGGCGTGGATCTGGATAAGGGCTATTTTAGTGAGCGATGCGGCGCGCATGCTTTTTACACGCCGACGACGGTAGGCCTATCTTCTCTCAAGCGTTGGGAGGACACCACCGGCACGCGGGAAGATCTATACGGCTGGGTCGATCAGTACCTGGAACACACCACCTATGAAATATCCTGTCCGGTTCTGCAGGATGAAACATTGGCGCCGGAAGGAAAAACGGGCGTCATCGTCAGCACGCTCCTAGATTATCGCCTGGTTCGAAAATTCTCCGAAGACAGTCAATATGAAGAATTCAAAGCTTTTTGCATCCGGAAAATCGCCGATGTGCTCAGTTGCTCTTTGTTTCCGGGAATTCTTGAAAAAACAGAGTTCGCGATCTGCGGCACCCCGCTGACAATCGAGAAGGAAACCGGAAATTCGGAGGGCGCTATTACCGGCTGGGCGTTCACGAATGAGCAAATGCCCGCAGTCAACCAATTCAGGAAAATTGCTTCCTCAATCAAGACACCGATCGAAGATGTTTTTCAGTGCGGTCAATGGACATTCAGCCCATCCGGATTACCGATATCCATATTAACAGGCAAACTTGCGGCGGATGCCGTACGCAAGAAGCTGAAAGGCAGTGATCTATGACGGTCATTCTGATTGAGTTTTCTATTGTTCTCATCGGGATGGCCGTGACTGCCATTCTTTTCTGTAGGATTCCGAGACTTCCGGACGCAACCCGCGACATAACTAAAATTCCTTCTGTTTCAATCATTATTCCCGCGCGCAATGAAGAATCAAATCTTCCCCTCTTGCTACAGGATTTGAGTGATCAGACCCTGCCCGCGACAGAAATTATCGTCGTCGACGATGCGTCGGAAGACGCAACCTCTCAGGTTGCTTTGGCAAACGGTGCGAAGATAATTCGTTTGGATAGCAAACCAGAGTGGTGGACCGGCAAATCGTGGGCATGCAAAAACGGCGCTGATGCCGCAACGGGCGAGCTGCTGTTGTTCCTGGATGCTGACGTAAGGCTCGGCAAAGACGGAGTTAAAGCGCTTGTGCAGGCATACCTTACAGAAGGTACGGCGATTTCCGTTCAGCCCTATCATAAAACCGAGAAGCTGTATGAGCAGTTTTCGATCTTTTTTAACCTGATTCAAATTGCCGCCAACGGGACCGCACTGCCCAAACCGCTCAACATCGGACTGTATGGTCCCGTCATATTAATTTCCGGGCAAGACTATTTGAAGTCGGGAGGACATGAAAGCGTCCGGAAAAGCGTCGTCGAAGATATGGCTCTGGGCGCACAACTCAGAAAAACGAATGTGCCTTATCGTCTTTTTATCGGGAATCAATCGGTTTCTTTTCGCATGTACGCGGGTGGTTTTCACGCATTGCTTCAAGGATGGACGAAAAATATCGCATCCGGGGCAGCCAGAACGCCGCCGGTGCTTTTCGCCATGGTTTTTCTATGGATTACATCGCTGCTTTCGGTGCCGATTCAAATAACCAAGACGTTGATATCTGCCAATTGGCCATGGCTTATCGCATATTCGGGTCTCTATTTCATCTGGGTTATCATTGTTATCCTGCTTGTAAAGGGTGTCGGTAAGTTCAAACGATGGACCCTCATTTTCTATCCCGTACTAATGATTGTGATGTCGGGCGTGTTTATCGTTTCGGCGATTAAAAAAATGTTCGGTCTTAAGGTAAAATGGAAAGGACGAGAAATAGAAACAGGAGAGACATAATGCGGATACTTTTCTTGCCCGAGAGCTGGACATTACTCCTCTGCTTCATTGTATGGCCCGTCCTGCAAGTCGGTGCGGCGCTGTTGTGTCTAAATTTGCCGGACCGGTTTTTTTCACCGAACCGCTTCATATACCGGGCTCATCGATTCGAAAAAGACGGGCGCGTTTACGAATCGCTTTTCCATGTGAGCCGCTGGAAGCATTTGCTCCCCGATGGCGGCGCGGTGTGGAAGAAGCGAGGCTATGAAAAGAAAAGGATGAAGAATTTTTCCCGGGATAATTTAAGTAAGTTTCTGGTCGAGTCCGGGCGTGCCGAGATGACCCACTGGCTGGCCATTTTTCCATTCTGGGTGTTCTGGTTTTTCACGCCACCGATCGTACCGTGGATCATGCTGGTTTATGCGGTGCTGATTAATTTCCCGTGTATCATTGTTCAGCGATATAACCGGCCGCGCATTGAGAGGCTTCTTGCGAAAATGGAGACTAGGATATGAAGAGAAACTGAATATAGGGAACTATTCTATAGAAATTCCTGTAAAAAGTTCCCTATTTACTCGCTGAAAGGAAGTAGTGATGTAAATCGATGCAACACTATCCACGAGTACATTCAAATTAATGAGCATACGGCAAAAAGGTCATGACATGAAAATTGCGATTATAGAGAGTACGAGGCAAACAGTATGTGGCAATGTCCAAAATGCGGACGCGAGTTCAAGAATACGAACCAAGACCATAGTTGCAATGAGGCACCTATATCAGTGGATGCATATATTTCCGCACAAGCCGATAACGTCCAGCCGCTTTTGAATCAAGTACGGGATACGCTCCGTGTTGCCCTTCCCGGGGCGGCGGAACTGATCTCCTGGCGCATGCCGACGTACCGGGGCGAATTTAACATCATCCATTTTGCGGCATTCAAAAACCACCTCGGCCTGTATCCCGGCGTCGAGGCAATTGTGCATTTTGCCGATCATTTGACGGAGTATAAGACAAGCAAAGGCGCGATACAGTTCCGATATGATCAGCCCATACCTTTAGGCCTGATTGGTGAAATTGCAAAATGGTGCTATGAGACAGGGAATCATCCCTAAAATGATCCGTCTATCCGTTTTTCCATGGAGAACAGCCGATAGGATTTCCCGTCCACTTCGCGTTCGGAAGTTCTAATGACCGAAAATCCCATGCGAAGCCAGAACTTGTATCCGATTTCATTTTCTTCAAAACAGCCAAGTTCGATTCTCGAGAATCCATTTTGGGCTGCTAAGGCGCATAGAGTATTTGTGATACTTCCGCCCAGCCCTTTGTTCTGAATGCTGCTTTCCAGCATGACAAAACCAAGATAAACCGTCTTGCTATCGGGATATCCTTCCACGATATCGAGAACCGCAAAACAATCAGTGCTGTCTTTTTCGAAGAAGGCAATGAAGTGTTTTTGTGAAAGAGTCGTATTCGGCGGTAATGCGTCGATGTCGGAAGCCAGATCTTCTTTTGTGACGGGGTGATCCTGAGTCCTGGAATAGAAGTATTTATTTGACTCAAGGACAGGGAAAACCAAGTCAATGTTTTCTCCAGAAACTGGAGAAATGGTGTACTTATTTGCGTATTTTTGTTTCAGGTCATCCAGAAGCATAGAAGAACCTTTCCTGTCGATTGAGTAGAAACCATACACATTATATTCCACAAACTTATATCATCGAAACCCCGGTCAAGTCCGCCTTGCCGCTTTTCAAGAAGGCATAGGTGAGTTTATCTACCTTGCAGTCAATAAACCGGATTCGTTTGAGGCTTTTGCCCTTGAAAAAAGTATCGGTTAATGTTGCGTTTTGGAAAGTCACCCGAGAAAATCCGCAGTTTTCAAAAGAGCAGTCGCTCCATGTGCCATCGAATACAATATCGGTAAACGAAGTGGATTTGAAGGATGTTCGGTCCCACACCGCGAATGACACGGTGTTCTTTATCAGGGAACTGGATTTGAAGACTACTCCTGTAAAATCAGCGCCCGAAAAATCACAGCCTTTGATCTGGCTTCCCGAAAACTCGCCATCTGTTAACCGGCAGCGCTGAAATAAACTGTTTGCAATATTGGAACCCCGAATATGACTGCTACTGACATTGGAATCGGAAAAGTCGCAGCTGTCGACATTGTTGTATTTGAGAAGAAGCCCCGACAACTCGGAACCTTTGAAAAGGCAGCGCTGCATATTGGAGGAGCTGAACTTCTCGTGTAGATTCTTGAGCCCCGAAAAATCGGCATCAACCCAGTTTCCTTCGGACATATTCCAATTGTGATTTCTCACTGCCTTATCGGATAAAGATTCAATTGGCTGCTCAATCACAGCCTCGACAGATCCGGATTCGGCAACATCCGGTGCGGAGTCATCTGAAAAATAGTTCAGATCCACGCCGAGCACCTCCGCCAGCCGATGAAAAGTAATGATGTCCGGCATTGATTCTCCGCGTTCCCATTTACCGACGGCCTGAGAACTGACGGACAGGCGCTGTGCAAGCTGCGCTTGAGATAAGTTATTCTCTTTACGGGCCCTTGAAATCTTGTTTCCGATCATGATTGTTGTTAACATTTTGGTTACCTCGTGTGATTTGATTCAGTCGATACTGTCATTATGCGTTTGTTTAAACGGCGCGGCAAGACAAAAAATGAAACCGTTGGTTGTTTTACGGCTACATTTAGTTGTAAAAACGCTTGCTCAGGCAACTTTTGAGTTTTTGTGATGAAAGTGAATTAGCATTCGATTGTATGTCGAACAGTCGCTTACGGGAAAAGGTTCATCAATTCGTATCGAGAATTGACCGATGATTTTTTGTAGATGCTGGTTACATGAGTTCTGACGGTTGAAATGGAGATGATTAGCGTTTCGGCAATACGAATATAACTGTATCCCCGGAGTAATAGTTCCATAACTTCTGTCTCCCTTTCGGTAAAGCCAAACTCGACTGCGGTTTTTACGGGCGTAGCCGTCCCGGCATTCGCTAAGGAAGTCTCCCAGGCGCGAAAACCGAAGAACGTCAATATGCCGATCGCGATATAGAAAACCGGCACGATGTGCAGTTTTGATCCGTGCGCGAAGACAATCTCATCTAATATAAGACCCGGAATAAAAAGCAGAATGCAAAAGAACGTGTAACGCATGGATTTGCGAAGAACACTATTTTTGATGTTTTTTCTATATATGAGATAAATAATAAGGCAGTACAAAAGCAATAGGATATCGAAGATCTCATCTGTTCCCGCGCGAAAAGCATCGTTTTCCTGGAGTCCAAACAGGTACGCAAGAATCGTACATCCCAAAAGAACGATATTGACGATTTTCCCGGCTGGAACAATCAGGACACGATTCACCAAACTGACAAAAAGAAAGAGCGTCAGAAAAACCGTCAATAGTTGTAGATGTGTCATGATCGTCATCGTGTCATCACTCGCCCCGGTATCCAGTACAAAAGTGCGAATTACCGTCATCATCATAAAAATCGAAAAGGCAGAGTAGAAAATGAAATAATGACGAAGGACTTCGTTTTTTTGACGGAACATTAGAACGAACAAACCACCAAGGCAAAATACACCGGCAGAGAGAGTCAGAAGATAATAAGCAAATGCAATCAGATCCACCGTATCCCTCCGCGTTTTTTATAAGTAAATGTAACCCCGAAGAGTATGCAAGTCAACAAGTTGCGATGAACTCTCAGATTCGAACATATAGACACCTGCATCGCTTGAATTTACCGCTCCGAAATTATTCATACGCCAGTGAATCTTTGATCGAGGTTCCGAGTACCCTTGCACAGGGAAGTATCAGTGCAATTAGAGCTCCAACAAAAGATATCGCAAGCCAGATCAGCACACCGGAGCCGTTTAAGGCAAACCCCGTTCCGACGCCAAGGAGCATCTCACCAAGTATTTTGCCCAGAATCGTTGTAAACGGAATGGAGAATAAGACGCCAAGAAGGCAGGCAATAAAACTCAGGCATAGTCCCTCTGTGACGAGTATTCGGCGGATGGTTCTGCTTGTCGCGCCGATACTCCGTAGTACAGCGAATTCTCTTTGCCGTTCCAGAACACTCATACTCATCGCACCCGATAAACCGATCAGACCAACAGCCGCTATCATTACGGAAAGAAAAACCAACAACCATACTACAATCGTTGTCGAGGTACCGAATTGCTCCCGCATCTGTTCTCCGAGGTTCATTTCGGAAACAAGAATTCCGTTCTGGTTCAAACGGTCCTCTACCAACGAGAAAACACGATTTTGAAATTCTTCCGTGTGTTCTGAAGTTATCCCCCGCAAATCAACGACGAGACCCTCGCCGGCCAGCAATTGGTTCAGATACTCGTACCCCACTATGAGCACGGGATCAGCCGGTCTGCCGAAAATACCGACACATCCAACAACGTTAAAGGTCACAGGTTTTTCATTTATTATGATCGTGATCATGTCACCGACACGAACCTCAGGGAAAAGATCCGTCAAATGACTGCTGATGACAATTTCGTTTGCACTAGTATCCGCAAGCCAACGACCGTCGGTTATAAGCGAGGAAGCACTATCGTCACTTAGCATCTCAGAGTTTGGCTCGGGAGCCATCAGACGGACTTTTTTGACATTGCCTGTAGTCTCATCGACAAATTGTCCTCTTGAAAACCCCCAGGCTTCGATTGTTGTCAGACCTTCCGTACCGGCAGCGATTTCTTTTATTTTTTGTGCATTCTCATATGTGCTCAGTGTAAGGATGCCGTCAGGAATAAGAAAGCCGCTGCTGTCTATGGCTTTCGAGAAGCCTGCCTGCAGACTGAGTCCTGTCATAAAGACTGCTCCTGCCATCATCATGGCAGAAAGAGACAGTATATTTCGTATTTTATTCCGGAAAAGATTTCGAAAAGCCAGCGTGCGTATTATACGGGGTGTTGTTGCAGAAGTCCCGCGGATTCGTTTCCCGCTGCTAAATTTTTCCGGCTTTTTAATGTGGCTCAGACCATCCTTCACGGTCACGGCCGTTCCTTTCACAATGGGTATCCATGCTGCCAAAATCGGAGCCACGAATACAGAAAGCACCACAGCAAAAAGTGGAGTAAGCGTCAGATTTTCAGTCTGCAACCGCATGTTAAGAAACCCCGCAAGATACTCGCAGACAACATATCCGAGAATGTAAGACAGTGGTAATGCCACCAGGAATACCAGAAATCCGACGGCAAGAAGCATTCCGAAGTACATGTATCGGATGCTTCGGAGTCCGCCGCCGAGCGCCTTCATAACGGCGATCTGGCGAACTCTTTTGGCGATCAGATCATCAATGATTTGGACAATGATAATTACGGAAAGCAGAACGGATAATCCCCCGAGAAGAGACATGACAACAAAGACTGCATCCAGAGCTTGTGTTGCGTAAAAAGTCCCCGGCTCCGGGACTTCTGTTTCAAGCACCGAAACTCCTTTGTTTTCCAAAAATGAAGTAATCTCCCGTGTAACCACGGTTGTTTTTTGTTTGTCGCGATAGGTAGCGTCCACGCGAATACGAATCTCGTCAAATCCGTTCTCTCCGGTCATCCGTTGCATCGTCTCTTCATTGACGTAAAGGAGAACGTCTCCTTCCAGAGAATATGGCTCGCACACGGCATCATAAACTATGCCTTTCAGCAACAGCGGATATATTTGACCGTTATCCAGCGTAAGACTGATTATGTCTCCCTCAATGGCTCCGACATCTCCTGCGGCAGATCGTTCGAGATATACTTCGTCTTGCTCCAAAGAATTGATTACTTCTGTCTCGGACGAGTTCTGTAAAAGATCAACCGTGTTTGTTTTATCGAGAACAATAAGATTTACATTGAAAGTGCTTTCACTCGTTACGATTCTTGCCATGCGGCTTTTACGAGACGTAACGTCAGAAACACCCGGAATTTCGTCGATTCCGCTAATCAGCGAGGGTGAAAATTCGTCGGTTCGAATGATTGCGTCGTGTGGATTCGCACGCTGATAGGCAAGGTTGGCCTGCGGGATAAAAAAGCTCCCAAAAACCGAAACGACACCCATCAGGACAGCTCCCGAAAGGAGGGAGAGGAACATAAGGGATGTCTTGGCTTTATTTCGAAACAAGTCACGCAAGACGATCGTAATCTTCATCTTCATTTTGCGCCCTCGTTTTCACTGACAACATTGCCGTCGATGATTTGTATTACACGCGAAAATTCTTTCTCAACACTTTTATCGTGCGTTACGATCACTACAGTCTTACCCATCGATACCAATTCCTTGAAAACAGCAAGAATGCTCTCTGCCGCTATGGAGTCAAGATTCCCCGTCGGTTCATCGGCTACGATCATCTGCGGATCATTGGCCAGTGCTCTTGCAATGGCGACTCTTTGTTGCTGTCCGCCCGACAATTGATCGGGAAAGAAGTTTGCACACTCCGGGATGCCGACTCTTTCGAGAAGTTCTTTTGCATATGCATGTCTTTTTCCGGAGGACGTCGTTTGGCACAGTTCCATCGGAAGCATAATGTTTTCCACGGCGGTTAACATCGGCAGCAATTGAAAAAACTGGAATACGATTCCGATATCTTTTCCCCTGGCAAGCGTCAATTCTCCTTCATTCAGGCTGTGATAAGGAGTCCCGTCAATCCATATCTCACCCTCTGTTGCCCTGTCGATTCCCGTAATCATGTGCAAAAGAGTTGTTTTCCCGCTGCCGGATTTCCCGAACACGCCGACAAACTCACCTTGACGGATCGACATTGATACATTCTTGACAATCTTTGTTTCTCCACTTGCGGAGTAATACGACTTTGAGACATTTTTCAAAACAACCATTTCATCTCTCGTCTGCTCGTTCATTTACAGTCCTCCGTTTTGTTTTTTTCTTTAAGCGTACATACACGGAGTGATTTTGGGTATCGGATAACCATATGATCTTGCGGCTAATTCATCAGATGAGGATTTGGTTTATGAATTATGCATCTGTTGTATATTCATTCCAAAAACACTATTGTGAATGAATAGGAAGAAGAATTTGAAAGGACGATATTAGCGATGACCAATCTGAAAATAGCCTTGCTCCAACTTATCCCTGAAGGCACTTTGGACGGTAACCGGAATAAGGGTCTCGAATATTGCAGGAAAGCAAAAGAAATGGGCGCCGATATAGCTCTTTTTCCTGAAATGTGGAGTGTCGGCTATGTAATTCCGGAGGATGTGACTGAACTTGTGGCCGGATCCGTCTCAGCGGACGATGAATTTGTTCGTTCATTTGGCGATCTTGCAAAAGAGCTGGGCATGGCGATCGGAATCACTTTTCTTGAGAAAAACGACCCGTTACCGAGAAACACAGTGTGTCTGTTTGACCGTTTTGGCAACAAAGTACTGACCTATGCAAAAGTTCACACATGCGATTTTTGCGATGAAGGAAGACTTTCGGCAGGCGAGGATTTCTATGTTGCCGATCTGAATACCGAGCAGGGCGTTGTGAAAATCGGGGCAATGATTTGCTATGACCGGGAATTCCCGGAAAGTGCGAGAATTCTGATGCTAAAAGGTGCCGAGATCATTCTGGTCCCGAATGCCTGTCCGATGGAGATTAACCGCATATCACAACTGAGGGGTCGGGCTTATGAAAATATGCTGGGCATCGCAACGGTCAATTATCCCGAAGGTGTACCGGACTGCAACGGACATTCCACAGCGTTTGACGGGGTCGCATATAAATCTTTTTACGCGGGGTCAAGAGATACGCTTATTATCGAAGCCGATGGGAAAGAGGGGATTTACATCGCGGATTTCTCTTTGGATGAGATTAGAGAATATAGAAATCGAGAAGTGCATGGAAATGCATATCGTCATCCCCGGAAATACAAATTGCTTATTTCCGAAAACATTGAAGAGCCATTCATCCGGAGTGATTACAGAAGTTGATTGAGGAAAGAGAAGGAGTACTCCAATATGGGAAAAGTAGATCAGTACCGACAAATCCTCAAAACCGTAACCGACTGGGATCGCTATCTTCTGGATGAGTCCTGTCTTCCCGGACCCAGAGGCAACCTTGAGCTGGCTAATGCCGTAGCAGAAGAAGGTGATATTGATCTTTTCAGGCGATATCTGGCTTATGGTGCTGACAGGGCACCATATGGTTCGGCGTTGGAGTTTTTGCCGATGTGTGCTGTGATCGGGTTAGGAAGAATCCTTTCCGAAGGGCATCCGGAAATGTTAGCGGAAATACGCATCCATGCTCCGGATCCAAGGTGGAGGATGAGAGAGGGCGTGGCGATGGCGCTGCAACGATTTGGCGATGTGGATATGGATGGACTTTTGCAGGAAATGGAGAAGTGGCGTCAGGGGAACCTGCTCGAAAAAAGAGCCGTCATTGCGGGCGTGTGCGAGCCAAGGCTACTCAAGAAGCCTGAACATGCGCATAGGGTTCTTGTGCTGGTTGACCGGATTACAAAGGATTTGCTCCTTGAGGAGCAGCGTAAAACCGCAGAGTTCATTGCGCTTCGAAAAGCACTGGGTTATTGCTGGAGTGTTGCCGTTGTCTGTGCTCCTGAAGAAGGAAAA
>Ga0209373_10003928_pt1 | contig 13247 bp, 10 predicted proteins | sample Higcelweek5metaG_FD_187173 | JGI IMG/M metagenome (GOLD analysis project Ga0209373, IMG submission 187173) | Freshwater pond sediment microbial communities from the University of Edinburgh, under environmental carbon perturbations - High... | ecosystem: Environmental > Aquatic > Freshwater >...
TATTGTTTTTAATGATGATTCCAGCATCTGTTCAAAAGTCAATTCTGACATATTTTTGAACCTCCTCAATAATATTATTTGGCGTTGACGCCCCTGCGGTAATACCTACACAACGAATGGATTTAGTAGTCTCTGTCTCTAAATACAAGTCCTCTAGTGTCTGTATATAATGAGTATTTGCACATTCCGCCTTACAAATCTCATATAATTTTTGTGTGTTGGAACTATGTGTCCCTCCAATCACAATCATCATGTCTACTTTTCTTGCAATCTCCGCAGCTTCTTTTTGTCGTTCTTCCGTTGCATTGCAAATTGTATTCACAACATTTATATCATAACCTTTTTTTAAAAAAATTTCAACTAATTCTTGAAATTTGTTATAGTTGAATGTAGTTTGGGATACAATACAAACCATTTGATTATGAGGCATTTCATAATTTCTTGCTTCCTCTGCGGATTCAATTACAACAGTTGGTGTTTTTGACCATCCTTTTATGCCCTCTACTTCGGGATGATTTGCATTTCCAATAATTACTATATGTGCTCCTTTTTCGCTTTCATCTTCCACAATTTTATGTATCTTACGTACAAATGGACATGTAGCATCTACACAAGTGAGTCCCTTTTCCTCTATCATTTTGTAGATATCTTTTGACACCCCATGCGAGCGAATCACTACCACTCCCTCATGTAGTAACAATAATTCTTCTGGAGATTGCAATACCTTAACGCCTCTCTTCTCCAAATCTTTAACCACTTCTTCATTATGAATAATGGAACCAAGCATATAAATTTGTTCCCCTGTTCCAACACGTTCATACACCTTATCCATTGCGCGCCTTACACCAAAGCAAAAGCCTGCACTTTTTGCAAGTATCACTTCCATAAATTTTCGTCTCCTTATCAAATCACCATTTTCTTATTTGATACTATTTCCTGCGAGATATCCTGTTGACCATGCTATCTGAAGATTAAAACCGCCCGTAAGCGCATCTACATCAAGTACCTCGCCTACAAAATAGAGTCCTTTCATGATTTTTGATTCCATCGTACTTGGATTAATTTCTTTAAGTGTAATACCACCTTGCGTGATGACTGCTTCCGTAAACCCTCTGTCACCCACAACTGTCATTTCGAAATTTTTCAGTAATGAAATTAATTTCAATCTTTCTTCCTTACTAATTTCATTTACTTTCTTATCTTCATGAATGCCCGAAAGCCGAATGATAATTGGTATTAATTTGACTGGCAGTAACTTACCAAGTGCATTTTTATATTGCCTATTCTGATTCTCTGCAAAATCCCGAAGCACCCTTTCATTTAGCTGTTGCATCGAAAGTGCCGGCTTCAAATCCAATATGAGCTTCATCCTTCTATTATACATTTCTCTTTTCAGAAAACTACTCGCTGTCAAAATGAGTGGTCCACTAACACCAAAATGCGTAAACAGCATTTCGCCAAATCCTTCATATATATTCTTATCGTCCATACGTATCATTGCCTTGACATTCTTTAGCGAAAGGCCTTGCAGTTCTTTTACAAAGGCTTCTTCTATTTCTAACGGAACCAATGCTGGTCGCTGTTCACTGACCGTATGACCACATTCTAATGCAAATCGATATCCATCCCCCGTTGATCCACAAGCAGGATAAGAACGCCCCCCTGTAGCAACGATTACACTATCTGCTTCTGCTTTGCTTCCATCCTTTAATACAACCCCAGAAACAGTGCCATTTTTATGCTCTATCTTAACAATCTCTTTACGCAAATGTATGCGAATATTATATTGATTATTTTTTAGTTCATTTTCCAAAGCTCTAATCACATCAGAAGAATGGTCACTTACGGGAAAAACACGTTCTCCGCGCTCAATTTTTGTCTTTAGACCAAGTTCCTCAAAATAATTGATTGTCTGATGATTCGACATCTCATAGAATGCACTATACATAAACTTTTTGCCAGTCACTATATTTTGAAAAAAAGTCACATCCTCACATGCGTTTGTCAGATTGCATCTGCCTTTTCCAGTAATATAAAGTTTTTTGCCTAATTTATCGTTTTTTTCATACAGGGATACCCTGTTTCCATTTCTTCCTGCCTCAATAGCGGCAAGCATTCCTGCCGCTCCTCCGCCAATAATGATTACTTCTTTGCTCATTATCCCTCCTTTGATTCATTTGTAAAAGCAAGATAAGCATCTCGAATCATTTTTACCACTTCTGCCTGCTCTAAATCAAATTCTCCACTAACTGCCATACAAGCCATGCCATGAATAAACGTAAATATCTTCATAAAAATACTGCCTGCATAATCTGGATTCAAATTTGTGATTCTCCTAATCTCGCGAATCACATATCCTTGATGATTACTACCATTAATCAAATCATACATGGTTTGATCTTCTCCATGTTTTGTTAAAAAAAGTAATTTAAATAGGTTTGTTTCTTTTTGTGCAAATCTAATATACGAAAGTCCCAGTTCAACAAAGGGTGTGGTATCTGTATAGGTATTCTTTTCATAAAATTCTTCATAAAAAATTCTCGCTTCATGATACAGTTCTTTATATAATTCATCCATATTCTTATAAACACGGAAAATCGGTTGCGTTGAACAGCCAATCTCTTGTGCAAGTTTTCTGGCAGTCACTGCTTCAAGTCCACTTTTTCTGACCATTGAAAAAGCGCCCTCTAATATCATTTTTTTTGTAATTACTTCTTTTCTCGCCATAGCAAGTAACTCCTTTCATTTTCAAAAAGCACAATAAAATGGCAGGTGAATAATACTGTTCACCCGCCATTATAACACATGTTATTTTAAATTTCCATATATATTTTGTTTATACAGAATACTTATACAGGATAAACACCATTTTCAGTATCTGCTTTGGTCATATCAACTTTTTCCTGTTGTGCTTGACGATACTTGAAAAAATCAATTGCAACCTGTGGGAACAACGCATAGGACAATACATCTTCATCCTGCTGCTTCCACTCTTTCATCTCTGACTCTAAAGTTTCAAGCTCTTTAGGAATCAAATCTGCTGGACGGCAAGTAATTCTTTTCTCGCCCGGAATAACCTTATCAATTACATCCTGATTCATAGGCTTAACGGTCTGACCATATTCACCCCTTAATATTGCCTTTGTTTCCTTTGTTGCCATTTTATATCTCTCACCCATCAGTACATTAAATACTGCCTGTGTACCAACGATTTGAGAAGATGGCGTAACAAGAGGCGGTTCTCCCAAGTCTTTACGTACTCTAGGGATTTCCTGTAGCACCTCATAATACTTATCCTCTGCATTCTGTTCCTTCAATTGTGATACCATATTAGATAACATTCCACCTGGAACCTGATATAATAGTGTTTTAATATCAACACCCATAATCTTTGGATTCAAGAGACCATTATCAAGGCACTCATCTCTAAATGGTCTGAAATAATCTGCAATCTCTGCAAGTAATATCTGATCATAACCAGTATCATATGGCGTACCTTTAAATGTCTCAACTAAAACTTCTGTTGCAGGCTGAGAAGTCCCCATTGCTAACGGAGATATGGCACAGTCAATCACATCGACTCCTGCTTCTACTGCTTTCATATATGTCATTCCCGCTACACCTGAAGTATAATGTGAATGTAATTGAATTGGAAGTTTTGAAGCACTCTTCATAGCCTCAATCAACTCAGAAGCCCTATATGGCAAAAGCAATCCAGCCATATCTTTAATGCATATAGAGTCTGCACCCATCTCTTCGACTCTTTTAGCCATATCCATCCAATACTCCATCGTGTAGGAATCCCCGAGGGTATAAGAAAGTGCTATCTGTGCATGTCCTTTTCCAGAGCTTATCTTTTCTTTATTTGTTGCATCAACAGCTGCCTGCAGATTTCTCAAATCATTAAAGCAATCAAAGATACGAATAATATCAATCCCGTTTGCAATCGACTTCTGCACAAAATATTCTACCACATCATCTCCATAAGGACGATAGCCAAGAATATTCTGTCCTCTAAAAAGCATCTGCAGCTTTGTATTTTTCACGCCTGCTCTGATTTTTCTAAGTCTGTCCCAAGGATCTTCTTTTAAGAAACGAAGTGATGCATCAAAAGTAGCGCCTCCCCAGCATTCTAATGAATGATAACCAACTCTATCCAGTTTATCAAGAATCGGTAACATTCTATCTGTAGGCATTCTCGTTGCAATCAACGATTGATGCGCATCACGCAATACTGTCTCAGTAATTTTAATCGGTTTTTTAACTGTTTCTGACATTTGTTTTCCTCCTATTTATTTTAAAATAAAATCATATACTGCTATTACTTATTTAACTCCAAAAATAGCCATAAATGTTCCAGCAACTACTGCTGTTCCTATAACTCCTGCCACATTTGGACCCATTGCATGCATTAATAAGAAATTAGTAGGGTCCGCCTCTGCTCCAACCTTCTGTGATACCCTGGCTGCCATTGGTACCGCTGAAACACCTGCAGAGCCAATAAGTGGGTTGACCTTTCCTTTTGTAAAGAAACACATCAATTTACCAAACATAACACCACCAAATGTACCAAATGCAAACGCAATTAAGCCTAATACTACAATCTTAATTGTATCCCACTTTAAAAATGCTTCTGCACTTGTTGTTGCCCCAACAGAGGTACCTAGTAATATAACAACAATATACATCAGCGCATTTGATGCTGTATCCGTAAGCTGTCTTACAACGCCTGATTCTCTAAACAAATTACCCAGCATCAACATACCTATTAATGGTGCTGTTGTTGGAAGAATCATACATACAACAATTGTAACAATAATTGGGAACAGAATTCTCTCCAGCTTTGATACTGGTCGCAATTGATCCATTTTAATCAATCTTTCCTTTTGGGTCGTACATAATTTCATGATTGGCGGCTGTATGATTGGCACGAGTGACATATATGAATATGCTGCCACTGCAATCGGTCCCAGCAATGCAGTCTGTCCTAATTTACCTGCAAGAAATATAGATGTAGGACCATCTGCTCCACCAATAATAGATATTGCAGCTGCTGCTTTATCATTAAATCCTAATGCGATTGCTCCAAAATATGCTACAAATATGCCCAACTGTGCTGCTGCTCCTAATAAAAAGCTTTTGGGATTCGCAATCAACGGACCAAAATCTGTCATTGCTCCTACTCCTAAGAAAATAAGAGAAGGAAGAATCGCCCATTCATCTAATAAATAGAAATAATGAAGCAATCCACCTGTCCCGCTGGCAGAATCCTCTATCGTCAACATGATATCTGGATAAATATTTACCAACAGCATACCAAAAGCAATCGGAAGCAACAGAAGTGGTTCGTATTCTTTTTTTATGGCTAAATATAGAAAGAGACAGGCTACGGCTATCATAACATAATTTCCCCAGGCTAAACCCAAGAATGCCGTTTGTCCCACTAGATTTTCCAATGTACTAACTACATATGACATTTTGTGACCTCCATATTATTCTTAATTAAGATACAACACTAATTAAGTGTTGCCAATAATACACCTGCTTCTACAGCATCTCCTACCGCACAATCAATGCTGGCAACAGTGCCCGCGTTAGGCGCCACTACTGGAATCTCCATTTTCATAGCTTCTAACACAACGATGGTATCACCCGGTTTTACTGCCTGACCAACCTTTGCTTCTACTTTAAATATTTTGCCTGCTGCGCCTGCTTCGATTTTCACGGAACCTGCTCCAGCACTTGCCACTGGTGCTGCCACTGGTGCTGCTACTGGTGCTGCTACTTGCGCCGCTTTTGGTGCTGCTACTTGCGCTGCTTTTGGTGCTACTACAGGTGTCACTGCATTTCCTGTTCCTTCTTCTACTGTTACATCATATACATTTCCGTTGACGGTAATGGTATAGTTTTTCATTTTACTTTCCTCCTATTAATTAGGCTCTTTGCCATTTATTCTTTCTTCTTTTAATACTTCTTACTACAAATTTGTCATTTGAGCCAGTAGTCGTTCCTGCGGCAGCAATTGCTGCTGTGATTACTGCTACCAACTCTAAATCTCCAGATAATTCTTCTTTTTGAATAATCTGTGCAATTGTATTATTTGCAGCTGATGATGCTGTTGAAATTTCTTTCTTATCACTCTTTATAAATGCTCTTTGTATTTTGGGAATAAAAGAAAAACAACTAATAATAAAAGATATCAATATCAGTATCGAAAAAACTGTACCCATACCAAGAATTGTATTAAGTACTGCCTTATTCATTTTCTCACCAAGCGTATAATCTACATTCGTTGCAGCAGATTCCAATGTAAGATACATATCATCTGCAAAAATGAACTCAACAACAGCTGTTTTTTCACTTCCTGTTATAGAAGCATTTACAATAATTTTATCTCCATCGTAATTTGACGTATACCCATCAATACTTACGAATGTTCCCATATCCTTTTGTGCCGCAACCCATGAATCAAAAGCCCCTATCATACCGTTTCCATCAACCTTCATAGATAAAACGCTTTCGAATACATATGCTACATACTCGTCGCCTGATTCCTTCATTTGTTCTGCAGTCGCCTGGTCCATCGAAAGAAATGCACCCTGTATCACTTGTTCTGCTCTAGATTGCGCTGCTTCACTTTGTTCGACGCTCAATGTATCCTTCGCTTTACTACCGCATGCCGTGACACTGAGAATACAGGTAATTAAACATAATACTAATTTAAACTTTTTCATATTAAGTATCACCTTTCTTAAACTGTTCCGTGTTTTTTACCCGGACGGTCTTCTCTCTTTGTGAATAACATTTCAAAAGCGCCAATTACATATTTTCTTGTATCAGATGCTTCAATAATTTGATCCACATAACCTCTCTTTGCTGCAGCTATAGCGCTTGACTGCAGTTCAGCGTACTCTTTTGCTTTTTTGCCTATCACATCAGCGCCTTGACCTGCATACATGATTTTTGCTGCAAGTTCTGCATCCATCATGCCAATAGAAGCAGTCGACCATGCAAATGTCATATCTGCACCAATTGCCTTAGAATTCATTGCAATATATGCACTGCCAAAAGCCTGTCCAATAATAACATTAACCTTAGGAACTGTTGCATTTGCAAATGCATAGGTTAGTTTTGCAACAGCCTTTGCAATCGTCTTTTCAGAATCCATTGTTGCTACATATCCTTTTACATTTGTTAATGATAATACCGGAATATCAAATGCATCACAAAATCCAATAAAATCAGCAGCTTTATAACAACCTTCTGTTGAAAGTTCAAGTGCATTATTTGCAATCGCTCCCACTGTCATGCCGTTAAGCTTTATAAAGCCAACTACCATATCCTTTGCATATCCAGACTTGATTTCAAAAAACATCTGGTTGTCTGCAATTCTTGATACTGCTACAGTTGTGTCGCTCACACAATTTACCAAATCATCACTTGCCCTGTTTAAATCATCTAAACAATCTTCGTATGCGCCAGTTTCTTCATTATTACTTGGCAGCATAGTAATCAACTGTCTGATCTGACTCAATATGGAAGCTTCATCCCCTACCATGTCTGCCGTTCCGCATTCTTCACTCTGGAATTTAGCAGATGCGCTGTCACATTTACTCACTTCATTTCCTGCAATTGCATTAGGCGTATTTACAAATAATTTAGCACGAGTTGCTTCCATAAATGTAAAGTCTGTAAGTGTTGGAATAATAGCTAATCCTCCACCGCAATTTCCAAAAATGGCCGTAATCTGTGGAATCACGCCTGAAGCAAGAACTTGTCTTTTGTAAATCTTACCGAAAGCATTCAATGCATCTGTTGCTTCCTGCAATCTTAATCCCGCTGAATCAAGCAGACCGATAACCGGTGCACCTGTCTTCAATGCAAGGTTGTAAAGATTTACAATTTTATTTGCATGCATTTCGCCCACCGAACCGCTCATGACAGAAGCATCCTGGCTATATACATATACCAGATTGCCATCAATCAATCCATAACCGGTGATAACACCGTCGGTCGGAGTGTCTTTTGGTTCCATGTTGAAATCCGTTGCTCTTGCCGTAACAAGACTACCAATTTCAACAAAACTGTTTTCATCGAGCAAAGCGGATATTCTTTGACTCGCTTGAGAAGTGTTGCTCATTTTGTTTGGCCCTCCATTTTATATAAAAATTTTTTCAAACATTTCATAGCTCGTTTGTCTAAAAAAGCACAAAGTCACATATTTAAGATTATAACACAACTTAAACAAACAGCATAGGAAGAAATTATTAATTTTTTCGTTGAATTAGCTGAATATTCTTCTTAATTTTTTAATTAATAAAACAATAATAGTGTTTTTTGACTTTTGCAAAAACACTATTATTTATGAATGCTATTCTATAATTGATTTTCTAAAATGTTTGCAGCTTCTATCAGCGCAGCTTCTGCGCCATTTGGATTTTTCCCGCCCGCTTGTGCCATATTAGGGCGTCCTCCACCACTGCCACCTACCAATCCCGAAATACCTTTGATTAAATTTCCAGCATGTGCGCCCTTTTTCACAGCCTGCTCAGTCGCCATTGCAATTAAATTTACTTTTTCATCAACAACCGATATGATAACGACCACACCCTCACCGATTTTTTCCTTTAATTGATCGCCCAATTCACGAAGACCATTCATCTCGATTCCATTTACCTTCGTTGCAAGTAGCTTCACTCCCTTGACCAGTTTGATCTGGTCCATAACATCACCGAGTGCTTCTTTAGCTGCCTTACTCTTAAGTGACTCAATTTCGCTTTGCATCACCTTACTATCGCTCATCATATGTTCTAATTTTTCTATTAAGGATGCTGGATTTGTCTTTACGATTTTTGCTGCTTGCTCTAGCATATCTTCCAACTCCTGATAATATGCAAACACACCATTTCCAGTCAATGCTTCAATTCTTCTGACACCTGCAGCAATGCCTGCTTCTGAAATAATCTTGAAGGCAGAGATGCTATGCGTATTATTAACATGAGTGCCTCCGCAAAGTTCTGTCGAAAAATCTCCCATCCTTACCACACGTACGGTTGCACCATATTTCTCTCCAAATAGTGCCATAGCGCCCGTCTTCTTTGCCTCTTCAATTGACATTTCCTGTGTATCGACTAGTAGTCCCGCGGCTATCTCGTCATTCACGATTTTCTCGACTCTGCTTATTTCTTCTCCTGTCATCGCTGAAAAATGACTGAAATCAAAGCGTAATCTGTCATTTGTTACAAAAGAACCTGCCTGTTCTACATGTGATCCGAGTACAGTCCTGAGTGCTTTCTGCAGTAAATGTGTTGCACTGTGATTCTTGCATGTATTTGTCCTGCTTTTCTCATCAACAGTTAATACTGCTCTATCTCCTATCTTAAACATACCCTCTATCACAATTCCAATATGACCTATCTTACCGCCAGACAACTTTATCGTATCCTCCACTTTAAACTTGCCGCCTTCTACACTGATAAAACCAACATCAGCCGCCTGTCCACCCATTGTGGCATAAAAAGGTGTTTCCTCAACAAAAATTGTACCAATTTGGCCATCGGTCAATGCTTCTGCAAGTGAGTCTTCTGTTGTCAATGCCGTAATCTTTGATATATGTGTCAAATTGTCATACCCAACAAATTTCGAAGTGATTTCCACATCAATCTCTTCATACACTGTTGCATCTGCGCCCATATAATTCGTTTCTTTTCTAGCACCACGTGCTTTTTCCTTCTGCACATTCATTGCGCTTAAAAATCCCTCTTCATCAACATGCAGATTTTTTTCTTCTAAAATTTCTTTTGTCAGATCCAGTGGAAATCCATATGTGTCATGTAGCTTAAAAGCATATTCCCCTGACAGTTCTGTCTTTCCCTCTTTTTTCATTTCATCGCACATATCATTTAATATGGTAAGACCTTGATCAATTGTCTTATTAAATTTTGTTTCTTCCTGTGTCAATACATTAAATATGAAATCCTTCTTTTCAAACAATTCAGGATAACCATCTTTAGAACTCTCAATGACAGTCTCGCTCAATTTTGAAAGGAACATATCTTCAATTCCAAGCAGTCTTCCATGTCTACTTGCACGTCTTATAATTCTACGCAAAACATAGCCACGCCCTTCATTGCTTGGCATAATACCATCAGAAATCATAAAAGTAGCTGAGCGTATATGGTCTGTAACGATTCTAATAGATACATCATCTTTATATTCTTTCTTATATTCTTTGTCTGCAAACTCGCATACTTTTGTTCGAAGAGCATGAATCGTATCCACATCAAATATCGAGTCAACATCCTGTACTGCAGCAGCAAGTCTTTCTAGTCCCATACCTGTGTCGATATTTTTATTTTCTAATAATTCATAATTCCCTTTACCATCACCATTAAACTGTGTAAATACATTGTTCCATATCTCAATATATCTGTCACAATCACAACCAACTGTGCAATCTGGTTTGCCACAACCATATTTTTCGCCACGATCATAATAAATCTCTGAGCATGGTCCACATGGTCCAGAACCATGTTCCCAAAAATTATCTTCCTTCCCAAATCTAAAAATTTTATCCTTTGGCACCCCTATTTCCTTGTTCCATATTTCATAAGCCTCATCATCTTCCAAATAAACGGAGGGATACAACCTGTCAGCATCAAGACCTACTACTTCGGTCAAAAACTCCCATGACCATGCAATGGCTTCTTTTTTAAAATAATCACCAAATGAAAAATTGCCAAGCATTTCAAAGAAAGTACCATGACGTGCAGTTTTACCAATGTTTTCAATATCACCCGTACGGATACATTTCTGGCAAGTCGCCATCCTGTTACACGGTGGAATCTCCTGTCCTGTAAAATAAGGCTTTAACGGTGCCATACCCGCATTTATTAGAAGTAGACTATTATCATTATGAGGCACTAACGAAAAGCTCTTCATCACTAAATGTCCCTTACCTTCAAAAAAATCTAAAAACATTTTTCTTAGTTCATTTACTCCATAATTCTTCACGAAAATCTCCTCCATATGATATGATCATTTATTCTTTTTTTCAAAATATCGGATAGTAAAAACATACAAAAAGCCAGCCAAAGCTGACATTTCATATTATAAATATAATTCTTAGTATTGTCAAACCATATCCTTTATTATTTTATGTTTCCTACGCAACAATAGTACGCCAATACACATTATAATCGGAAATATAATTGCGAGAAGCAGTCCCTGCTTTAATCCACTATCATTATTTGCATGATTTGATACCATGCCGACAAGTGCTGGTCCCAGTGAACAACCGATATCTCCTCCCACTGCAAAAAGTGCAAACACCGCTGTTCCGCCAGTTCTACATCGCTGCCCAGCAATAGAGAATATACCAGGCCACATAATTCCGACTGAAAATCCACACATGGAGCATCCCACTAATGATAGTAATGGATATGGCGCAAATACTGCAATCAAATAACTGCCTATACATAAAATACTACTACCAATAATAAATTTTTTCAAATTAATGCGCTGGCCAAATTTTCCATACAGCAAACGTGACAATCCCATAAATGTTGCAAAAGCACAGGGGCCTAACAAGTCTCCCATTGTTTTATCAATGCCTAATCCAAGTTCAGCAAATAGAGACGACCATTGTGACATAGCCTGTTCTGCGGCTCCTGCACAAATCATAAGCAAAAACAAAAGCCAAAATATTTTTGTCTTTAACGTCCCGCGAAGAGGCATCCTTTCTTCCTCTTCTACAAGTTTATAAAGAGGTACTTTAGTTAATAAAAAGATATCCACTAAAGGAACAATTGCCCATATGATTGGTAAATAAATCCAGTTTTCAATACCCACAATGTTAAAATAAAGTGTTGATAATAATACTACTCCAACATGTCCCCAACAATAAAAGGAATGGAGCAGGCTCATCGCCGATGCCTTTTCCTTCTGCGGCAGAGGTATTGCCTCAACAATTGGACTCACTAATACTTCCAGCAAACCTCCGCCAATTGCACAAATAATCGTTGCTATGACCAATCCCACATAAGCATTCGGCATGATATTAGGCAATAATCCTAGCGAAATCAATCCCAGCGCTGAAATAATAAACGACATAACTCCACTGATACGATATCCGATTTTATCAATTACCTTGACCGAAATAAGATCGACCAGTATCTGCGTACCAAAATTAATGGAGATTAGTAGACTAATTGACACAAACGAAATTGAAAACTGCCTATAAAATGTTAAAAACAACAAAGGCGATAAATTGTTAATAATCGCCTGCGTGATGTATCCTATGTAACATGCATACAGCGTATGCTTATCATTAAATTTCATAAAACCTAATTCCTTTTCTGTACTTTATAGCAAGTGAACGCCTTTATCCTTTGCGTATCTCATGACATCCTCTGGCCAAACAGAACACTGTACCTCACCTATATGTGCTTTTCTTAAAAAGAACATACAGATTCTTGATTGTCCGATTCCACCACCGACAGTATAAGGCAGTTCTTTATTTAATAATGCCTTTTGAAATGGAAGTTCTTCTCTTTCCGGACATCCAGCTTTCTTTAACTGTTCCTGCAACGACACTTCATCCACACGGATGCCCATAGAAGATAATTCAAGTGCTATGTCGAGAACTGGATAATATACAATTATATCTCCATTTAGCTTCCAATCATCATAATCAGGTGCGCGTCCATCATGTTTTTCGCCTGACTTTAACAAATCACCAATTTGCATAACAAATACTGCGCCATATTTCTTAGCCACTATGTTTTCGCGTTCCCTTGGTGTACAATCTGGATATTGATCCTCTAACTCCTGCGTTGTAATGAAAGTAATATCAACAGGCAGAATTTTTTTGATTTCAGGATAACTCGCATTCACAAGCACTTCTGTGTTCTTAAGCGCCTCATATACGCTTCTCACTACATTCTTCAGTGTCTCGATCGTTCTTTCTTCTTTTAATAATATTTTTTCCCAATCCCACTGATCCACATAAATGGAGTGTATGTTATCTGTATCTTCATCACGTCTGATCGCACTCATATCGGTATATAATCCTTCGCCGCATACAAAACCATATTTCTGCAATGCCATGCGTTTCCACTTTGCAAGCGAATGCACAATCTCCACAGCGACGTCTCCCTGTTCCTTAATTCCAAAGCTCACTGGCCTTTCCACGCCGTTAAGATTATCATTAAGTCCTGACTCTGGCCTTACAAAAAGTGGTGCTGAAA
>Ga0209373_10003930_pt1 | contig 13245 bp, 17 predicted proteins | sample Higcelweek5metaG_FD_187173 | JGI IMG/M metagenome (GOLD analysis project Ga0209373, IMG submission 187173) | Freshwater pond sediment microbial communities from the University of Edinburgh, under environmental carbon perturbations - High... | ecosystem: Environmental > Aquatic > Freshwater >...
ACAAGTTTGCCTTCCTTCACATAGGCTTCCGCATCTGTAAGATAAGTCTCAGCTTTGTCGTTGCTAAGATCAAGGGTTAGCATAACAATTTCCGCATCGCTGACGGCCAGACTGTTGCGCGCCCAGATCGGCCCGTCGCTGACTTCTTTGATCTTCATAGGGCCGGCTTCAAGAGGAAAATAATTATATTTATGGACGGTATCGAACGTGTAATTCACACGACCCGCCGTAACATTCTGAACGAGACGCTTTTCTGTTGTTGCATTGGTAATGAGAATGACCATGTTACGCGCTTGGCTAATATGCTGTTTTGCTAGATCAGCATCTTTCATGGCCAAAGCTACACGCGCGTAATTGACATGAGCAACAAAGTTTTGGGCTGCGACACGCGGATCTGTTACTGCGTCACGGCTGATCGGTGCATTAGCTTTTGCAACAGTGTTGCTCGTAATGGTGTTTGCGGCGACAGCATACGGCACCTGCGCCAATATAAGCCCAGTGCTAAGCATCGTTGTAAGAAGAAGCGTTCGTGTTTTCATAGTTGCGTTCCTTTGATGGTGTTGGTTGATTGCGCTGGAAAGACAAAGGGCCGTCAGGTCATTCGTAAAACCTGACGGTTCTTCGTCTTTAGCGCGCTAAATTACGCGGCTTTTGTCGGCTTGGAGGCGTTCGAACAGGTCGAACAATTCTTTTCCAGTTCCTTCATGCGCAGTTCTGCTGCTTCTTTGGCAATGCCGTACTTTTCCTTTAAAATGCCAAAGAACTCTTCCTGTTTGCCGTTATAGAGCGTGATATCGTTATCGGTAAGCTTGCCCCAGGTCTTTTTAATTTCACCCTTGATTTGTTCAAACTTGCCGTCGATTTGTTCCTTGTTCATAAGAGTCTCCTTACATTAGTTGTTTAGATAAACGCTGCGAATGCAGTCGTTTTGATCGTCGTGAGTCTTAACCTTCTGCCATCAGGCAGAAGCACGACAGATTTGACCAAGCACTTCGCCACAGAGCTTGTGATTTGAATGGGAAGCTAGATCGCCCAAACTGACGATGCCAACCAACTTTTTATCTGAATCAAGCACGGCTAACCGACGCACTTTATTGTCGCCCATATTTTGCGTAACGGCATCGGCTCCGTCCGTGTCGCTGCAATATAAGAGCTCAGAGCTCATAACTTGCTCAGCCGTTGTGCCAGCTGGATCATGCTCTTTCGCGATGCAGCGCAAAGCGAGATCACGATCCGTAATGACACCAACAATCCGCTTATCTTTGGTAACGAGAACGCATCCGCAATTACGCTTTTGCATCTTCTGGGCCACTTCTGTTAAGGACGCAGACGAAAGAACAATCTCGACATTCTTGCTCATAATATCTTTGATTGTCTTAGGCTCTTCCCCAACTTTGGTTTCCATGCCATCCCCTTTTCATTTTTAAAGTATATCGATCCGCTTATTTTCTGTGACTGACTTTGATTTAAAGAACATTAGGAAGCGATACGCATTCAAGGCCTCAATATAAGGATGCAGTAAGCCATCACTTCAACACCCCCCCCTTTCTTTAAATCTTTATGCAAAGGAAATAGGCTGTGCGCTTTTCAACATCGCTTCATTATACGCTTAGACATAACGTAATGAGTGTTGGACGGGTTTACTTTTTCTGAGTTGTTAAGGGGCACATGAATACCGTTCGCAAAATACACACCATAAGATTTTACTTGATGGAGGCTTTGAAAAATATGACGCGAAATGTAATTTTTTCTATTGCTCTCGTTTTTTTGTTAGCTGCTTGCGGCAACAGACCCGGTGAGCGCGCAGTGAGTGGTGCCGGTATAGGCGCGGGCGTTGGTGCTGTTGGTGGCGCCCTTATGGGAAGCCCGGGAACGGGCGCGATTATTGGTGGCGCCGTTGGCGCAGCCGCAGGTGGCCTCACAGATAAATCAGATATCAATTTGGGCAAACCCATCTGGAAATAACAGATCAATTCAAACTAAAGGAAAACGTGATGCTCAGATATATGGTTATCTTTTTTCTTCTTGCGATCGTGGCCGCCTTTTTCGGCTTTGGCGGCCTTGCTGCCGATTTCGCAGGAATTGCTCGAATTCTGGCTGGCGTATTTATCATCCTCTTCCTCGCAACGCTGGTTTACCAGATCGTGACGGGGCGCAATGTGAACCTTCCGCCTCTTTAAAGAGCAAAGCCTTGAGCTTTTCTCAATCAACTGAAAGGGAATACAATGAAACATTCCTATAAAAATCAGATCGTGCGTCTTTTAACGACGTCAGCCATCCTTCTCGGCGTTACGGCCTGCGCCTATGACACAAACGATCACTCTTACAGCAACATAGACGGCAGCATTTCAAACAATAATGTTGAAGATGCGTTGGCCGATCAACCTGATCTTTCACTTTTTTATCAGGCCCTTCAATCAACAGGCGTAGCAAACGAGCTCAATGAGGTTGATGAAGGCTACACGATCTTTGTGCCAACAAACGCAGCCTTTTCGGCCATCAAGCCACGGGCGTACCCCTGCTTTTATGCAGTCGAATGCAGCGCCCAGATCGCTGCCGTTTTGCGTAACCATATTGTTCCCAAAAATGAAAGCGTCGCTCGCTTTTCGAGATGGGGCGGAAGCATCCCAACAATCGGAAGCCGGCGCTTGGATATTGAAGAACCGTACAAGGGAAGATACACGGTCGAAGGACGGAACCTTCTTTATCACACCAGCTATAGCGAGTTCGGGCGTACCACGGGAAGCAAAATTAACTTCTATCGGATCGATGGCGTGATCATCAGTCCGCAGGAATTGGCTGCCTTTCGTATGCAACCGACCTTAGGCTCGGCAGACACTGTGATGGAGAAAACGACCACCACATATCGGATGCCCGCTCCGTCGCCACAAGCTAACCACGCCCTTTCGGGTTCTTATTTTGTGCCCGGTGGTTATCCGGCCCCTCCGGCCGATGCTAACGCGTTCCTACCCGTCGACGAACAAACGACGACGACCACACGCACAACAACAACGAACTAAGGAAGAAAAATCATGGCATGTAATTTTTTTAACGCGCTTCTTTTGGCGTCAGTCATAGGGATGGCTTCCCTCGGCGCAGCTCATGCGGGGACGGATGACCGCTCCCCTGTTCGCGCCACGGGGGGAGAAATTGTGCGTAGTTCAAATGCCAATTGCGTACGGACAAACGCACTGGCGGATCAGGATGCCTGCAAACCAGCGAGCGTCATGCGAACAGAACGCGTCGTCCAACAAACAAAAAAAGTTCAACACAAAGCGGAACCGCCCAAGACGAATGAACTTTCAAAAGACGAAAAGACAGTTTATTTCGACTTTAATGGCTCAGCCTTAACACCGTCAGCCAAAGAAAGGCTAAACACCTTGGCCAGCTCGCTTAAAGCAGACCAAAGCGTCAAAGAGGCCATGATTGTTGGCTCTGCAGATCGCATCGGCACCAACGGTTATAACGAGCAGCTCTCGCAAAAGCGTGCAGAGGCTGTCCGAGATTACCTCATTGAAAACGGTTACACAAAAGCGCGCGTCACAGAAACGCGTTGGGTCGGAGAGGAAAAACCTTTAACAAACTGCGCCGCAACACAAAAACGCACGCAATTGATCGCGTGCTTACAAAACGACAGGCGCGTTGAGGTCGAGATGGTCTATCTTACCAACCAACAGCACGTTGATGGGCAGTAATATGGCTTTACAATTTAAGGAGAAAAACATGTCTCAGAACACAGCCCGAACAATTCTCATTGTGATCGTCATTGGCATTTTAGCGTTTGCTGGCTATAGGGTGCTCAACATGAAAGATCAACGGACAGCCGGAGAAAGAGTGAGCGATGCTGTTGGCGCTATAAGCGATGGCGTGGACAAAGCCGAAAGGCAGTTAGAAAATCGCACACCAGGCGAGAAAGTAGGCGACGCGGTGAAAGATGTCGGCGACGACATTAAAGATCAATCTAGGGCACAATAGACCTTGTCCCGCGCCTCAACCCAAAGGAAGTATCTTATGAAAAAGCCACGTTCTCTATTCAACTTGATCGCCGTTACTGTGCTCTGTCTCTCGCTTGGTGCCTGCGCCATGTTCTCGGGCCATGAGACATCGGGTCAATATGTCGATGACACGACCATTACAACAAAAGTAAAAGCACAAATCCTTGATGACCCGACCCTCAAGGTTCTTCAGGTCAATGTTGAGACAATGAAAGGTGTCGTGCAGCTAAGCGGTTTTGTGGACACCAAACAAAACGAGGCCCGTGCCGTAAGCATCGCGCGTCAAGTCAGAGGCGTCGTTTCTGTTAAAGATGATCTTGTCGTAAGATAAGCGCCTCACAGAATCGAGTCTGTCTAAAAAGGGCCCCTTGCGGGCCCTTTTTTTGTAGAACGCCCAGCCCATTCCGTGATGGACATCATCTTTGCCCTTCCCTTTTGCGCCCGCTTCTCGGCAAAAATTGCCGCTCAGGAATGCCTGGTTAGAGGCCGACTTTTTCCTTTCCAGAAACAGAATCAATATGTTGTGCCAGAATTCCTTTTTGGCGCGGGCTTTGCATGGACTTGAAAGATATCTTTGCCCCACAAAGAGGTTTTTTCTCCATGTCGATTACATCTATTGGGAGCGCCCTATCCGCTACGCAAAGCTATAAAGGCGCGGCACAGGCCTCAAAATCTGGAACAAAAGAAACAGACAGCGACGCAACCGGCCAGTCCATTGAAGATACTTTTAAAAAATATGCAAATATGAATCCTATTGAGCGGATTCGCGCGAACTATTTAAAAGACCATGGCCTAACCGAAGACTCGCTTGCCGCCAAATCAGCCGCAGAGCGCGAGGCCATCGAAAAAGATATCGCGGAGCTCATCAAGAAAAAACTTGGCAAAGAATCCAACCAAAACAGCGTACCCGGCCAAAATGTCGATATTTCGGTCTAAGGCTTGTCGCCCGGCGCTCACAACGTTTGGTACGGCTTTTGTCCCCTATCTCGAACATTTTACAACGCAACGTCATCTAATCATATATTAACCTTAGCCTCCTATCTTGCGCTCCTACAGAGCGAAGCGCGACGACGCGCAAAATGTGGAGGCAAGTCGTGGATATTGGCACTTATCGGTTCCTCATTATTGACGATCACGCGTTTGCACGTCGATCTGTCAGCAACGAACTCAAACAATGCGGCGCAACGTTGATCGATGAGGCAGCTGATGGCGTCGAAGGTCTTCAAAAAATCAAACAGCAAAGCGAAGCTGGCCAACCCTATGACATCGTCTTTCTCGATTGGGCCATGCCCAATTTAGATGGCAAAGACGTTTTACTCGCTTGCCGTGCCGATCACGCTTTAGACCAGATGGCTATCATCATGCTATCGGCTGAGTCCGAGGATGAAAACATCCTCTCCCTCCTTGAAGCTGGCGCAACAGCCTATATCACCAAGCCATTCAAACCAGAAATGCTCGCCCATAAGCTTGAAGACGTTCTGTCATGGAAGGCAACCAGCTAATCATGGATCAGACAATGGAAGAGAATGTTCTCGTTTTGAACGAGCAAATTGCCAAGTTTATGCAAGTTGCTATCGATGAAACGTTCATGGCGGCCTTTCAAATCCACACGCGCCCGGAAGAATGGAGCATTGGGCGAAATACGCCGCTTCTTCTCGGTTCGCTCAATGCTTCTCAGATCATTATCAAACAAAAAAACATTCTTCTGGGAACCTTTATTGCCGCCTTTAGCAGCGATATTCTCAGGCGCATCCTCACGCAAACCGCAAACAATCTTTCGATAGATCAAGCCATGCTCGACGATGTGGCAGCAGAGATCACCAACATGCTTTTCGGTTTATTTAAAACAACGGTCAACAAGGCAGGCGCTCAAATTGCCATGGGCATCCCCGCAACCATTCACGAAAGCCCAAGCCTGATCGCCACCTATGCCCAAGCCGAGAAGATCATTCTTCCTTTCTTAGCCGACGATCAAACGTGCCGCTTGATCATCGCTCAAAAGCAGCAATAGCCCTTCCTTATCCTTACGGGAAAACGTCCATGACAGAGCCTCTTGACACACCGTCCCAAATCGCAACACCGAAAGAAGGCGCACCCGCACATCGGCCGCCGCAATGCGAACGGTTTCCGGCTTGTATCTTCTTCAATGACAAAATGGCAAACATGCCAGAAACAGCAGAGGCGACCAAAGACGATTTCTGCCGAGGCAACTTCCCACGATGCGCACGGTACATCATTCAATCGGTCTGGAAACTCAAAGCGCCGGAAGATCTTTTCCCTTATCAACTTGGCCGCGCCCAAGCCATTCTTGATGCCTCCATTTCCGACCGCTGTGCAGGTGAGCCCAGCACAGAAGCGCTGGCCATCGCCAATCGCACTATTCACCTTTTGACCAGCACCCTTGGTCACGGTTTTTTTATGTTTGATAAAACAGGCGTCTGCGCGCCGATTTATTCAAACGCTTGCGAAGGCCTTCTTGAAATAACGCCAGCTGGAAAATCAATTGCGGAAGTGCTGCGTCTCGATGCCAAGCAACGAGAAACGATGAACACAGCGCTACGCCTTGTTTTCAGTCATGCACACGCCATGTCCTTTGACGAAATTATGCATTTTGCGCCCAAAGTTTATCACCATTCCAGCGGTGCGCATATTCGTATCGAGTACAAACCCGATAGACTTCCCGATGACACCGTTGATCGTATCGTCGTCGTCGCAACAGATATCACCGAACAACTCCACGTCAAAGAAGCCGCCGAAGAACGCAAGGCGCTTTTTGAATCCCTTGAGCGTATTTTCCACGATCGCTCCTTTTTTGGAGCCTATATGCGCCGCCTACGTGAAGCGCTTGAAGCGCTTGAGCCGAACGGCCCTCATCTGCCTTGGGAAACGTTGCAACGTGAAATCCATACCTTGAAAGGCGATTCTGGTATTTTCCGCCTGACAAAAATTATGAGCCTTTTGCATGAATTTGAAACAGCCTTTAAGCCGTTTGTTGCCGCAGGCCCAACCTTAGTGCCGCCGGCGGGCGATCCCTGTTTTGCCGTCCTTGCGCCCTTCCGCGATCAAATGAAAAACGAGGTTGCCGCGCTTTCGACCTATTTAAAAGACCTGCTCGGCATCGACATCACCAAAGTTGAGTCCGAGCGTAGCTTCGACAAAGAAGTCCTTTACGCTTTTGCCAAAACGTTGGCCGATCGAGGCTTGACAGATCTCACGCAAACGTACATCCGCACGGTTTGCGCAGAATCGCTTACGGCCTATTTGCGTCGGTTCGATTTTATTTTGGCCGATCTAGCTACGCGTCTGAATAAAAAAGTGAACCCTCTACGTTTTGTCGGCACAGATATTCCCGTCATGATCGATCTCTATCGCGATTTCTTGGATTCGTTCGCGCATCTCTTCAGAAACAGCCTCGACCATGGCATCGAATCCCCTAACCGCCGCGTTGATGAAGGCAAGGACGAAGCCGCCACCATCGAAATCAAAATGAATCTTCGTGATGGCTCCAACGGCACGCAGATCCTCCACCTTGAAATTCTCGACGATGGCGCAGGTATCGCAACGGAGCGGCTCCGCACGAAACTTGCCGAGCGCGAGCCGGGCAACAATTGGGAAACACGGGACGAAAAGGAAATTCTTGAGGCGGTGTTAACGCATAATATTAGCTCACGCGATACGGCGACCCTTTATTCCGGGCGCGGCGTAGGCATGGGCGCGGTTTATGCCGAAGTTATCAAACGCAGCGGCCACATGAGCCTCACCTCCTTCCCGGGCAAGGGCACACGCACCACCATCGACATCCCCTATCGCCTTGAAATTCCTCAAGCCTAATCCCTTGGAAACAACCGCTTAGCTTATTTCCTTGCGCGCATATGCGCAATTGTGCATAAGCATAGCATGGCCTCAACCATTGAGATTCTTTCTGCTCTTGCCGATCCGACGCGCTTGGCCGCGTTGCGCCTCCTGTGGGATGGGCGTGAGCATTGCGGGTGCGAACTTATGCACGCGCTTGGCAAAAGCCAATCTTGCACCTCGCGCCACATGACATCGCTCAAACGCATCGGACTTATTGTTGACCGGCGCGATGCACAATGGGTGCGCTATCGCCGCAATCCCCAAATACCCAAATCCATCGCTGCGCTGGTTCGCGCCATTCTTGCGCTTGACTCCTCGATCCAAAGGAAAAAAACATGACCTGTTCTTGCCAGCGCCCTAAGCCCTCGAAACAAAACGCACCGCTGCGCGACGCCCTCGCGCTCGCCCTCGTTGCCATAGGCTTTATCCTGTGGATGGCGCTTTATCGTCAGCTTACGTTCTTGTCCGATACGCTTGTTTCTTTCTTCGGCTTAGATCGCGCGACGCCGCTTGGCGAGGCCGCCGCCTTTTTCTTTTATGATACGCCCAAAGTCCTGATGCTTCTGACACTCGTTGTTTTTGCGATGGGTGTTGTGCGCAGTTTCTTTTCACCGGAGCGCACCCGCGCCTTGCTTGCTGGCAAACATGAAGGGCTCGGCAATATCGCCGCCGCTTGCCTTGGTATTGTCACGCCGTTTTGCTCTTGCTCTGCCGTCCCCTTATTCATTGGCTTTGTCTCGGCGGGCGTACCGCTTGGCGTGACCTTTTCCTTTCTCATTGCCGCGCCGATGATCAATGAAGTCGCGCTTGGCCTTTTGTTCGGCCTTGTCGGCGCAAAAATCGCCTTAGCTTATCTTAGCTTTGGCCTCGGCATCGCGATTATCGCGGGCTGGATTATTGGCCGATTTCATCTTGAATCTTGGCTTGAGCCTTGGGTTCAAAACCTTCGCACCAGCGCCGAAACGCTTCCCTCAGAAACGCCGCGTATAACAGACCGGATCAAAGAAGGACTTAGCGCCGTTCGCGAAATTGTCAGCAAAGTCTGGCTTTGGATGATCGCCGGTATAGCCGCTGGCGCGTTTATCCATGGGTATGCGCCAGCCGAGCTTCTCGCGTCCCTCATGGGTGGGCGGGCATGGTGGTCGGTTCCGGCGGCGACAGTCATTGGTGTGCCGATGTATTCAAATGCCGCAGGCATCATCCCCGTGGTCGAGGCTCTATTAGGTAAAGGCGCAGCGCTCGGCACGGTTCTCGCCTTTATGATGTCGGTCACGGCCCTTTCTTTGCCCGAGGCAATTATTCTGCGCAAAGTCCTCTCCCTGCGTTTGATCGTCGTGTATTTCAGCGTTGTCGCGTGCGGCATTTTGGCCGTAGGCTTTCTCTTCAACGCCTTCTTTGTTTGAGCCGTCGCCATGCACACGCCTAACCATACGCACGCGCCTTTACCAAAAGATATGAATACCGCCTTCAAAGTCGCGATTGCGCTGAACGTTGCCTATGTTGTGATTGAGGCAGGCGCTGGCCTCGCCTGCGGCTCGCTCGCTTTGCTGGCCGATGCCGCGCATAATCTTACGGATGTTGCAGGGCTTCTTATGGCGTGGGGCGCTGTTCTCGCCGCCCAAAAACCGGGCAATGGGTCTTATACTTATGGCTATGGTCGCGCGACAATTTTAGCCGCGCTAGTTAATGCGCTTGTCATCATGCTCGGCGTTGGCGCTGTTATCCTTGAAGCCGTCCAGCGTTTAGCCAGCCCAACCCCCGTTGCCGCTGGCTTCGTGATGGGCGTTGCAGCGCTTGGCATTGCCGTCAATGCCGGAACGGCGTTGCTCTTTTTCAAGCAACGTCACGGCGACCTTAATGCCGAAGGCGCGTTTTTGCATATGATGACGGACGCCGCCGTTTCACTGGGCGTCGTGCTGGGCGGCGGGATTGTGCTCTTCACCGGCTGGGCTTGGGTGGACCCCGCTGTTGCTGTTATCGTCAGTTTGATGGTCGCCCTTGCCACTTATAGTCTTTTGAAGGCTTCGTTGCGCCTCACGCTTGATGGCGTACCGACTTCGGTCAACCGCAACGCCGTCCAAGCGTGGCTCGCCAGCCAACCCGGCATTAGCAGCGTTCACGATCTTCACATCTGGGCGCTCAGTACCACAAAAAACGCCCTCACCGCACATCTGGTTATGCCGCAAGGCCTGGCAGACGAAAGATTTCTTAGCACACTGGCCGAAGAGCTTGAATCCCAGTTCAACATTCACCACACCACGATTCAAATCGAAGCCAACGAAACGGCGTGCTGCACTTCGTGTTGCGCAAACGAAAAGGAGAAGTCATGAAAATTCAAATTCTCGGCACCGGATGCCCCAAATGCAAAGCCCTCACCGCCGCGACGGAACAAGCCGCCCAAAGCCTTGGCCTGACCTATAGTCTGGAAAAGGTCACAGACATCAAAAAGATCATGGCCTTTGATGTCATGGCCACACCCGCGCTTGTCATCGATGGCAAAGTCAGAGTTGCTGGCAAGATCCCCACGCCCGAAGAATTGCAAAAACTTCTTCAGTCCTAAGGACTTGAAATATATAGGCCCCCTTCCAACAGACCGCTTAACATCCGCCTGTGACTTCAGGGCACTAGTTTTGAGGAGCCGGTTTGTTATGATGCCCCGCATGAAAAGCGTTTGGCGCATAAAAGTTTGGGCGATCATAGGGTTGATGCTTCTTTGGGGCATGCCGTCCGCGCAGGCGTTTCAGTCTTATTTCGTTAGCCGTGAAGTTCGCGCCGACTCCATCGAGCTTTTTCCCAAATGGACGGGCGTTCTGGCACGGTATAACGCGGCAGCGCACGGGCTTGACGCTATTTGCGGCACAGAAATGTACAGCCCCTGCAGGCTCAAAGGCTGGAAAGAGTTCCTTATCACGCAAAAAGACAAGCCGCTTGACGAGCAAATCGAAGCCATTAACCGCTTTATCAACGCCTATCCCTATATCGAAGACATCGTCAACTGGGGCGTCGATGATTATTGGGAAACGCCGTACGAGTTCCAAACCCGCAACGGCGATTGCGAAGATTTTGCTATCGCCAAGTTCATGTCGCTGCGGGCGCTTGGCGTCTCGGGCGATGTACTGCGCGTCACGATCGTCCGCGACTTGAACCTCGGCGGCATTATTCACGCCATTCTGCTCGCCACCGTAGACGGCGAGAAGTATATATTGGATAATCAGGTCAAGCAGGTCGTGCCCGCCCTTAAAATCTATCACTACGTCCCTGTTTACGCGATCAATGAACAGCATTGGTGGCAGTATTATATGCCCCAGTAACCGCGTTAGGAGCCTACGATGACCACTCTTCTCGAAAGCCTCATCCCGCAGCGTCGGATCAAACGCCCCGCCTTAAACTTCGCCGTTTTAGGCGTGATCGTCTTGGTCATGGCCATTGGCGGCGGAAGCCTTGTTATGCGTTTTTCCAAAATTGAGGAACAGCGTGAGCTTGTGCAATGGCAAAATAAATTGAACCTCATCGCTGATAGCCGCGCTGCCGATCTTGAGAAATGGCTCAACACCTATTTCCAAGAATTAGGTGCCGTCACAGCCAACCCGTCTTTGCAACTTTATCTCACCACGCTTCTTGCCCCACCTGCGAGCGACAGCCCTGCGCCGGAAGAGCCCGCCGAAAAAGTCTTTTTGCGTAACCTTTTGGTGATGACTGGTGACCGCCTTGGGTTTATCGATTCCGCGCCGAGTGAACGCAAAACAATTCATGCCAATGTCGCCCAGCCTACCGGCACAGGCCTTGCCCTGATCGGTATGGACGGCAAAGTTCTGGTCGCTACGGCAGGGTTGTCCGCGCCGTCTCCGGCGCTCGCTGCAAAAATCGCCGAAGCCCCAAAGGGCAAAACAACCTTGCTCGACATCAGCAAAGCCGAAGATGGCTCGCAAGAAATCGGGTTTATCCTACCCATCTATCCCATTCAAAGCGATGCCTCAGCCGAACAGCAGATGGCCAAGCTTGTGGGCGTGCGTAAAATTGGTTCTGATTTTACCGCTCTTTTACGCCAGCCCGGCGTGACCGAAGAAACGCTTGAAGCGCTTTTGCTTCGCCGCGAGGGCGAGAATGTATCTTATCTCGTCCCCAATACATCTGGCACCGCATCCTCGCTCAGCCTTACAACGCCCGATCTTGATGCGGCTCAAGCCATCACTGAGCCCGGCACCTTTACGCAAGCCCGCGATGCCGCCTTTAAACCAACCCTTATGACCAGCCGCGCCATTGCAGGCTCGCCGTGGGTCATGATGCTGCATATCAATCGCGATCAAGCCATGGCCGAAAGCGATGCGTGGCGGCGTCAAACACAAATGATCATGTTCTTCGCCCTTTTGGCCGCACTGAGCAGTTTGATCGCCGTTTGGTATTACGGCACGTCCAAGCGCATTTGGTTTTTGTCGATGGAAACGGGCCGTTTAGCCAAACGACTTACGGCGCAAGAAAAACTGCTTCGCGTTGTCGCCGATCATCAGCTTGAGCCCATCTTGCTCGTCGATCCCATCAACGTCGTCCATTTTGCGAACGAACCTGCGGCCAATGCTTTCCATATGATCCCCGCCGATGTTGTGAGCAAGGATCTTGTTGCGCTCATGGGCCCGGCGCGCGGCAGCGATTACAGTGAAGCCAACAAAACGGCCCTCGTCTCAGGCGAGCCCTTGCTGCGCACATGGCACAAAGAGCAAGACGGCAGCGAGCAAGTCATCCGCACAATCCACATTCCGCTTCAAACCTTGCCCATCGACCATTTGCCAGAAGCCACGCCCGGTGTGCTCATTATCGATCAAGACATCACCGAAGTCGTAAGCGAACGTGAACGCCGCCTCGGTCTTTCTGGCCAGCTTATCAATACACTTGTCGCTATGGTGGACAAACGCGACCACAACGCCGCCCATCATTCGGCTGGCGTTGCGCTTCTGGCCCGTGAAATCGCGGAAGGCATGGCGCTTGGCGCGCTTCTTATCGAAACAGCTGAAACGGCTGGCAAGCTCATGAATATCGGCAAGATCGTCGTGCCGCCCGAATTGCTGACCAAAACAGAACCTCTGGCGCAAGATGAAAAAACCTTTATCCGCGAATCCCTGCAGCGCAGCGCAGACCTCATCCAAAACATTCCCTTCGATGGCCCCGTTGTGGAAACCCTGCGCCAAGCCCAAGAACATTTCGACGGCACCGGCCCGCTTCAGTTGAAAGGCGAGATCATTTTGGTCACCGCACGCATTATCGCTGTGGCCAATGCTTTTGTCGGCATGGTCAGCCCGCGCACCTATCGCCCCACGACGATCTCGATGGAGCAAGCCATCAGCACGCTGCTTCAGGACAACGATGCGCAATATGACCAACGCGTCATCGTCACACTCGC
>Ga0209373_10003931_pt1 | contig 13243 bp, 13 predicted proteins | sample Higcelweek5metaG_FD_187173 | JGI IMG/M metagenome (GOLD analysis project Ga0209373, IMG submission 187173) | Freshwater pond sediment microbial communities from the University of Edinburgh, under environmental carbon perturbations - High... | ecosystem: Environmental > Aquatic > Freshwater >...
CGTCATCTCGCTTGCGACGCTTTTGTGCGCGCTCACGGTCGTGCTCGCGGGCGAGGTTGGCTGGATCGGCCTGATCGTGCCGCACGCCGCCCGAGTACTCGTGGGGCCGGACAACCGCGTGCTGCTGCCGGCGAGCGCGCTGCTCGGCGCGGCGCTGCTGGTTACGGTGGACACGTTTGCGCGCACCGCGTTTCGCATCGAGGTGCCGGTCGGCATCCTCACGGCGTTGATCGGTGTGGCGGTGTTCGTGGCGCTCTTCGGCCGCGTGCGGAAAGGCTGGGCATGAACGCGCTCGTCGCCGCCGAGCATCTCGCTTTCGCGTACCCCGGCCGGGAGGTGCTACGCGATGTGTCGTTGCAGCTGCGTCCGGGGCGGATCGTGGCGCTGCTCGGGCCGAATGGCTGCGGCAAGAGCACGCTGCTGCGGCTCCTGCTGGGACTGCTCCGACCCACGGCGGGCGCGGTGCGGATCGCGGGCGAGAGTGTGGCGCGCCTCTCCGCCGCATTGCTCGCACAGCGGCTCGCCTATGTGCCGCAGCAGACGGCGGCGCGCTTCGCCTTTACCGCTGCGGAGGTCGTGGCGATGGGGCGCGCCTCGCGGCATCCGCTGGGATTTTTCGGTATCGGTCGCGATCGACGGCTGGCACGGGTGGCCTTGGCCCGGCTCGGGGCCGAAGCGTTGGCCGACCGTGTCTTTGCGACGCTCAGCGGCGGCGAACGGCAGCTTGTGGTGCTTGCCCGGGCGCTGGCGCAGGAGGCGCCGGCGTTGCTGCTCGACGAGCCGGTGACCGGGCTCGACTACGGCCATCAACTCCGGCTCCTGGAACTGGTGACGACGCTCGCGCAGGCCGAGGGGCGCGCGGTGCTGTTCACGACGCACACTCCGGAGCACGTGCTCGCGGTGGCCGACGAGGTCGTGCTCCTGCGCTCCGGCGAAGTGATGCGCCGCGGCGCGCCGACTGAGGTGCTGACCGCCGAGACCTTGGCCGAGCTGTACATGCTGGAGCCGGAGCGCGTGCGAGAGCACTGGCGCCGGACGGCGTTCCCGGCGGTGACCGACGCCGAGCTTGTTTCCGAACCATGAATCCAAACCTCGAAGCCGATGCGGTGCTCGCCGAAGACCCGCAATTTCCCGAGACCGAAACCGGTTTGCGCCGCAAGCTGCACTACCTCGGCTTTGCGCCGTGCCCGGTGCGTTCCGAGATGCGGCGTCGGTTGCAGCGTTGCTTCCACGCCTTCGCGGCGAAGACCGGCGAGCAGCCGGAGTGGTACGTGCCGGCCGGCTGTCGCGAACCCACGGTGTACGACGACCTCTGGAAGACGGAGAACGCTGACGAGCTGCCCGACGTGATCTCGGAGGTCGGCTTCGGCGGCTTCAATCGGCCGGAGTTCCGCGAGCGTTGGCTCGACACCGGGTTGTATGAGGAGATCGACGATACGGAGCTGCGACCGGAGTTTCGCGAAGGCGGCTTGGCCGATCCGTTGCGCCTCCACCGCATCTACGGCGTGCTGCCCGAGATCATCCTCGTCGACTTGGCGCGTCTGGGCGACCGGCCGATGCCGCGCACCTGGGAGGATGTGCTGCATCCGCGTTTCCAGCGCGATGTGATCATCGGCGGCGAGCTCGGCGAGATTCGCGAGTCGCTCCTGTTCGGCTTGTACCACCAGTTCGGCGAGGCGGGGCTCGAAGCGCTCGGCAAAAACGTGCGCGCCTTCATGCACCCCTCGAAGATGGCGAAGACGGCCGGCTCGGACAACCCCGCCGGGGCGGCGGTATACATCGCACCGCTGTTCTTCGTGAACGCCACACCGCACCGCGACAAGGTGCGCTTCATCTGGCCGCAGGAGGGCGCGTATTGCATGCCGTTCTACCTGATGCGCAAGAAGGGCGCGCGGCCGGCGGCGCAGGTGGCCTTCGATTTTCTCAGCGGACCCGACTGGGCGGCCCATCTCTCCCGCGTGGCGCTCGCACCGGCCCGGGCCGGCTCGCCGCCGTTGCCGGGCAAGCTGCACTGGTGCGGCTGGGACTTTGTCCGCTCGCACGATCTCGAGGGACTACGTGTCCCGCTCAACGCCGCGCTCGCTCGCGGGTTCCAAGGTTAACCCACCACCGCTATGCCGACCGCTGCACCACTCACCAACTACACCATGGATGCCCGCGACTACAACGCGCGGGTCATGCAGGGGTTCTTCCGCAAAATCTATCCGGTGATCGCCGAGGAGATTTTGGCGCGGACCGGCGTCGCGGCCGGGCTATGCGTCGACCTCGGCGGCGGCCCGGGCATGCTCGGCATCGAGTACGCGCGGCGCACGATCGCGCGGGTCGAGATCTGCGACCCGTTGCCCGGCTGTATCGATGTCGCGAAAGAGAACATCGCCGCGGCCGGGCTGCTGGGTCGGGTGAGCGCGCGCCCCGGCGCCGCGGAGGCGTTACCGTACGAGGACAACACCGTCGACCTCGTGATGAGCCGCGGCTCGATCTTCTTCTGGACCGACCAGACGAAGGGGCTCGCCGAGGTGCAGCGCGTGCTGCGGCCGGGCGGCTGGGCGTTCATCGGCGGCGGCATGGGCAGCGCCGCGTTGTTGGCCGAGATCAACGCGGCGCGGCAGAACGACCCGAAATGGGGCGAGGGCCGGAAGAAGCGCATGCAGGCGAACCCGCCCGAACACTTCGAGGCCATCGTGCGCCAGCTCGGGCTGCCCGCCGTGGTCGAGGACGACGAGGTCGGCACCTGGATCGTTTGGCGGAAAAGCTGAATACCGAATACCGCCGCCGCGCCGAAACTGGCCTGTTTCCAGCTTCTTCAATCCCAACGAATTTCATGAACAACTCGGCTCAGCCTGAATCTACCGCGCTATCGCTAGAGGAACCCGTTTTCCCGGAGAACGAGACGAACCAGCGCCGCCGGCTCGACTATCTCGGCTACGCACCGTGTCCGCTGCGCAATGAGCTGCGGCAGCGGCTGCACCGGCATTTCAGCGCGATCGAGGCGAAGGGGGGGGCGGTGCCGGCGTGGTTCATGCCGGCGGGCTGCCACTCGCCCAATCCGTACGACGAACTCTGGCAGACGACCGATGCCGCCGAGCTGCCCGGGCTGATCTCCGAGACCGGTTTCGGCGACTACAACCGGCCCGAGTTTGCGCGGCGGTGGTTCGATACCGGAGTGTTCGGCAAGGTCGAGGCGGGCGCGATCCGGCCGGAATTCCACGAGGCCGGTTTGGTCGATCCACTGGGGCAGCTCCACGTTTACGGCGCGGTGCCGGAGCTGATCCTCGTCGATCTCAAACGTCTCGGCGACCGGCCATTGCCGCGGACCTGGGCCGATGTGCTGCATCCGCGTTTTCGTCACGATGTGATCCTCAGCGGCGAGCCGGGCGAGATCCACGAGTCGCTCGTCCATTGCCTGTCGCACGACCATGGCGAGGCGGGGATGGCGGCACTCGGCGCCAACGTGCGCGATTTCTTCCATCCGGCGGAGATGGCGAAGATGGCCGGCTCGGCGAACCCCAAGGGCGCCGCGCTCTACATCCTCCCGAATTTCTTCGCGAAGAGCTGCCCGCACCGCGAGGCGGTGAAGGTCGTCTGGCCCGAGGAGGGCGCCTACCTCAACCCGCTGTATCTTTTCCGCAAACGCGATGCGGCGCCGGCCGTTGCGCTCGTGCAGGACTATCTCTGCGGCACCGATTGGTCCGCGCACCTCGCCAAGGTCGGCTTCGTGCCCGCGCGCGCCGATGCGCCGGCGTTGCCGGGTAAATTGCGCTGGGTCGGCTGGGATTATGTGCGCAGCAACGATCTCACGGCCGTGGCCGCGACGATGAATGCTGCGTTCGTGCGCGGCTACGAATCCAGCCGATGAAACTCGTCACCTTCGCGGGGCCGCCGTCGTCGGGCAAAACCGCCATCATCCTCAAGACCCTCGCGCACCTCCAGCGCGACGGACGCAAGGTCGGCGTGGTGAAGTTCGACTGTCTCGCCAGCCAGGACGCCGAGCGTTTCCGCGCCGCCGGAATTCCGGCGCTCACGGGGCTTTCGGGCAACTTCTGCCCCGACCACTATTTCATCACCAACATCGAGGACTGCGCGGCCTGGGGCCGGCGGCAGGAACTCGACCTGCTCGTGAGTGAGAGCGCGGGCCTGTGTAACCGTTGCGCGCCGCACATCCGCGGGCATCTCGCGGTCTGCGTGCTCGACCACCTCGCCGGCGTGAACACGCCGCGCAAGATCGGCCCGATGCTGAAGACGGCCGACGTCGTGCTTGTCACGAAGGGCGACATCGTCAGCCAGGCGGAGCGAGAGGTGTTCGCGTTTCGGGTACGACAGGTCAACGCGAAGGCGCGCCTGCTCTTCGTCAACGGCATCACCGGCCAAGGTTCATGGGAGGTCAGCCGGCTGCTCGAAGGCGCGCCCGACAACGCGCCGCTCACCGGCGGGAAGCTGCGCTTCTCCGTGCCGTCGGCCGTGTGCTCGTACTGCCTCGGCGAGACGGAGATCGGCGAAGATCATCAGCACGGCACCGTGCGCAAAATTCAGATAGAGGAGGCGAACCATGTCTGAGGCGACGACTGTCGGTAGGAGCGTGCTTGCACGCGATTCTGCGCACGAGCCGCAGGACGGAAACGGATCGCCTGCAAGCAGGCTCCTACACACGGAAGATGCGGCGGCCGAACCCTCGTTCACCGATCCGCGCTGCGACGAGTTTCTGCTGCTCAACAAACTGCCGTCGCGTGCCGCGCACCGCACGTTGCGCGCGTGGTGGGAGGCGCAGTCGTGGGATTTCCGGGCCGAGAGCGGCTGGGACTACGAACGGCTCGCCGAAGGCCTCGCGGCTTTCCTTGGCGTACACGCGGCGATGGCGGAGGGCGCGACATTGCGCATGCTCGAGATCCGGCGCGGACGCGACAAGAGCGGCGCGTCGGAGAAATACGACCTGATCTTCAAGCCCGGCGACGTCGTCTGCCTCGTTGGCCCGACGGGCGCGGGCAAGAGCCGTTTCCTCGGCGACATCGAGTGCCTCGCGCAGGGCGACACGCCCACAGGCCGCACGGTGCTGATCGACGGCGCGCCGCCGGCGCCGGAGTCGCGTTTCACCGGCGAGGGCAAGATCGTCGCGCAGATCACGCAGAACATGAACTTCGTCATGGATCTGCCGGTGGCGGAATTTCTCAAGATGCATGCGGAGAGTCGCGCGTTGGCGGCGCCGGAGTCGGCGATGCAGCGTGTGCTGGAGGCGGCGATCAGCATGGCCGGCGAGCCGTTCGGCCCGGAGACGCCGCTCACGCAGCTCAGCGGCGGGCAGTCGCGTGCGTTGATGATCGCCGATGCGGCGTTTCTCAGCCCGAAGCCGGTCGTGCTCATCGACGAGATCGAGAACGCCGGCGTCGACCGTACCCGAGCCTTGGAGTTTTTCGTCGACCAGGGGAAGATCGTGCTGCTCTCGACCCACGATCCGCTGCTCGCGCTCTCCGGCGCACGGCGACTGGTGATCCGCAACGGCGCGGTGCAGCAGGTGATCGAACCTTCGCCGCAGGAGGAGGCCAACCGTGTCCGCCTCGCCGCGCTGGACCGGCGCTTGGCGCATCTGCGCGAGCGACTCCGCCTCGGCGAACGGCTCGACGAGCCGTGGGCGCAATTGGTGGGAGATACGACTACCAATTGAATGCGAATGTCGATGGGATGCTGCCTACCTGGATGGCAGCTGTGTAACTATCAAGTTACCCGCTTAAACGGGTCCGGTGACTGCCGTTTCCGTTAGGGCAGGCGGAGCGGATCAAACACAGCGCTGATGGCGTGGTTTCTCTCCTGCAATCACGGTGCTGTAATCCTGCGCGCTGCAGGTCCATATCGCGCGCAAAGCTACGCGTGCGAGTCTGTCCGCGGTGGTGTTGATTGGGTGGCGGACGGTGGTGTGCTGAGCAGTGCGCCGAGTGCATTCAACTTTTCCCATACTTCGCCGTTCAGTTCGGTCGTGTCACAGCGGGCGATGAGGTCGTGCAGGCCGCCTTTAGTGTATGCCATGCAGGTGCCCGTCGCCTGCCCTAGTCGACGGAAGAACTCCTCCGCGAAGATACTCAGTTTCTGCCGTTGGGTTTGGGCCCGCCAGATGGTTTTGCGCGTGGACTCGTCTGCCCTCTCGTAATTGGCCAGATCTTCTGCCGAGCCGCCGAACACGGTCTCCAGCAGCAAGGCGCGGAGCACCTCTTCCGGTTGGTGGGCGAAAAGCTCCGCTTCGCCGAGCGCGCGTCGTCCTTCAGCCAACAGTAACTCTGGCGTGACGAAATAGTTCTCCGCTTCGTATCGGCGCCAGACGAGCTTGCGCAGATCCCCTGACATGCTGTCGGTACGATTGCGGCCATCGTTGTCCTGAATGACGAGACCCCGTAGCGAGGGCAACATTCGCCGGAGAGAATGAAAATGTTGTTCGGGCGGAAGACCGAAACCTCCCTCCACCCGTTCCAGTTCTGCCTCGGCGGAGCGTTCGACTTCGGGATAGTTATCTTGGAGATAGTAGACGTTCAGATGCGCGCCGTCGTCCAGAAGACCCGCAACGGGATGATCGAGTTTTCGTGCGAAGGCGCGGAGCATGTCAACATCCGTGCTCCCTTCGACGTAGAGCACATGGCCGGTCTCAAGTGCTCGCACGTAGTGGTCGGCTCCGAAGTGCTTTAGTGCATTCTGGATCTCAGTGCGACTGGCGAGATTGTCCGGCTTTCCGTCGAGTATAAGGGTGAGATTCGTCTCAAGAGCCTCAGCCAGCACGACCTCGGAATGGGTGACGAGCACGACCTGACAGCTATTGCGCCGGGCGATATCGCGCAGGAGCGTGAACACTTGCTGTTGGCGCAGGATTTCCAGATGTGCGTCGGGCTCGTCGATAAGCAGTACGCTACCCCTGTGCAGGTAGAGATGTGCGAAGATAAGCAACATCTGCTGGAAGCCGCGACCAGAGAGACTTAGGTCCATCTCGCCGGCTACTCCGGGTTGGGTGTAGCCGAGGGCAACAGCGCCCTTATCGTTTTCGATCGGCTGGCCCAACTCGACGTGGAACAATCGGCGCAGTAGAATTGCCACTTCCCGCCAGTCGTCTGGTGCTGTTTGGTGGATTTGCAGACAGATATTCCGCAGCACCTCGGCTGTGCTGCCGCGGCCCATGAGGTAATCAATGCGCTTCGGTTGAATCACGGCCTCGTCGGCCGAGATGCCTGACATGGGATAAAGAAGCGACACCTCCAGTTTGACGGCGGCGGCGAATGCCGTGGGATCACGGAGGGTATCGGAGTCGGGCTGACAATACACTAGTTCGTCGCTGGCATGGTGGCGGAACGTAATCGAGACCGGGTGAGGCTGGCCGTTGATATCTACACCCACGGTGATAATTAGCGGCCGGTCGGTGACGCGGAGGTTGTTCCAGAATTGGCGCGTTTTGGGTACTGGAACGGCCAAGATGTTCAGCCGATTGAGCGGACGGCCGGTTTTCTTCTCGGCCTTGGAATTCTCCGATTCGGTGCGCCACGTGCGGAGCCCGATGGACCAGAGCGCGATAGCTTGGAGCACGCTGGTCTTGCCGCAGTTGTTGGGGCCGATAAGCACTGCTGGATGGTCGAGTTCGATGCGCTGCTTCCTGCCGTAGCGCTTGAAGTTTTCGATTTCGACGTAGTGGAGGTGCTTCATGGCGAGGCTACGATGTTAGGCAGGTGAATCAGGTGGCGTCACGCCTCGGTTTCGGGCTCTACGGCAGGCAATGCTGGGCTGCCGGCTGGCACGGAACCGGCAACCCCAAGCCTAACGACCCACCATGCACATCGACGACGCCACACTCGACCGCTGGATCAAAGAGGACGTTCCGTATCTCGACCTCACGACGCACCTGCTCGGCATCGGCGCGCAGCCGGGGCGGCTGACGTTGCGCAACCGCGGCGCGATTGTCGTCTGCGGCACCGAGGAGGCGCAGCGGGTGCTCGCGAAGCTTGGGGCGACGGTCGAGGAGTTTGTGCCGAGTGGCCAGCGCGAGGGCCCGCGGATGCTGCTGCTCAGCGCGACCGGTTCGGCGGCGGCGTTGCACATGGGGTGGAAGGTTGTCGTGAACATCCTCGAGTATGCCTCGGGCATTGCGACGCGCACGGCGGCGTTGGTGGCGGCAGCGCGCGCGGTGGCGCCGCACATCGAGATCGTCTCCACGCGCAAGGGCTTTCCCGGCACGCGCGAGCTGGCGACCAAGGCGGTGCTGGCCGGCGGCGGTTCGCCGCATCGTCTCGGATTGTCGGAGTCGGTGCTGGTTTTCGCCCAGCATCGCGTGTTTCTGAGCAGTGCGGGCGAATTCGCTGTGCAGTTGCCCGTGTGGAAGGCTCGGGCGCCGGAGAAGAAGATCATCGTCGAGGCGGCGGGACTCGACGATGCACTCGCCGCTGTGCGCGCCGGTGCGGACGGCATCCAGTTCGACAAGGTGGCGCCGGCCGAGCTGAAGGAGTTCGTGGCCGTGCTGCGCGCCGAGCGCGGAGGGCTGGCGCTGATCGCGGCCGGCGGTATCACGCCGGAGAATGCCGCCGCCTATGCGGCCACCGGTGTCGATGCGTTGGCGACATCGACGGTCTACCACGGCGCGCCGGCCGACATCGCTGCGACGATGGTCCCGCTGGGGTGAGCGACGGCATGCCCCGTGCTACCGAAGGGCCTCATTCCCATGAAAATCAGCGCACGCAACATCCTTCCCGGCACCGTCACTGCCATCAAAAAAGGGCCGATCAGCGCCTTGGTCACGATCCAGGTCGCGCCCAACGTTGAACTCACCGCGTCGATCACGGCCGATGCGCTGAAGGAGCTGAAGCTCAAGAAAGGCAAGCCGGCCTGCGCGGTGATCAAGGCCTCGTCGGTGCTGGTCGGGGTGGAGTAGGCGGCTCCTTTTCCCATGAGCGACCAAACATCCGGGAGCGATCCCAGCTATTGCGACACCCGACCCGGCAAGTGGGTGAAGGTCGTCCGAGGCATGATCCGAGATATCGACTACGGCGAGGTGCAGCTCACCGTGCACCGCGGCGAGGTCGTCGAGGTGCGCAAGATGGAGAAGATCCGTTTCGAGGAGTCGCCGCCATCTGCGCGGAAATGACCGGCACGGAAGTTATACGCACGGCCCCGTCCGGGCGATGCCCAGAGGGACCGGCAACACTGTTTCCATGAAAACACTTCGCTCGCTCCTGCTTGTCGCCGCCGCGCTTTGCGCGATCGCCGCTTCCGCGGCGGACCTCACGGTGTTCTCCGCCGCCAGTCTGTCGGATGCACTCAAGGAACTTGCGCCCGCGTACACGAAGGCCACGGGCGACACGCTGCGCTTCAACTTCGGCGCTTCGGGAACGCTGGTGCGCCAGATCAAGGAGGGGGCGCCGGCCGATGTGATCCTCTCCGCCGACGAGCTGCGCGTCGACCAGCTCGAACAAGCCGGCCTGCTCGTCGACGGCTCGCGCCGGACGATTCTCGCCAACCAGCTCGTGCTCGTGGTCTCCGCTGAGGACGGGGCGCCGGTCGCGGCTCTGCCCGACCTGGAGAAACCCGAGGTGAAGCGCATCGCCATCGGCGAGCCGGCGACGGTGCCGGTGGGTACCTACGCCAAGGAGTATCTCCAGAAAGTGGGGCTGTGGGCGCAGGTGAGCGCCAAGTGCGTGCCGCTCGACAACGTGCGCGCCGTGCTGGCGGCCGTCGAGGCGGGCAACGCCGACGCCGGGTTCGTCTACCGCACCGATGCGCTCATCTCGAAGAAGGTGCGAATCGCCGTGGCGGTGCCACTGACCGAGGGGCCGAAGATCACGTACCCGGCCGCGGCGCTGCGCGATGCCAAGGAGTCCGAGGCCGCGGCGAAGTTCGTCGCGTTCCTCGCTGGGCCCGAGGCACAGGCGGTGTTTGCCCGTTACGGTTTCCTGCCGGCGCAGTAGCGCCGTGCGGCCGGTCGGCGCAGTGTTCCTCCGTCGCTGATCACGCGAAGGTCGACCGACGGTCCGGTCATAAACTCGTAGCCACCTTGCGGGCGAGTTCGACCATGCGGTTGCTGAATCCCCATTCGTTGTCGTACCAGCCGACGAGTTTGAAGAAGTTCCGGTTGAGCTCGATCGAGGAGCCCGCGTCGAAGATCGCGGAACGCCGGTCGTGGATGAAATCGGTCGAGGCGACCTCGTCTTCCGTGTAACCGAGAATTCCGTTCAGGTACGTCTCGGACGCGCGCTTGAAGGCGGCCTTGATCTCGGCGAGCGAGGTTTCCTTCGCCGTGCGGAAGGTCAGGTCGACGACGGAGACCGTCGTAGTGGGCACGCGGAAGGACATGCCGGTGAGCTTGCCCTTCACCGCGGGCAGGACGAGGCCAACGGCCTTGGCGGCGCCGGTGGACGAGGGAATGATGTTGATCGCGGCGGAGCGGCCGCCCTTCCAGTCCTTCTTCGACGGGCCGTCCACGGTCTTCTGGCTGGCGGTGTAGGCGTGGACGGAGGTCATCAGGCCTTCGGTGAGGCCGAAACCTTCCTCGAGCAAAACGTGCACGAGCGCCGCCACGCAGTTGGTCGTGCAGGAGGCATTCGAGATGATGTGGTGGCGGGCGGGATCATAGTTCCCGTCGTTCACGCCGAGCACCAGCGTGATGTCCTCGCCTTTGGCGGGGGCGGAGATGATGACCTTCTTCGCTCCCGCGGTGAGATGGCCGCGGGCCTTCTCGGCGTCGGTGAAGAGCCCCGTGGACTCGATGACGAGCTCGACGCCCAGTTTCGTCCACGGCAGCTCGGCGGGCGTCCGGGCGCTCACGACGTGGATCTCGTGGCCGTTGACGACGAGGATATCATCGTCGGATATCTCCGGTGACGACTTTTTCGAGGAGACCGTGCCGTGGAAGCGACCGTGGGTCGAATCGTACTTCAGCAGGTAGGCGAGGTTGTTGGCGGGCACGATGTCGCCCACCGCGACGACATTGAGTTCGCCGAGCAAGCCCTGCTCGACGAGCGCGCGAAAGACGAGGCGGCCGATGCGACCGAAACCGTTGATGGCAACTTTGGCTGGCATAGGTGTTTGTTGTTCGGGGTGATTCTACGGCATCCGGCGCGTGACTCATAGGACAACAATATTGCAAATCCGGCCAGACCGGCGCATGGTCGATCCATGCCGTCTGTGCCGAAAACGATCTGGTTCCTGGTGGTGCCGCGCACCTCGATGCTCAATCTCGCGGGGCCGTGGGAAGTGCTGGGCCACGCCAACGACCTTCTCGGCCGCGAGGCGTACACGCTACAGCTCTTCGGGCCGAGCGTGCCGGAGGTTCGCACACGCTTCGGCTTGTGGTTGGGCGAGGTGCAGCCGCTGCCGAGTCGTTTCGAGGACGCGCCCGACACGGTGATCGTGGCGGGCGGATCGCCCGCCGATCCGATACCGGAGGATCATGCGCCGATCGTGCCGTGGCTGAGTCGCCACCGCCCGCGGATCCGGCGTGTGGTGTCGGTCTGCACGGGCGCCTTCGCGCTCGCGGCGGCAGGATTGCTCGATGGACGGCGGGCAACGACCCATTGGCTGTACCTCGGCGCGTTGCGTGCGCGTTTCCCGAAAGTGCGCGTGGTCGACGAGGGCGTCTATGTGTGCGACCGTGGTGTCTGGACTTCCGCGGGCGTGACCGCCGGCGTCGATCTGGCACTCGCGCTCGTCGAGGAGGATCATGGCCACGCACTCGCGGCGCGCGTGGCGAAGCGGATGGTGTTGTTTCTCCGCCGTTCGGGCCACCAGGCGCAGTTCAGCTCCGAGTCGAACGACGAGGGAGACGGTACGTCGCCGCTGCGGGAGATCGCGGCGTTCGTGCTGGAGCGTGTGGGCGAGCCGTTGCCGGTGGAGCGGATCGCCGGAAAAGTGGGGATGAGTCCGCGCACGCTGAGCCGTTGGTGCCGGAAGCATCTCGACGAATCTCCCGCCGAACTGGTGCGGCGACTGCGCCTGGGCGAGGCCCGCAGGCTGTTGGAGGAAACGAGCCTGCCCCTCAAAGAGGTGACGGCGCGGACCGGTCTTGGCGACCAGAGCACGCTCTGGCGGATTTTCATGAACGACCTCGGTGTCACCCCCGCGGAGTACCGTCAGCGCTTCGCGGCTGCGGCGCGGTGACGCGGAGCCGATCCGCCGCGGCCTAGCACGGGTGTCCCGCTGGCTCGCTGCCTGCTGAGCGGTGCTTTGGTGCAACACCTCGAGGATGGTGCGGCGCCGCCTGTGTTCGAAATCACGCTCTTCACGATCGGGGTCGCGCTGCTGAGCACGTTGCTGATCCTGCCGCCCGGCATCGGGCTGGGCTGGCTGCTGGCGCGGCGGCGGTGGCCGGGCAAGGCGTTGGTGGAGACGCTGGTGGCGTTGCCGTTGGTGATCCCTCCGGTGGCGACCGGGCTGGTGCTGCTGAAACTGTTCGGCAAACACGGGCCGCTCGGCGCGTTTCTCCAGCAGGTGCTGGGCGTCGAGATCGTCTTCACGTGGAAGGCGGTCGTGATCGCGACGGCGGCGATGGCGCTGCCGCTGCTGGTGCGCGCGGCGCGCGTGGCGTTCGAGGAGGTGCCGGAGCGGCTGGAACAGGTCGCGCGCACGCTCGGCGCGGGACCGGGGCGGACGTTTTTCGCGGTCTCGTTGCCGCTGGCCCGGCGCGGGCTCGCGGCCGGCACGGTGCTCGCGTTCGCCCGGGCGCTGGGGGAGTTTGGCGCCACGGTGATGGTGGCGGGCATGATTCCTGGAGAAACGGTTACGCTGGCGCTGGGCATCTACCACGAAGTGCAGCTCGGGCACGACGAGTTGGCGCTGGCGTTGCTCGGTGTGTCGGTGGCGCTGGCGTTCGCGGCACTGGCGCTGAGCGAGTGGCTGTTGAGGCGGAAGGAATGCGAGAGGCGAGAGGCGAGGGGCGAGAGCGGAGACAACGAGGCGTTGTCGGATTGCGCGCCGGAGGCGCGCGTAGGGGCGTCGCTTGCGACGCCCGTTGAGCGTGTGGCTCTACCAGCGTCGCGCGAAGAACGGAGGGCGTCGGCAAGCGCCGCCTCTACGGGGCGACTGCATGATCACGATCTGGCGTTCGCTGGCGTCCGCTGGTCGGCCGGCGAGTTTGCGCTGGAGATTTCCGCTACGTTCGGCGGTGGAGCGACAGGGCTGTTCGGCGTGTCGGGATCCGGAAAATCGACGCTGGTCGAGTTGGTCGCCGGGTTGAGGCGACCGCAGACCGGGCGGATTCTCCTGGGCGACACTCTCTTGGCGGATGCGGCGGCCG
>Ga0209373_10003933_pt1 | contig 13239 bp, 11 predicted proteins | sample Higcelweek5metaG_FD_187173 | JGI IMG/M metagenome (GOLD analysis project Ga0209373, IMG submission 187173) | Freshwater pond sediment microbial communities from the University of Edinburgh, under environmental carbon perturbations - High... | ecosystem: Environmental > Aquatic > Freshwater >...
CCGCACGGCTTCTGGAAGAGCGTCATCAATGGCAAATGGGAGATCCTCGGCCACATCGCAACCGGTGGCAAGGGCGAGGTCTATCTGGCAAATCAGGTGAACCTGGACCGCAAGGTGGCGCTCAAGATCATGTCCAAGGCCTTTGTGGACAGCCTCGGTGGCGACGAAGATGAGTTGAAGTCGGAGTTGGACCGCTTCCGCCGCGAGGTCAAGGTCATGGCCCGGCTCCGGCACCCCAACGTGGTCCAGGTTTTTGATTTCGATCAGGTTCAGATCGGTGGCCAGACTCTCGATTATATCGCCATGGAATATGTGCCTGGATCGACGCTGAAGCTGACCATGCCCGAGGAGGGGTTCGGCGACGACGAGGCGCGCATCAGGGATTGGGTCCGCAAGTACTACATCTCGGTGCTCGACGGGGTGGAGGCCATTCACGCGGCGGGCATCGTCCACCGTGATCTCAAGCCCGCCAACGTTCTGCTCAATGAGGAGGTCCCCAAGATCGCCGACTTGGGCCTGGCCGGCGGCGACTTTGCGGACGAGTGACCCGGTCCCACCATGTTCTTGGCACTGTGCCGTACATGCCAGAGGAGCAGTTTTTGGGCTCGGCCATGGCCGACGCCCGCGCCGACATCTATGCGCTCGGAAAAATCCTATACGCTACGCTGGTCGGCAAGCTGGGCAAGGAGAACAGCCCACCCTTCAAGACCGCCTCACTTCCGTCGCCGCAAACGTCGTTCATGAAGCGTCTGGATCACATCATCCAGCAGGCCACCGCCCGGGACTGGACTGAGCGGACGCCTTCGGTCAAGCACCTGCGTGAAAACCTCCGGGACCTCATCGGCGATGGCGCCCAGGGGGGAGCTGGCAAGGCCGCCCTGCGCGTCTGGACCGGCGTGGCGACCCTGTCTGTCCTCTTGCTGGGCGCCGGGCTTTGGTATCATTTTGGGCAAGAGGAGCCCCTGGCCGGGGACGAACTCCAGGTGCTCTCCAGCGAGATGGGGAGCCCTGAGCCGCGCGTGGAAGGCACGGCCGGACTCTTTCCGACCGTGCGGCCCCTCCCGGAGACCGTTGTCGGCAAAGATGGCTCGTCCCTGCGGCTCGTCCCCGGACAGGCCCAGAAGAACAGCCCGGCGTCAGCCGCTACCTCGACCTTCTACCTTGGGGAAACGCTGGTCACCAATCACCAGTTCGTCGGTTTTTTGCGGAGCATTCCCGGCGTGAAGGTGGAGGACGGGACGGTCCTTGGCAACAGGGAAATCTGGCTGCTTCTCGGAGAGGTGACCGAAGGCTACGAGCCGATCCTCTTCCAGAACGGCGCATTTGTGTTGCCGCCAAACTTTGCCTTGAATCCCGTGGTGCGGGTCACGGCCCTGGGCGCGCAGGCCTATGCCCGGTATTACGGACTGACGCTGCCGACCAAGAGGCAATGGTTTCATGCGGAGGAGCTTGGCGGTGCTACTTCCCCATCTCCTGGCGGCAGGCCCCTGGAAAAAGCCGTGGCGCTGGCCGAAGCGGCTTCGGCCAGCAGGCTGTTGCCTGTGATCTTGTCGTCTCCCAATGCGCTTGGGATCCGGGGGCTTGGCAAAAACGTCAGGGAATGGGTGCGCGTTTCGGACAAGGAGGCCAGCACCGAAGTCCATGTCGTCGGGGGCATGGTCAAGGATCAGGGTCCGGAAACGCATCTGCGTCGCCAACCTTGGGAAGCGTTCTTTGATGTCGGGTTCCGCACGGCCCTGGCGGCTCCGTAACCATGTGCGCCATGCCTGGGAAGAGCAGGGGACAGCGTGTGGAAGTCTTCACAGCCACAGACATTGGTCCAAAACGCAAACGCAATGAGGACCGTTCCCTGGTGCGGCGCCTGGACGACAGCGGTCTGCTGGCGGCCGTCGCCGATGGCATGGGCGGTGCGGCGGGCGGAGATGTGGCGGCGCAGATCTCCATGGATGTGCTCGCGGCGCTGGACTTCCCGGGTGGCCCAAGCGAGGTGGCTCTTGCTGCCGCAATCAAGAAGGCCGACCGGGACATCGCAAGGCGGGCGGCCAAGACCCCCACGCTTGAAGGCATGGGCACCACGACAACCGCTGTCGTTGTCCGCAGGTCCACGGTATACTGGGCGCACGTGGGCGACAGCCGCCTGTATCATCTGCGTGGAGGCATTCTCCGGCAGGTGAGTGTGGACCACAGTTTTCTCCAGACCTTTCTTGACGACGGCAGCATGACCCCGGAGGAGGTGGAGAATCACCCGTTCCGCCATGTCCTCGATCAGTGCGTCGGGTGCTCGGAGTGCTCGCCAGACTCCGGCGTCCTGGAGATGCTGTCCGGGGATGTCATCCTGCTCACCACAGATGGCCTGCACAAGGTCTTGAACGACAAGGCCATCCTCGACTGTCTACGCCCTCCCTTCTCCCTCGAGGCAGGCGTCATGAAGCTCATCGCAGCCGCTCTTGCAGGCGGCGGGACGGACAACGTCACAGTGGTCGCCCTGCGCGTCTGAACCCTTCGTGTGCCTTCCCGACGCCCTTGGGCATCCTGGTCAGCCGCTTGTTATGGAAGAGCATGGCGTTCATGATCTTCTTCATCCCACTGCGGTGGAGCTGGAAGCCGGGTATAGCGTAGGCATCCACTTCAGGTGGCTGCGCCCCGCAGAGGCCGTAGAGGATGCGTGGGTTCGTTTGCTTGATGTCAACGGGGGGCGAGGTGAGTCTCAAGTAAAGGATAGGCACCTGGCACGAAGGGGGAGCAGGCTGCCCGGTGGTGCCCCTTTGTCGGTCTGGGTGTGAGGTCGGCTAAGGAACCGCAGGAGGAGGTGCGGGCACCCTCCTTGCCCTGTCCCTGACCATCCCCCCCCCGGCAAAAGAAGGGCGCGTCAGGCCAGCGCATGGATCACTTGAGGAAGCACCCAGCCGCTGGGCCCCTGCCTCTTCCGACCCCACCCCATGGGGGGCGTGGGAGGGCGGAGGGGTATCAGTATGCCCCCTCACATTTTCGCTCCTAAACGAGTCGACGCTCCCCCCAGTGGATGTTGCGCCCCTTGCAGCCTTACGGCCTGCCTACCCGAAGGTCATCAATCCCTGGGGCATTTCCCTATGTTCGGGAGATACACCCAGTGGTCGCTATCTGTTTTCCTCAACAAATCAGTGCATTTCCCTATTTACCCGACAGGACTCCATGCATACACGACACCATCATGGGAATCTCACCTAACGATATGGCTGCATCTTCCCTCTGCTGATTGGCGAGGATGCGGTCCTTGGAGGGGGCTGTATGTCACGCGACGCTGAGTATGCGCAGAAGCAATTCCATGCGGAAAAGGCCGAAAGAGCCAAAAGTGAACAGGTTGACAACGAACTGCGCACATTGCGCAGCAAGGTGAAGGCCCTGGAGGAAAAGGTCTCCAGTCTCTCCACGGAGCTTTCCACGAAGAGGGTCATCGGAGAGAACAAGCGTGGGTTTTCCTAAGCGCGAATGTGGGCTGAGGGCATTCGCTGTGCACAAAGTTCTAAGCGGCATTGCTCGGTAGGCCACAGGAGCACGTGCTAAGGGCAAGGGCAAGATTTTCTGACGGTATCTTGTAACGGGAGGAAGTATGTCTCAGTGGTCCAAAAACAACGACGTTCTGAACACTGTGAACCGGGGCAACCCCTGTGAATCCGGCCTGTGCACCCTGTGCCGCGCCGACTGCTCCGGAAAGTGCGAGACCTGGCTCTCCAGCCTCAAGGGCCGCAGCCTGCTCTACCCCCGCGACTTCGGCACCGTCACTGCGGGCAGCAACAACACCTGTCACGTGGGCGTGAGCTACAACTCTCTGCGCATCCAGGGCTACAACTACGGCGTAGACGGCCTGGCCCAGGGCCTGACGAACTCTGCGGACCACTGCCTGTTCACCAAGGTCAACCTGGAGACCAGCTTCGGCAATGAGGACCCGGTCAAGTGCCGCGTCCCCCTCATGACCGGCGCCCTCGGCTCCACCTTCATAGCCGCAAAATACTGGGATTCCTTTGCCATCGGTGGCTCCCTTGTGGGCATCCCCGTGGTCGTGGGCGAGAACGTCGTTGGCGTGGACCGGAAGTCCAAGCTCACGGGCAAGAAAATCACCAAAGCCCCGGAACTGGATCGCCGCGTGGAGACCTATCTCCGTTACCACGACGGATACGGTGCCATCATCGTGCAGATGAATGTGGAGGACACCCGCAACGGAGTGGCCGAGTATGTCATCAACCGCTACGGCGACAAGGTCTGCATCGAGCTGAAATGGGGCCAGGGTGCCAAGAACATCGGCGGCGAGATCGAGGTGGACAGCCTGGACTATGCTCTGTTCCTGAAAGGCCGCGGCTACCTGGTGGACCCGGACCCAGAGGACCCCAATGTCCAGCATGCCTTCAAGAACGGCGCCATCCGCGGCTTCGCCCGGCACAGCCGCCTGGGCTACACCGACCTCTCCTCCGAGGCCCAGGTGCGGGAAAGCTTTATGCAGTCCGTGGCTTACCTGCGCAAGCTGGGCTACAAGCGCATCTCGCTCAAGACCGGGTCCTACGGCATGGAAGCCCTGGCCATGTCCATCAAGTACGCCAGCGACGCGAACCTTGACCTGCTGACCATCGACGGTTCAGGCGGTGGCACGGGCATGAGCCCCTGGAACATGATGGAGACCTGGGGTGTGCCGAGCATCCTGCTGCACTCCAAGGCCCGTGAATACGCCGCCCTGCTGGCCGCGCGCGGGCGCAAGGTGGTGGACATGTCCTTTGCTGGCGGCTTTGCCCGCGAGGACCACATCTTCAAGGCCATGGCCCTGGGCGCGCCGTTCACCAAGCTCATTTGCATGGGTCGGGCCATCATGATCCCCGGCTTTGTCGGCGCCAACATCGAGGGCGCGCTGCACCCCGAGCGCAAGGCCCAGGTTTTTGGCAACTGGGACATCATCCCCAAGACCGTGAGCGACCTTGGCGCCTCCCCGGATCAGATCTTCGCTTGCTACGAGGACGTGAAGAAAAAGGTCGGGGCCAAGGAGATCAAGAACATCCCGTACGGCGCCATCGCCTTCTACACCCTGGCCGACAAGCTCTCCTGCGGGCTGCAGCAGCTGATGGCCGGGGCGCGGCGGTTCTCCTTGCCTGAACTGGGCCGATGCGACATCTCGGCCGCCAACCGCGAGACCGCGCGTGAGACAGGCATTCCCTTCATCACAGACGTGCAGGACGAGACTGCCAGGAAGATCCTGGAGTCCTGATCCGAAAGAGGCCCCCTCCCATGTGGTGAGCGGGAGGGGGCCTTCACCCAGCTTGGCTTGGCACAATGGGCATGTTAGTGTCTGCACGTATCCCGGAATGGATCAGGGCATCAGGCGGAGCTTATGCACGACATGCGCAGAACCAAGGCCCAACTCATCGAGGAACTTCGACGGCTCCGCGAAAGAGAGGCGCACACTGACGCCCTTGCAAGGGAACACGAGCGTGTCGAGCGCGCCCTACGTGAGCGCGTGAAGGAGTTGAACTGCCTCTATGGCATCTCGCACCTGGCGCAAAACAGGGAGCTGCCCCTGGATGAGCTGGTCCGGCAGGTTGGGGAGCTGGTCTGCGCCTCCTGGCAGTACCCGGAAATCACCTGTGCCCGCATCCGCATCGAGGCCCAAGACAGCACCACCCGAAACTATCGCCACAGCCCCTGGAGCCAATCCAGCCCTATATCCATCGAAGAGGAACGCCTTGGTGAAATCGAGGTGCTTTACCTGGAAGAGCGCCCGGATAGTGACGAGGGGCCGTTCCTTCGCGAGGAGCGCAACCTTATCGACGCCGTGGCCCACAAGCTGGGACGCTTGGTGCAGGCCAGCCGCTCCGAGGCCCACATGCGCGTTCTCTCACGCGAACTCATCAAGGCTCAGGAGAACGAGCGCCTGCGCATCGCCACGGAACTGCACGACCATCTGGCCCAGGACCTAGCCGCACTCAAGCTCGACTTGGGGGAACTCATGGAGCATCCCCCAGCCCCTGGCCCGCTATTGCAAAAATGTCTGGCAGAGCTGACAGAGAAGCTCTCCAAGGCCATCACCTCCATCCGCGACCTGGCCTATGACTTGCTCCCACCAGGCTTGGAGGATCTGGGTCTCGTCCGCACCCTGGCGCGCTACTGCGCAGACTTCGCCAACCGCAGCGGGCTTGTGGTGGACTTCTTCGCCGATGGATTGGAGGGTGTGCGCCTGGGCTTCGAGACCCAGATCAACATCTACCGGCTGGTCCAGGAATCCCTAACCAACGTGCGCAAGCACGCCCAGGCCTGCCAGGCCACGGTGCGCATCATTCGCTCGTACCCGAGCGTCATCGTGCGCATTGAGGACGACGGCCAGGGCGTGGACCTGGAACACCGCTTGGACGAATTCTATCAGGCCAAAAAGATGGGCATCTGGGGCATGCGCGAGCGGGCCAGGCTCCTGGGCGGCCGCATCATCCTGCGTTCGCGCCCAGGCCGGGGCATGCGCATTCACATCGAAATCCCCCTGGAGAACATGAGCAATGGTTCCTAAACTCAAGCTCCTGGTCATCGACGACCACCCCATGTTCCGGGATGGGGTGAAAACCATCGTCCGGGCCAACCCGGTCTATGACATCATCGCCGAGGCCGGAACCTGCGCCGAGGGGCTCGCCCTGGCACGGAGCCTTCAGCCCGACCTGGTCATCGTGGACATCTCCCTCCCCGACGGCAACGGCATCGACCTAGCGCGCGACATCCTGGCCAGCGCGCCGCAGACCAAGGTGCTCATGCTCAGCATGCATTCCAAGGTGGAATTCATCTCCACGGCCTTCCAGGCTGGGGTCTCGGCCTATCTGGCCAAAGACTCCAGCCGTGACCAGCTCCTGCAAGCCCTGGACGCAGTGGTGGCAGGCAAGCAGTATCTGGACGGATCCCTCTCGCCCAAGGTGGTCAGCGAATTGCTCGCGCGCTCCAACCCGGAAACACACATGGCGGATGCATCCTACGGCAGGCTCTCACGGCGCGAACAACAGGTGTTGCGGCTTCTCGCAGAGGGCCAAGCCGTGGTGGTCATCGCCGAGCGGCTGTTCATCTCCCGCAAGACCGTGGAGAACCACCGCACCAACATCCTGCACAAACTCGGCATCAAAAGCCCGGTGGCTTTGGTGCGCTATGCGGCGCGCATGGGCCTCATCGACCTGGACACACAAGAGTAATGCCGCATCCCTTGGGCACTTCTGTGCCAAGCCCTCCATTGCAATCCGCATAAGCAGACAACGCTCGGAACCTTGACCGCACGTGGGCTTTCCGCCAGTTGTCCAGACCAGGGGTAGCCGCCGGGGCTGCCTCACACGGCTACCGTTGATGTAGTACAAAAAGGTGCTACAAGTTGACGCCCTGCTGCTAGATATTTCAGCATGTTACATTGTCGATGGTGGAAAGGTGAGGTGCCCCTCGCCTCCACCAAAGAAAACAAGGGGTTACAGCGAAAGGCTGTAAGCCCTTGTTTCATTTTGCTCCCTTATTGCTCTCTGCTCGGGGGCATGTGGCTGAAAGGCCCTGTGTGAAGATCTCAATTCTCTTTCCAGGTGCATGAGGAAGCATGCCCTTGCGGCATATGTCGTAGGGCCATTTCGCGAGTGGGAATCAATCGCCCCCCTCCCTGTTATGGCATTTGCGCTTGAGCTGCGTAACGGGCGTGTGACCCTATCCGCCGAGTATACCACCCGTAAATTTGGGCTCTTGCTGTTCTGGTTTTCCGCATCCATGGCCCTTCCGTGTTCCTCCGGGGCCAATCCACCAGGCGCGCTGTGTGGCCGTACCGAGTTGTGGTGCCGCCGCCGCTTTTTGGCAACCACCTTCGTTTCCACAAAGAAAAGCCCCCTGCGGTATATTCTTGCAGGAGGCTTTCTGGCAGAGGGCAGGGCGCGGGCCCTGGCGTCTATTCTTCTTCCTTTTCCTCTTCGTCTTTTCCCTGCGCAGGCGCGGTTTCGCCCTCCTCGGCGCAGTGCACGCACAGCCCCACGCCGAGGAGCGCCTTGAGCCGGGCCTCGGGGATGGGCTCCTCGCAGTTCGCGCAGCAGACCTGGCCGTCGATGACGAGCGGCTCCGGCCCGGTGGCGGTCTTGGTGCGCGCAAGGGAGGCAGCGCGGAAGGTCTCCTCGTGGATCTGGGCGCGGTCTGCTTCGTTGGCCATGGCTGGAACTCCGGTGGCTGGAGGGCGTCTTGCGCCGCTTCGCCGCTGTTTGTGCGTCTGGGGTTGCGCGCCTGGGGCCGCCCTTTGCAAGGGCGCTGTGCTTCACTCCGGGCCTGGTTCGCCGGGCCTGGACCATCATCCATACAACGTTGTGGGGTTTGCGGCAAGGCCGTTGCCGGGGCCCGCGCGCTATTCGAGCCCGTAAGCCTTGAGCTTGCGCCAGAGGGTGGTCCGGGGCACGTCGAGGATCTGGGCCGTGAGCCCCTTGTTGAAGCGGGTCTTCTCCAGCACCCTGGCGATGTAGCGCTTCTCCAGCTCCTCCAGGGTCAGCAGGGCCTCGCCCTTCATGGTGTCGAACTCCAGCTCCTGGAGGTCCTGGGGCAGGTCCTGGGGCCGGATCTGGTCGCCCTCGGCCAGGGCCACGGCGCGCTCGATGATGTTCTCCAGCTCGCGCACATTGCCGGGATAGCTGTAGTTGTTCAGTATCTGCATGGCCTGGTGGTGGATTCCGGCCACGGCCTTGCGGAAGGCCAGGCCGTACTTCTCCAGGAAGTGCCGGGCCAGAAGCGGGATGTCCTCGCGGTGGTCGCACAGGGGCGGCAGGCCGATGGTGACCACGTTCAGGCGGAAGTACAGGTCCTCGCGGAAGGCCCCCTGGGCCACCTCGTGCTTCAGGTCCTTGTTGGTGGCGGCGATGATGCGGATGTCCAGGTCGATGGGCCGGGTTCCCCCGACGCGGAGGATGCGCTTCTCCTGGATCACGTGCAAAAGCTTGACCTGCATGGACAGCGGCATCTCGCCGATCTCGTCCAGGAACACCGTGCCGCCGGCGGCCGACTCGAACAGGCCGATCTTGGTGGCCGTGGCCCCGGTGAACGCGCCGCGCTCGTGGCCGAAGAGCTCGCTGCCGATGAGCTCCTCGGTGAAGCCGCCGCAGTTGAAGGAGACGAAGGGCCGCTCGACCCTGGGGCTGGACTGGTGGATGGCCCGCGCGGCCAGGGCCTTGCCCGTGCCGCTGGCCCCCTGGATGAGCACGTTGCAGTCCACGGGTGCCACCTTGCGGATGAGCGAGAAGACCTGCTGCAGGGCCGGGCTGGTGCCGATGAATGCGGACAGCCCGCCGCCGCCCTTGAGGGCCTCGCGCAGGCGCAGGTTCTCCAGGCGCATGGAGACCTTCTCCAGCGCGCCCTTGGCCAGCACGCGGATCTCGGAGAGCTTCACCGGCTTGTTCACGTAGTGGTACGCGCCTTCCTTGATGGCCTCGATGGCCGTGTCGATGGCGCCGTGCCCGGTGACGATGATGACCTCGGTCTCGCTGCGCAGGGTCTTGATCCTGGGCAGCACCTCAAGCCCGTCCATGTCCGGCAGGCGCAGGTCCAGGAACACGATGTCGAAGGGCTGCTCGTGCATGCGCTCCAGGAAGGCGCGGGCCGTGGTGAAGGCCTCCACCTCGTACCCGTCCCTGGCCAGCATCTGGCTCAGGCGTCGGCAGACCACCGTCTCGTCGTCCACCACCGCCAGTCTTGCCTGCTTCATCAAAGGCTCTCCCTTAGGTTCGCTGGTCCTGGGCCGTGGCCGTGGGCAGGTACACGCTGAACACGCTGCCCTGGCCCGGCTCGCTCTTCACGTCGATGCGGCCGCCATGCCGCTTGATGATGGCGTAGGTGACGGCCAGGCCCAGGCCCGTGCCCCGGCCCACCTCCTTGGTGGTGAAAAAGGGCTCGAAGATGTGCTGCAGGGCCTCGGGCGGGATGCCGCTTCCGGTGTCGCGCACCTCGAAGCGGACGAAGTCGCCGCCGGAGCCGCCGGGGCCGCCGGTGTCGCTGGCGGCCCGCAGGCTGATGACGCCCTCGGGCGGGGTGGCCTGCATGGCGTTCAGCAGCAGGTTCATGAACACCTGCTGCAACGTGCGCAGGTCGCCCATGATGGCGGGCAGGCCGTCGGGGATCTGCATCTCCAGGCGCACCCCGGAGAGCATGACCTGGTTGCGCACCAGGGCCACCGTGCTGCGCGCGATGTCCTCCGGGGCCAGGGGGCTGAAGGTCGGGTGCTCCGTGCGCGAGAAGTCCAGCAGGTTCTTGACGATCTCGCTGGCGCGCTCGGCCTGGGCCATGATGTCGCCGAGCATCTCCGCGCCGTCGGCGTCGAGCTCCTCGCCGTGGAGCTCCATGAAGGCCTCGCCGGTGAGGGAGATGTTGTTCAGCGGGTTGTTCAGCTCATGCGCGATGCCCGCGGTGAAGGTGCCCAGCGCGGCGATCTTGCGGGCCTGGAGCAGGTCCTCCTGGTTGGCCTCCAGCTCGTGCGCCATGCGGTTGAAGGCGCCCACCAGCCCGGCGATCTCGCCCAGCTGGCCGGGGCTCGGCGGGATGGGGCTGAAGTCGCCCCGGGCCACGCGCTCGGTGGTCACGCGGATGACGTCCAGCGGGCGCAGCATGCCGCGCGAGATGAGCTTGATGGTGACCACCATGAGCAGCAGGAACACGCCCAGGTAGGCAAAGGGCAGCACCGAGGCCCGGGCCAGGGTGCTGTGGATGCGCGTGCGCTTGGTCTGGATGATCTTCTGGGCGAAATCCACCAGGGCCTTCCCGCGTGAGCGCACCTCCTCGCGGTTGGGCCGGGTCCCGGCGGCAAAGGAGCGCACCGAGTCCTCGTAGGCCCACAGCGCCTCCTTGAACGAATCAAGCCCCGGCTGCCCGGCCACGTCCGCGATGTCCGGGGCCAGCTCGGCCACCAGCTCGCCCACGCGCTTCAGGTAGCTGTTGCCCTCCTCGATGCTCGCGCCGTCGCCGTAGAGCAGGAAGTTCTTCTCGAAGCGGCGCACCTCCAGGATGTTCTCCAGGAGGTACTCGTAGCGCTCGCCCATGAGCAGGCGGCTCTTCACCGTGTCCATGGTCCAGAGGTTCAGCGCGGTCAACAGCCCGGCCGAGAGGAAGGTTAGGGCGAAGACCAGGAACATCTTGCCTTTGATGGAGCGGAAGAAATACAGCAGCGAGCCTTCCCGGGACGGGGCCGCGGCGGACTGCGGGTGCGTGTGGCCGGTCATGGTCAGTCGTTCTCCTGCTCGGGTTGCGGCGTGCGGGAAGCCGCGCCTGCGAGGCTTGAGCAAGCATCGTTCCACTGGCGGCCGTGGCAAACAGCCGCCTCCGGGCTGCCCTCCCTATACGCCTGTTTCAAATCGGCACAAGGTCTGGATGGGGGCCCCGGAAGCGTTCCGATCTGAAACGCCAAAGGCCCCTTACGTGTGCGCCAGGCTTCTAAATATTCTAGCAAATAATGATATTTCAGCCTGTTGTCCGACATGGCACCGCCATTGCTCTAGGCCCTGCATTCGAGCAGGGGAGACACATGGAACGGATTCTTGTCTGCATGGACGGCGCGCACGGGGGCTGGGAGGCCTTGTCCCGGTCCATTGCCCTGGCCGGGCGCATCGACGCGCGGGTCTCGGTGCTGCGGGTGCTGCCGCCCCAGCTGGTGGGCGCCGCAGCTGCCAGCGAGGACGCCGTGAAGAACCGCCTGGAGCTGCGCATCGAGGCCGCCAAGGCCGAGGGGGTGCGCATCCAGCACTTCGTGGCCGAGGGCGGCTTTGTGGAAGAGGTCATCCGTTTTGTGGAGCACGACAGGACCACATTGCTTGTGGTCGAGGTCGCCGATGGGGAAGGCCGGTCTCAGGATGCGGAGTCGTCCTGGTTGCAGAGGATACGCCACCGCGTTTCCTGCCGAGTTGAAGTGGTTTCCCCGAAAAAGAACGTGAACCTTCAGACGCACAAGGGGTAATTGATGGCCATACCGCTCTCTCTCTACCTTCCCATCGCTGGCAACAGCGTCAACGTGGCCGCAGTCCTGGGCCTGGGCGTGGCGGTCGGCCTGCTCTCCGGCATCTTCGGTGTCGGCGGGGGCTTTTTGATGACGCCGCTTCTGATCATGATGGGCATTCCGCCCACCGTGGCCGCGGCCTCGGACTCCAACCAGATCGTGGGCGCGTCCACCTCGGGCACGCTGGCGCATTTCCGCATGGGCAACGTGGACTTCAAGATGGGCTTTTTGCTGCTCATTGGCGGCGTGCTCGGCGGAACCCTGGGCGTCCAGGTCATCAAGGTACTGCGGGCCATGGGCAACGCGGACTTTTTGATCAACATCACCTACGTGCTCATGCTGGGCTTCGTGGGCGGCTACATGTTCCTGGAGAGCCTGCAGGCCATGCGCAAGACCAAGAAGCCGGTGCGTGAAGACGCCGAGCCGCAGAAGCCGAAGAAAGAGTCGGCCTACGCGCGCTGCATCAAGGCCATGCCCTGGCAGATGGACTTCCCGCGCTCCGGCATCCGCCTGTCCGTGCTCATGCCGCTTGTGCTGGGCGTGCTGGTCGGCGTGCTCTCGGCCATCATGGGCGTGGGCGGCGGCTTCATCATGGTCCCGGTCATGGTCTACCTGCTGCGCATGCCCATGCATGTCGTGGTCGGCACCAGCCTGTTCCAGATCCTGTTCACCTGCATCAACGTGACCATCATGCAGTCCGTGGAGAACCACACCGTGGACTTCGTCCTGGCGCTGATCCTGCTCCTGGGCTCGTCCTTCGGCGCGCAGGTGGGCGCCAAGATCGGCAAGCGCCTGCAGGGCGACCAGCTGAAGATACTGCTGGCCTCGCTGGTGCTGGTGGTCATGGGCAAGATGCTCTACGGCCTGCTGGCCACGCCAAGCGTTCTGCTGGCCTACATGGGAGGACACTAGCCATGCGCGGACTCAAGATTTGCCTCATCACCCTGTTCGCCGTCCTGCTGGCCCTGCCGGTGGCGGCCCTGGCCGCAGACTCCGCGCCCGCCGGCCTGGACCTCGTCGTAAGCCCGCCCTTGGTGAAGATCGGCGCCACCTATGACGGCACCACCCTCACGGTCACGGGAAAGGTCCCGGCGGGCAGCGACGTGGTGGTGCGCTTCGTGGGCGCGCAGGGCGAACTGCACATGAAGGAGAAGGGCCGCGCCCTGGGCCTGCTCTGGATGAACCTGGGCTCCCTGACCTTGGAGCGCGTGCCCTCGGTGTACCTGGTCATGGCCTCCAAGGAGCTGGACGCCCTGTGCCCG
>Ga0209373_10003935_pt1 | contig 13238 bp, 10 predicted proteins | sample Higcelweek5metaG_FD_187173 | JGI IMG/M metagenome (GOLD analysis project Ga0209373, IMG submission 187173) | Freshwater pond sediment microbial communities from the University of Edinburgh, under environmental carbon perturbations - High... | ecosystem: Environmental > Aquatic > Freshwater >...
AATGGAACAGGCTTCGATGTACACAATACCGGCAGACAAGATTCGTATGGAATGATAGGCATGAAAGAAAGAGTTGTATTATTAGGAGGAAAATTGAACGTGGAAAGTGAAATCGGAAAAGGAACAAGTATCAAAGTGTCGATACCCTGGGAATAATGAATAATGAATAATGAATAATGAATAATGAATAATGAATAATGAATAATGAATAATGAATAATGAATAATGAATAGGTCTGGGGTCTAAAGTCAAAAGTCAAAAGACAGTAGACTGGCGACCGTAGACTCATTAGTATATTGTCACATTTTCACTGTCTTTGTTCTTTTGTCTTTGTTCTTTTGTCTTTGCTCTTTTGTCTTTCTTCTGACTTTCGACTTTCGACCTTTGACTTTCGACTTTAGTCCCCTTCTCCTGTGCCTGTATTTTTTCCACAGTTCCACAGTTCCACAGTTCAACGATTCAACAAACTCCGCCGACTTTAGACCTTTGACTTTAGTCCCCTTCGCCTTCGCCTTTGCCTGATCCTGCATTTCTTACACAATTCCACAGTTCAACAGTTCAACGATTCCACAAACTCCGCCGACCGCCGACTTTGGACCTTTGACTTTCGACTTTAGTCCCCTTCGCCTTCGCCTTTGCCTGAGCCTGCATTTCTTACACAATTCCACAGTTCCACAATTCCACAAACTCCGGCGACCGATGACTTTAGACTTTAGACCCCTTTGCCTTTGCCTTCGCCTTCGCCTTCGCCTTTTTTTTATTGCCTAAACAACTAATTGCCAGGTCAAATTGTTATTTTGTATATTTTATTTTATGCGGAGTGATTATAAAATAAAAGATTACCTCAATCGGCCGCATCCAAGGCTATTGAGTCAAAAGTACAGTTGGCTGTTCCTGATGACAGCTGCTATTGCTTTTGCTCTTATACTGAATCACTTACAACCTTATGGACTGGCAGGCTGGCATCACCCGCGCAAATGGATCATTCTATCATCATTCGGACTTATTTTTATACTTGTCTACAGCCTTGTATACTGGCTATTGCCCCGGTTTTTCAGACTTTTCTTTACGCGCGACTGTTGGACGATACGCAAGGAGTTCGCCGCACTGTTTGTCTTTTTTCTGCTCGACTCGGATGTCAACTGGATTTTTGCAATGACCAAAATTTCCTATCTGGAGCCTTCGCTGGCTTCCTTTGTACGTTTTCATTTTTATACCCTCGAATTGGGCATACTGCCTATGATGGCTTTTTCGCTGCTGATGTGGTACGGCGATGCCGGACAAAAAACTGCGGAAATAGCGCCGATGTTGCCCGAGCCAACGCCTGCGCCGCTGTTGAGCTTCAACCACCATGTTTTCGATCTGAACAAAGTAATGTACATTAACAAATATAGCAATAATTTGTATTTTAATAGCTACGACGAGGGGAAATGTACAGTAAGAAGATGCACAGGAAGCATGAGGTACCTGCTGACTTTACTCAAAGATTACCCGCAATTTCTGCAAACCCATGAATCCTTTGTTGTAAATGCCGACTATGTGAAGCACTTATGTGGCAATTGCAATAGTATGAAGCTGCGGCTAAAGCATTGCCCGACAATTATCTCTGTCTCGCGCAACTTTGTACCCAACATCAGGACGCGCTTTCCGCTTGTGGGAAAGAAGGAGTTTTGATTAATTAATAATTGATAATTAATAATTGATAATTGATAATTAATAATTGATAATTAAGGAGTTTCGGGTTTCGAGAGGCGAAGGCGTAGGCACAGAAAAGTTCAACAATTCCACACAGTTATTTATTCCACTAAATTCTGCATACCAACGATCTCCCCTTTTTTCAAGGGGAGTACCCGAAGGGGGAGGGGTTTTTTCTTGCTTACTTACACTTCCCCCAATTCAACGCTTCAACGCTTCAACAATTCCACAATTCCACAATTCTCACATTGTCTATAAGTCTCGCGACAGATGACTTTAGACCGATGACTTTAGACCTTTGACTTTCGACCTTTGACTTTCGACCTTCGACTTTTCATTCATTAACTTAAACTGTAGTCTTTACGGTTTGAACTCTTTCCTGTACGGTGCGTACCCGGAGAGTTACGGTACGTACCCGAGAAGCTCGGGTATTCACCCGGAGAGCTTGGGTATTTACCCGAAGAGCTCGGGTTTTCACCCGAAGAACTCGGGTATTCACCCGGTGAACTCGGGTATATACCCGAAGAGTTACGGTACGTACCCGAAGAGCTTGGGTATTCACCCGGAGTGTTACGGTATTCACCCGGGGAGTTCGGGTACGTACCGTAGGGGCTCGGGTACGCACCGTACTGCGACGAATATGCCTTACAGGTGCTGTGGTGAGGATTGTACTCATTCCAGAGAGCTCACAGGCAATAAAACTAAGAATTCTAGAATAAAGTTATTTTTATGTATTTACTGAAAATTATAAATGTAAATAAAGAACAGTTCTTGATTTGAAGATTTGAAGATTTGTCCCGAAAGCTTTCGGGATTGAGGAGTTTTCGGGCAATTGAGAATTGGTGAAGTTTCGGGTTTCGGGTTCACTTCGACTTCGCTCAGTAAACGGCTTCAATGATTCAATGATTCAATTACTCAGTTATTCAACGCTTCAACATGCTTATTTATTACCCGACATATAGCGTACCGATCTTGCTCCCTCTCCTTTGGGAGAGCCTGCCTGCCGCAGGCAGGGGCTGGGGTGAGGTCGGGAGACGTGCGAAGCGGAGAGATTTCTTCTTGCTTCATGACGATTCAACAAAGTCCGGAGACTGGGGACTGTTGACCGGAGACCTTTCAACAATTACACAGTTCAACAATTGGCACAGTTCAACGATCATTAAGATTTATCACCAAAAACTTGCTGTAGTTAAATATGTTATTTATCTTTGAGAACAATATTAAAAGCAATTACATATACAGTCATTTACAGCAACTAAACGCAATGTTATTTGGAGGCGTAGAGTAGCATATACCGAAAAAAGGATATATATATTGGAGTGACGGCAACAAGTGTAAAAGAAAAGAAAAACCAACTTCTCTACAAGGGGATTTCTTCAACATAACTCAAAGAAAGAAAAATTAAAAGACTGACAACTTGATTGATGGTAAACTGCTAAAAAAAAGTAACTTTGCATCTAGAATCAAAAGAAACAATATCTAATAATAGAAAATGGCTAAAATAGCAAAAATAGAACAAGAAGAACCACTCGAAAAGAAACTCTGGAAAGCTGCTGACAAACTTCGTAAGAACATGGATGCTGCCGAATACAAACATGTTGCTTTGGGTTTAATTTTCCTGAAATACATATCCGATGCTTTCGAAGAACAATATCAGAATTTGGTTGCTCAAATAAGTGATGGAGCCGACCCCGAAGATAAAAACGAATATCTGGCAGAGAAAGTATTCTTTGTTCCTCCCACTGCACGATGGAATTACATACAAGGCCGTGCAACACAACCAACCATAGGCAAAGACATTGATGATGCAATGGATGCCATTGAAAAAGACAATCCCTCATTGCGTGGAGTTTTACCAAAAGTATTTGCGCAAGAGAAACTCGACAAAGCCAGTTTAGGCGGTCTGGTTAATTTGGTTGGTTCTGCGACTTTAGGAACAAAAGAAGCTCAAAGCAAAGATTTATTAGGACAAGTTTTTGAATACTTCTTGGGCGAATTTGCATTATCCGAAGGAAAAAAAGGCGGTCAATTCTACACACCACAGAGCGTAGTGAAATTATTAGTCGAAATGCTTGAACCTTACGAAGGACGAGTATTTGACCCTTGTTGTGGTAGTGGTGGAATGTTTGTGCAAAGCGAAAAGTTCATCAACAAACATCAAGATTACTACAAGAAAAAAGGCGCAGGAACACAAGGCATTGCATCTCAACTCAACCCAACAGACCGTATTTCGATTTATGGACAAGAGAGTAACCAAACAACCTGGCGTTTGGCAAAGATGAATTTATCTATCCGTGGCATCGACAGCAGCAATGTGAAATGGAATAACGAAGGTTCATTTCTGAGCGACTTGCACAAAGACCTGAAAGCCGATTATATCATTGCCAACCCACCGTTTAACGACAGCGACTGGAGTGGAGAACTGCTGCGTGACGATGCCCGCTGGAAAGTATTGGGAGAACAACTCACGCCCCCTTCAGGAAATGCCAACTATGCTTGGATTCAACATTTCTTATACCATTTAGCTCCAACCGGACAAGCCGGTTTTGTGCTTTCGAAAGGTGCATTAACTACTAATACAACAGGTGAAGGCGACATCAGAAAAGCCTTGATAGAAAAAGGATTGGTGGATTGTATTGTAAACTTGCCAACAAAGCTGTTTTTAAATACACAAATACCCGCTTGCTTGTGGTTTTTGTCACGCAACAAAACCAACGGCAATTTCCGTAAACGTGAAAACGAAATACTATTTATTGATGCCCGAAATATGGGCTTTTTGATAAACCGAAAAAACAGGGATTTATCGCCCGAAGATATAGACTTGATTACTGGAACTTATCACAACTGGCGTAATCCTGACGGAGATTATGAAGATGTGGCGGGATTCTGCAAAGTAGCAACCATAGAAGAAGTTGCCAAATTAAACTATGTATTAACGCCCGGCAGATACGTTGGACTGGCTGACGAAGAAGATGATTTTAATTTTCCAACTCGGTTTGCCGAACTCCGCGTTGAACTGGAAAGCCAATTACAGGAAGAAGAACTATTGAATAAACTGATTACAGCAAATCTGGATAAAATCAAAATTTGATATGCTATCACCAAAGAATTTGGAAGACTTGCAATCGATGATTACTGATTGCATTGAAGAAAATATTCATCTTGATTATAAAGCCGCAGGTTCTTTGCATAACTCAGATGGAAAAAAATCAGAAATTGCAAAAGATGTAAGTGCAATTGCAAATTCCGATGGAGGAGTAATAATTTATGGTGTATCAGAATATTCTGAATCAGATAGGAAGCACTTACCTGAAAAAATAAATCCAATTAATAGAACTGAGTTTTCAAAAGAATGGCTAGAAAATGTAATAATCAGTAATATAAGCCCAAGAATTGAAGGTTTAATAATAACTCCAATTTCGGTTGAAAACGAGCAAGATGTTGTTTATGTTGTTGAAATACCTAAAGGCACAACAGCACATCAGAACACTAAAGATTTCAAATATTACCGAAGATATAATTTTTCATCTGTACCAATGCTTGCGCATGAAATTGCAGATGTTATGAATAGAGCTAAAAACCCTGAAATTGAATTGCATTATAGTATAGTAAAAATAACTAAAATAAAAACAGTTTCAGAATTTGGTAAACAATCCTTTGAGAATCCTTTAGCTGGGCTTATGAGAACCTCAAGAGAAGAGATAGTTATTAATTATAAACTTGAAATATCCCCATTTAACAATGGTAGTGTTTACGCGCAGTATATTAACTATTGGGTTTTCGTTCCTGAAGAAATTGTAAAGAATCCAAAAGATTATACAACTGAGAAAAGTGGTTATATTAGAAAGTTTGGTGATAACACGATAAGAGATGTTGTGGACTACGTATCTACTCCAATGGGAGGAGGCTATCCAAAGTACGGACCATCACGATATGATCCTATTTTACCAGGAAGATTTGGGGTTACGGAAAAAATAAAATTGATAGATAATCCAATTTTTGATGACCGTGAAATACTTTGGATAATGTATGCAGACAATGCTGTAAAAAGAGAAGGACGGATTAAGTTGAGTGATATAAAAATAATTGATAAAAACGAAGAAAGATGAGCGAGTGGAAAGTAGTACCTTTTTATCAATTGCTTGAAAATGAAAGTATTTCATACGGAATTGTACAGCCTGGACAACATACCGAAATTGATTCAATTCCAATTATAAGGGTAAATAATATCAAGAATGGCTATATCAAAACAGATGAAGTAATGAAGGTAGCTAAGTCTGTGGAGGAAAAACACAAGAAAACCCGACTTCAAGGAGGAGAGTTATTGATTACAGTGGTAGGTAGTGTTGGTGAATGTGCTATTGTACCTGAGAATTTAAAAGGATGGAATGTTGCAAGAGCCGTGAGTGTTGCAAGAATCAAAAAAGAATTTGATGTAAGATTTATTAAATACGCTTTTAAAACTGATGATTTAATATTTCAAATGTATGGTAACACAAATGATACAGTGCAACCAACTCTAAATCTATCATTACTTAAAGAATTAAAATTCACTTTACCATCTCTCTCCGAACAAACCGCCATTGCCTCTATTCTTAGCAGTTTAGATGATAAAATAAACCTACTGCACCGTCAAAATAAAACGTTGGAACAATTGGCTGAAACGCTATTTAGGCAATGGTTTGTGGAGGAAGCGGAAGAAGGCTGGGAGGAAACCTCATTTGGAAAATTTGTGAAGCCCAAAAGAGGTAAAAATATTACAAAATCTGAAGCAATTGATGGAATATTCCCAGTAGTAGCTGGCGGATTAGAGCCATCTTGTTATCATAACAATTCGAACACAACAGAACCGGTAATTACAATTAGTTCATCAGGTGCCAATGCAGGATTTGTGAGACTATATAATAGTCCAGTTTGGGCAGCTGATTGTTCATTTATTGACGACACAATAACCCAATATTTATTCTTTAGTTATGTCTTCTTAAAAATTAATCAGAAAGTATTATTTGACAAACAACAAGGAAGTGCTCAACCACACATATACCCAAGTCATTTAATGGAATTGGATATTTTCAATTATCCAATTCCATTGATTGAAAAATTTGAAGAAACTGCAAGAACATATTTTAAAAAAATAAAATCTAATCAAACCCAAATCCGCATCTTAACCCAAACCCGCGATGCGCTGCTTCCAAAGTTGATGAGTGGTGAAGTGAGGGTGAAAATATAACAAAATATGGAGATAGAATGGCAAAACATTTCAGCAAAATGTCCAAATAAAGATTGTAAGTCAATTTTTAAATTTAAACAAGGCGGCTTTCCATATTTTAATGATGAAGGAGGTTGGAAATTAAAATGTAATAATTGCGAACAAGAATTTATAATACATGTCATAAATCCATTTGACTTGTCATATGTAGATGAAGGAGTTGAAATTGTAGAAATGAGAGAAGGAACTTTAGAAGAAACAAGAAATTGGAGTTTATCTGAAAGTCTTTTAATTGAACCTATAGAATCATTAATTTATGTTCCAGAAATACTAGAACCAATTAATTATATTCTTGATGAATACCCGCTCTATTTCAACAATAGAAATGAAAATCTTGAAGAAAAGGCTTATGAAGAATTAAAGAAGCAATATGTAAAGATTAAAGAGAACAACTATAATTATTACCAAGGATATGTAAAGGGGAGATTTGGAGATCCAAAATTTGGGTATATTTTCTTAGATTTTGAAAATAATGAGGATAAACATACTGCTGTTTTTTACTATAAATTCACAAGCAGGAGTACGTCTGATTTTCCAAAAAAAATAACGGAGATATTGCTTGCGCATATTACAAATAGTGTTGATTTGTCGGATTTGATAAATGGTATTTATACAAGAAATAATTGTTTATCATATCTAAATAAACTGCTAATTCGTTGGAGAGGTTTATTTCAATTTACAGTAATGGTAGTTCCATTTGTTGGTTATCAGAATCAAAAAGCAAAAACTAGAATTGACTTATGGAAAGATATAAAAGTATTCCTGAATGAACCTAATTGCTTCTTACTAACAAGACATATTGCTAAATCTTTACTTGAAAAAAGTGAAGAACATTTGGGAATACCTGCGAACTTGATAAAAGAATTTCAAGTCGAGGATGAAGCGTTCAAAAACATGTCTCTTTTTAATTTGTTTCATGCAAAGTTTTTTGGTGGAATAAATGATGATTTTTCTGAGGTATTGAAAGGATCATTTAATATACAGAAAAATGCATACTTAGAAAATATTGATTTATCTGTAATGAATTCTCAATTTTTCCAAGAAAGATTTCTTAACCCTTTAAAAGTAAATCTTGAGGATAAAGAAGATTCAAAAGATGCAATTGTGATTGATTTACGAAATGATAAAAATAGGCTTGAGATTGAGTTTCAATACGGTTCGGGGATGAATTTGATAACTAAGTATAATTTGTGATTAAAATATGACTGCATGAAAGTAATAGCTCTAAGAGGTGGTGAAAATTCCGGAAAATCACACACAATTAATATCGTGTATTCATTTTTAATAAAAGATGGTTATACACAAGTTCCCGGACATTTTAGGATAGATGGAAATCCTATCTTTCAGGATGTGAATGACATCTTAATAAAAGGCACAAAAAAAGTTGGTATCATCGGAATGGGTGATTACCTACGGGCACCAAATGGAATATCGTACTTAATAAGTGATTTGGAATCCAAAGGTTGTAATGTGGTTGTTTGTGCTTGTAGAAATACTTCAAAAATAGTTGAAAGCGTACTACGGAAATTTCCGGCAGTCATATGGATTGATAAAACTATTTCCACTGGTGAATTTGAAAATAGAATTGTGAATGCAAGAGATGCCGAAAGAATATTTGGAAATGTGTAAAGGATTTATATTTTAATAAAAAATAATGATCATGGAAAAGGATATTAACTATTATTTAAAACAAAAAGTACAGTTGGAAGCTAAGCTTAATGATTTAAATAGCAAAAAAGTATTATTACCAACTGAGGAATTTATACGTGAGGATGTCATTAGAACACTAAAAGACGTTAATCGCAAAATTGCTAACTATTAACTCTAAAAAAATATAATTATGTGTTGCTGTGATTTTAAATCTATATTAGATATAATACAATCAATTATAACTTGTTTAGGAATAATTGCTGCAGGAGTTTGGGCTTTCTATTTATTTTCGAGACAAAGGGAGAATCACCCTAAAATTGAAATGTCAGCTGATATTGTTTTTCATAAAAAAATTGGTGACTGGTGGATTGTTGAGCTTGTTACTTTCATTGAAAATAAAGGAAAAGTACAACACAAAATATATAATTTAGATTTTGATCTTGCTTCAATTAAAACCGGAGACCCAATTGATTTAATCCCTGAATTTGGCAATCAAGCTAATTTCCCAAATATAATTGCTACTGGTTCATTTAAAAGGTCCGACTTGGAATATTTCTTTATTGAGCCTGGCGTTAAAGGTAAATATTCTTACTTGACAAGAGTGTCTACAAAAACAGAAGTTGTATTATTGCATTCATGGTTCGATTACAATGACGTTAAGAAGGTGCACGGTACAGAGAAAACAGCCATAGTGCCAAAAGAATAATTTCATAATGCCCTTATTGAATAGTCTTTATTAGTATAATCAGAATTTAGCTTATAATGAAACCCATCACCGAAGATAAAATAGAAACCTTTGCCATAGAAGTGCTTCAATCTATTGGTTGGGAGTATGTGCATGGTTTGGCTATTGCTCCCGGAGCAGAGCAAGCCGAAAGAGAAAATTTTGAGCAGATTATTCTTATTGATAGGTTGCGTAAAGCGGTGGCTATTTTAAATCCCGATATTCCGCAAGATGCGCAAGAGCAAGCCATACAAAAGGTGTTGCGCATTTATTCGCCCGAATTATTGCACAACAACGAAACCTTTCATCAGCTATTGGTGGAAAAAGTAAAAATACCCTATCAGCAAAATGGTTTTGAACGTAGTTACGAAGTGGCATTGGTCGATTTTGAGCATCCGATGAACAATGCATTTCTATGCGTGAATCAATACATTATTGTTGAGAAAAACCAAAACAAACGCCCCGACATTTTACTATTTGTAAACGGTATTCCGTTGGTAATTATAGAGCTGAAAAATGCAACCGACGAAAACGCCACCATGCGCAAAGCGTTTGACCAATTGCAAACCTACAAAGCCACTATCCCAAGTTTATTTACCTACAATGCTTTGTGTGTTATCTCCGATGGGCACGAGTGCAAAGCAGGTAGTTTGTCGGCAGGTTATAGCCGTTATATGAATTGGAAATCGGCAGACGGGAAAAAGGAAGCTTCGCGGTTTATTCCTCAGTTGGAAATTTTGCTGAAAGGAATGTTGAACCCTGCTACCCTGTTGGATTTAGTTCGCAATTTTATTGTATTTGAAAAGAACAAAAAAGAAGATGCCAAAACAGGCATTACACAAATAGAAACCGTTAAGAAATTAGCGGCATATCACCAATATTATGCAGTAAACAGAGCGGTTCAATCTTCTATCACTGCATCAGGAGTAAATGGCGATAAACGTGGAGGTGTGGTATGGCACACACAAGGTTCGGGCAAAAGTTTAAGCATGGTTTTTTATTCGGGCAAACTAATAACTGCACCCGAAATGCAGAATCCAACCATTTTAGTCATTACCGACCGTAACGATTTGGATGACCAGCTTTTCGACATTTTTGCCAACTCCAAACAATTATTACGGCAAGAACCAGTTCAGGCGAAAGACCGCGAACATTTAAAAGAATTATTAAAGGTGGCAAGTGGTGGAATTGTATTTGCAACCATTCAAAAGTTCTTACCCGATGCTTCGGCAAGCTCAGCATACGAGCAATTGTCTGACCGAAGAAATATAGTGGTTATTGCTGACGAAGCCCACCGTACACAATACGGTTTTGAAGCATCCATCAAAGAAGTAAAAGACAAAGAAACCAAAGAGAAAATTGGTCAACGCATAGCCTATGGTTTTGCCAAATACATGCGTGATGCTTTACCAAATGCCACATACATAGGTTTTACTGGAACACCCATTGAAGGAACAGACATAAATACGCCACAGGTTTTTGGACAATATGTGGATGTGTATGATATTTCGCAAGCGGTTGCAGATGGTGCAACAGTTCGGATTTATTACGAAAGTCGTTTGGCAAAGGTGAATTTAGATGAAGAAGGAAAACGGTTAATAAAAGAATTTGAAGATAGTTTAGAAGAGGACATTGATGTTTCTGAACAACAAAAAGCGAAAGCAAAATGGACAACCTTAGAATCCATTGTTGGAAGTGAAAGGAGATTGCGGAACTTAGCCAACGACATTGTAAGTCATTTTGAACAACGACAGAAAGTATTTGAAGGCAAGGCTATGATTGTGGCTATGAGCCGTAGAATTGCAGCCGAATTGTACAAAGAAATCATTGCATTAAGACCCGAATGGCATGACGACGATTTCAATAAAGGCGTTTTGAAAGTAGTAATGACTTCTTCATCGTCAGATAAAATAGAATTTGATAAGGAAGACCCAACAGCTTTGGTTATTCCAAAAAATATGCGAACCACTAAGTCGGAACGGAAAATACTTTCCGACAGAATGAAAGATGAAAACGATGGGTTGAAACTGGTTATCGTCTGCGATATGTGGCTCACTGGCTTTGATGCACCTTGTTTGAACACTTTGTACATTGATAAACCAATGAAAGGACATAACCTAATGCAAGCCATTGCAAGGGTGAATCGTGTTTACAAGGACAAACCGGGCGGTTTAATTGTTGACTATTTGGGAATAGCAAATGACTTGAAAAAGGCACTTTCTTTTTATTCTGATGCCGGTGGTAAAGGTCAACCAACCTTGGATATTGAAAAAGCGATTGAATTGATGAATGAAAAATACGAAGTCGTTCAGCAGTTTTTTAATGAAAAAGCAAAAACACAGCGTGATATAGTTGCCGAAGAACCCGATGCTTATTATGCCAATAGTTTTAAGTTCAATTACAAGCGATTTTTTCAGGTTGAAGCGAAAGAAAAGTTATCCATCATATTGCAAGCCGAAGAACACATTCTAGGTTTGGAAGATGGTAAAATCCGTTTTATAAGAGAGGTAACTTTATTAAGTCAGGCTTTTGCCTTATCAATTCCAAACGAAAGAGCAATGAATATCAAGGATGATATTGCATTTTTTCAAGCAGTAAAAGCCAGATTGGTGAAATTTGAAGGAACAGGAAGCGGAACAGGTAAATCGGACATTGAAATTGAAACAGCCATCAAACAGATTGTTGATGAAGCGTTGAGTTCCGACAAAGTAATTGATATTTTTGAGGCAGCAGGAATAGATAAACCCGAAATATCAGGGTTAGAAGTACTTTCAGATGAATTCCTTCAGGAGGTAAAAGGAATGAAACATCAAAACCTTGCGTTGGAATTATTGAAGAAATTGCTGAATGACGAAATAAAAATACGCTCGAAAACTAATCTGGTAAAAAGTAAAAAACTACTGGAAATGCTGGAAGGGGCAATAAAACGTTACCAAAACAACTTGCTTACAACGGCTGAAATAATTCAGGAACTCATCAATATAGCTAAAGAAATAAAAGAAGCCGACAAAGAAGGCGAACGACTCGGGCTAACCAAAGATGAAGTTGCCTTTTACAATGCATTGGAAGTAAACGACAGTGCTGTACTGGTGTTGGGCGACGATCAACTAAGAGATATTGCCCGGGAGATTACAGAAAAAGTAAAAGCAAATGCAACAATCGACTGGACAATCCGTGAAAGTGCAAGAGCAAAACTAATGGTATTGGTAAAGCGTACACTCACAAAATGGGGTTATCCACCCGACAAACAAGCAAAAGCAATAGAAACGGTTTTAAAGCAAGCTGAATTGATGGCGGATTTCTTTACACAGGAATAATCCGGAATAGAAAGATTAATCACCCCCAAAAGCAAAAAAAACACTGCAAGTAAGTGTTTGTTTCAAACATCTTGCAGTGTTTTATATTTCCCCTCTTCCACAATTGTCACATTCTCCAATAAGGGCTTCACTACAAGTGAAACCCTTATTGAAATTCTTCAACATTTCAACAAAGTCCGGAGACCGACGACTTTAGACTCTCGAACTTTGACTTTTGACCTCTGTGCCTTTGCCTGAATTTCTTCTTCAGTTCCACGTTTCAACAATTCAACAATTCAACATTTCAACAAAGTCCGGAGACCGACGACTTTAGACTCTCGACCTTTGACTTTTGACCCCTTCGCCTTCGCCTTTTCTTAGTTATATATCACGAAATATAGTTATATATCACGATTTACCTGTTTTCGGGGCTTGGCTATTGCAGATCAAAAAAACAGCTTTTATCTTTGGCGTATCGGAATCCGATTCGGCGATGGAATTTTAAAAAATAAACCGGGCAGGAGAGGAGGAAGTGATTGTATTATTTTCTATTATTCATTCTAAATTTGTAGTAAATGTCAGAAGCTTCAAGAATTCCTAGAGG
>Ga0209373_10003937_pt1 | contig 13235 bp, 14 predicted proteins | sample Higcelweek5metaG_FD_187173 | JGI IMG/M metagenome (GOLD analysis project Ga0209373, IMG submission 187173) | Freshwater pond sediment microbial communities from the University of Edinburgh, under environmental carbon perturbations - High... | ecosystem: Environmental > Aquatic > Freshwater >...
TTCTAAATACTTAATATGATCAACGTGAAGATGAGTTATTAATATATAGTCTATTTCATCAACATTAGTATGAAGAGACTTTAATTTAGCATTAATATATTTAACACTCATCCCTAAATCAATTAATAATTTGTATTTTTCGGTTTCAATAAAAGTGGAGTTACCTTTAGATCCACTAGCTAATACAACAACTTTCATTATTGGTATAACCTTAATGGGCTTATGGTATAACTGCCGCCTACCCAAGGTTTTCCTATCCAAATGCCAAAGTGTAGATGAGTTCCAGTGGCAAAACCAGTTTTACCCATTACCCCAATTACATCGCCTCTTTTTACCATATCCCCTACTTTTGAAAATCTCTTATCAAGGTGCGCATACTGAGAAACATAGCCATTTAAATGGTCTACTTCTATAACGTTACCGCCTTTTTTTTGCCACTCTGAAGTGATAACTATCCCACTTTCTATAGCCATAATTGATGAACCAAAGCGACCAGCTATATCAATTCCTTGATGTAATTCACCACTACGATAACCATAACCACTTGTAATAGTATAAGGTGATTGCGTTGGCCATTTCCAAGCACCATCATTAAATACTTCCCCTGAAGAATGAGCACCCATAACAATAATTCTGGAAATAGCTGGTTTTATTTCCACAGATGTTTCAGGAGTTGCTGACATAATTTCATTGTTTTTATAAGTTACTCGCTGAGTATCCCTACTTATACCATTTTCCCCAGCTTGTTTAGTATATCTAACATTAGAAGCTAAATTGGGATTATATTCATATTCTGTTTCAAAAGCTTTTTCTTCATCAGCAATAACATGTTTTTCATAAACAATACTAATAACTGGATCAAGTAAGCCAATACTAACGATCTGTCCTGGTGAAAGTAACTGATTAACACCTGTAAAACCGGGGTTAGCAATTAAAAACTCTTGCGTATTTAATTTATTTTTATAAGCAATAGTTTCAATATTTTCACCTGATTTAACAACATAAGTTTTTTGTTTCTCATTAGTACCAAATAATAAGTATTGACTTAATTCATCAGCATCAGTAAAAATCTTCTCTTCAGCATTAACATAAGACTTTTTAATTGTGACAGTTTCATTAAAGTTAATTCCTAAAATTTTCTCCCCGGTAGTTTCAATTTCTGGTTGAGTATTGTTTATAAAAGCTTCATAATCAGCTTTAGGAATAAAAGAATAAATTAAAGAATTAACAGCTTCTTTAAACACTTCTTCACTAAAAACATAAAACTTTTTTTGTTCTCCTGATATTGGTTTAACAGTTATGGTATAAGCAATAATAGTAAAAGGCTTTTGAGCTTTGATTGTTTCATAGATTTCTTTAACACTAGATACTTTTTCATCATATGTTATATACTTAGTTATTTCTAGCCCATTGGGAGGATAAACATTATCAACATTATACTTTTCTTTTATATCTTGGCCTTCTTTGTTAACTAAATCATAGAAGGCTTCTTTAGAATCTATTAAGCCTATTTTTTTACCATCTAAATAAACTTGGTATACTTCTTTTGGTTCAAGGTCTGTTTCTTTAGCAAACCCAACCATAAATACCAAGGATGCCACAAAAACAGTAAATAAGGTGGTTAAAAAAATATTTTTAAATGACATTTTATTCTCCTTCTGTTGGTTCAATATCCATATAATTTCTAAAGTTACTCATATTTTTTTCAAACAACAATTTTATTGTTCCCGTTGCCCCATTACGATGTTTACCAATAATTAACTCCGTAACTGAATTATCACCGGTTTCGCTAGTTTTATTATAATAATCATCACGATATAAGAAAGTCACAATATCTGCATCTTGTTCAATAGAACCACTTTCTCTTAAATCACTTAAATTAGGCCTTTTGTTTTCTCTTAACTCTGGACTTCTCGATAATTGGGCTAAAGCAATAATAGGAATATGAAGTTCCATCGCTAAAGTTTTTAAAGCTCTTGATATCTCTGATACTTCTTGTTGTCTTTGCCCAGCATATCTAGCACTACCCGCAATTAATTGTAAGTAGTCAATAACAACTAATGATAAGCCATCTTCAGAATTAGCCAGTCTACGACATTTAGCTCTTATCTCAGAAACTGTCATTCCTGAAGCATCTTCAATATAAAGCTTGGTATCTGCTAGTTCACTAATCGCTTCATTAACTCTTTTCCAATCATTGTGTTCTAGTCTACCAGTACGAAGTTTAAAAGATTCTATACCTCCAACAGAAGCAATCATTGATGTAACTAATTGTTCAGCGCCCATTTCTAAGCTGAATATTGCTACTGGTTTTTTGCTAGCAATTGCCACATTGGTAGCCAAATTTAATCCCAAAGTAGTTTTCCCCATAGAAGGTCTAGCCGCTAAAATAATTAAGGTATTGGGTTGAAGTCCACTAGTTAGCTTATCTAAACTATAAAAACCAGTAGCTAACCCCGTAATATCACTTTTATTTTTCGCGAGTCTTTCTAAATTGTCTTGAGTCTTTCTTAAAATTTCACTTATTTTAACAAATTCTCCTGTTCGTCTATTTTTTATGACATTAGAAAAGTCTTTATCGGCTTTATCGACTACTTCATTGATATCTTCTTTAGATTCATAAGCATCAGTTATAATATTTGTGGATACATCAATAATACTTCTTAATAAATATTTATCTTTAACAATATTAATATAATGCTCAATGTTACTAGCTGTTGCTACGGAATCAATTACTTCTGTTAAATACTCTATACCACCAGCGGCTTCTAAATCTTTGTTTTTTGATAATTCCTCTTTAATAGTTGTTACATCAAGAGGTATACCTTTATCATACAATTCCTTGATCGCCATAAATATTCTTTTGTGGCTGTCTAAATAAAACATTTCACTAGTTAGTTCTTCGCAAACTTTATCCTTAGCACTAACAGATAAAAAAGCTGACCCTAAAACAGCCATTTCAGCTTCGATATTTTGAGGTATTTGACGCACTGCCATAAGATCACTCCCTTACTTTTCTACGACTATTTTTATTTCAGCAATTACTTTTTTATGTAAACTTATTTTTATTAAATGAACTCCTAGACTAGATATTGGCTGATCAATAATAATCTGGTCTTTTTTTATTTCATAACCTTTTTCTGTTAAAGCAGAAAAGATTTGTTTATTTGATATACTACCAAACACTTTATCTTGGTTACCAACTTTTACTTTAAAAGTCAGTTTTTCTTTTTCTAACTTAGTTTTTAAGACTTCCATCGCCATTATTAATTCTTCTTCACTAAGTTGGCGTTTTTCTAAATCACTTTTTAATTTAGCTAAATTATTAGGGTTAGCAGGTATAGCTAAATTGTTTTTAAATAAATAATTATGGGCATAACCATCACTAACATTGATTATCGCCTCTTTCTTCCCTTGTTTAGGGACATCTTTTAAAAGAATTACTTTCATTTCAATTCCCCCTTGATCAATTTATATACTTCTTTTAAAGTCTTATTTTCAATTTGGCAGGCAGCATTATTTTTACTACCACCACCACCAAATTTTTGCATTATTGCTTCTACATTAGTACTGCTACTTCTCGCGCTTACTCCGACTAACTTTTTACCTAAGTACCCAATCGCAAATGATGCTTCCACACTATCAAATAAAAGTAAGGTATCAGAAATAGTTGCCAATGCTTTCCTTTCATATATCGTATCACGATTACCTACTACTATAGCATATTTTTTCTTATAAAATTTAGTTTTAAAGATAATTTTTTGAATTTTTATATAATCAGCTAATCTGGTTTTAGAAAAACTATTAGCAACATTTAATTCTGCTCCGCAATGATGAAGGTAAGAAGCAGCTTCGTGAGTCTTTTCATTAGTTTTAATACTAAAACTATTACTATCAATATCTAAACCCGCTAACATAATGGTCGCTGTATATTTATTAATACGCATGCTTTTTTTCATAAATAAGTGAGCTAGAATCTCGCAATTACTAGATACTTTAGCATCAATAAAATAATTACCATCTAATGGTTCACCAAACAAATGATGATCAATATAAATTTTGTTTTTAATAAGAGGGCATAATTTAGGTGATTGAGATCTTTTTTCTGAATAAGTATCAACAATTACTAACAGACTATTAGTTTTTATTTTCTCCCCATAATCATTTAATTTACCAATTTTAAACTTATCATTATTATCTTTTAAATATTCTAAACTCTTTTTAAGACCTTCTTCTAGTTTAGTATCTTCAATAATTATATAGCATTTCTTTTTTAATCTTTCAGATAATTCACTAATAGCTAAACAAGAGCCAAAGGAATCAAAATCAATGGCTTTATGACCCATGACAAATATGTTTTCGCTTTTTTTAATCTTTTTAATAATTTTGCCATAGTCAATCATAAGAACCACCTACTAAAAGTTATTATAACAAAATAATAGAATAAAATCAAAAAACTCCAAGGCATAAAAAAACCTTATTTTACATAAGGTATAAAAGCCATAAATCTAGCTCTTTTTATTTCTTTAGCAATATGTCTTTGGTGTTTAGCGCAAGCGCCAGTTACTCTTCTGGGAAGAATCTTCCCTTTTTCACTTATATATTTAGTAATAATCATTGGATCTTTATAATCAACGCTTTTTCCTAAGCACATTTGACATACTCTTTTTTTCTTGTGATAAAATTCAGCCATCTATTTTCCTCCTTTAAAATGGTAGGTCATCGTCAGATAGAACTACTTCTTCACCAAAGTCTTTAAAAGGATCTTCAGTTACATCAGTGGTTTTGATATCTTGATCGGCTGGAACAACATTATCAGCTCCTTCAGTAGGAATAAAGTTACTTTGTTTTTCACCTTTACTACCTAAAAAAGTAACATTATCACAAATAACTTCTGTGACATATCTTTTGGTTCCATCTTGAGCATCATAACTTCTTACTTGAATTCTGCCTTCAACAGCAACTTGAGTACCTTTTGTACAGTATTTAGAAATATTTTCCGCTTGACGACGCCATGCGACGCAATTTATAAAATCAGCTTCCTTTTCACCATTTTGATTAGTGAAGCTTCTTTGTACTGCTATGGCAAAAGCAACAGTAGCAATACCACTAGCAATGGTTTTTAATTCTGGGTCTTTCGTAAGTCTCCCAATTAAAATTACTTTATTCATATTTTACTCCTCGTCTAATTTAATTATTAAATGTCTGATAACATCTTCATTTATAAGGACTTTATGTTTAAAGTTTTCAATTTCTTCTGGGGTAGCTTCAGTAGTTATTAAATAATAATAGCCACTCAATTCTTTTTTGATAGGATAAGCAAATCTCTTTTGCCCCATATCCTTAAATTCAAGGTTTTTATTACTAAATACTTTTTTAAGTTCATCAGTGATCTTTTTTAAAACATCACTTTCTAAACTTGACTTAATAATAAACATGATTTCATATTTATTCATTAATTCACCTCCTTATGGTCTAATTCGGCTTCTAAAAGAAGCAAGGAACTTTTAAGTTCGAACGTATTATAACAAATAAAAAGAATAATGTAAACCACTATCTTTTTAATCTTTATTATGTTTTTTCTTTAATTCTTCATAATATAAAGCGTAAGAAACATTCATATAAGGTGTAATATAAATGAAAGCCATTCCAAAGGTGATTATCCCTAAGAATATCCAACCTAGAAAGCTTAAGCCAAAGACAAATAAATCCCATTTATAACCATTCATCATGTCTTTACTTTTCTTTAATACTTTTAATACATTAGTTTCGCCATCAGCCATTATATATTCTACCATAGCAAGCATCATAGAAATAATTACTCCTGGAAAAATCAATACCATAAACCCTACGCCGATAAGTACACTAGCAATAAAGGTTACCGCCCAAATAGGAAAAAAATATTTCATTTTACTAAAAATATCATTAATTGAAGGTTCTTTCCCCCGAACCAATTTTAAAATGTAAAAAACATATCCTACACTTATTGGTGTCATTATAAAGGTGATAATTGTGTTACTTAAATCTATGGCAAAACTGGTGCCATTAATTGATAAAACTTCATATGAATAAGCCACAACAAACACTTTGTTTAGTAAAAAAACCAAAAACGCGCTTATTAGGGCTGTCAATAATATTGGCTTCCAAATTACCCATAATTTACCATCAATAATCTTTTTTGCTTTTTCTTTAATTTCTGCTCTATTCATTTTTATCCTCCTTTCTAAACATTAAACCTGAATAAACAAATATCGCCATCATGCATTATATAATCTTTGCCTTCTAATCTTAGTTTACCAGCTTCTTTAACTTTTTTCTCATCACCCAATAATTCTAAGTCAGTAAAGCTCATAACTTCAGCTTTAATAAATCCTCTTTCAAAATCGGTATGAATTATACCCGCACACTTTTTGGCATTAGTGCCTTTTACAAATGTCCAAGCTCTAACTTCATCTTTGCCAACCGTAAAAAATGTTTCTAATCCTAAAAGGGCATAAGTAGCAAATATTAATTTATCTAAACCACTATATAAAACACCTAAGTCTTTTAAGAATTGATGCTTGTCAACATCATTTAATTCCGCTAGTTCACTTTCCATTTTCGCACAAATAACCACTACACCGGAATTTTCTACTGCCGCGTAATCTTTTATTTTTTTAATATATTCATTATCAGTATTAATATTGTTCTCATCAACATTAGCAGCATATATAAGAGGCTTTAAAGTTAAAAAATTATAACTTTTTAAAATTTGTCTTTCTTCTTCGCTATATGTTAGTAAACGTAGGGGAATGTTTTTAAGCAAAGCTTCTTCGCTTTTCCTTAAAGCTTCGTATTCTAAAACATCTTGTTTATCTTTACTAGATTCTAATTTTTTCTGAAGCTTAGCAACTCTTCCTTCAATCGTTTCTAAATCCGCTAAAATAAGTTCAACATTAATTATCTCGATATCTCTAATTGGATCAACAGTATTTTCAACATGAATAATTTCTTTACTATCAAAAGCTCTTACCACTTCGACAATGGCATCCATATCTCTAATGTGGGAAAGAAATTTATTGCCTAATCCTTCTCCTTTAGATGCGCCTTTTACTAAACCGGCAATATCAGTAAACTCAAAGGTTGTTGGTACAACCCTTTCCGGGCTATACATTTTTTCTAAAACCTCTAACCTGGAATCCGGGACAGTAACTACCCCAACGTTAGGATCAATAGTTGCAAAAGGGTAATTAGCTGCCAAAATATTTTGTTTAGTTATTGCATTAAATAAGGTTGATTTCCCCACATTAGGAAGACCAACTATTCCTGCTCGAAGTGCCATAAAAAACCTCCTATAATATCTTTTTTAATTCGATTAAATCAGTTATTTTATCATAATTATCACTTGTATATTGCTTCTTTTGATCATATAAAATAGCTTTTAACCCCAGTTTTTTAGGGGCCAAATAATCTCTTAAAAGATCGTCACCTATTATAACACACTCACTAGGTTTATAGCCATTACAACTAGCTATATAGCTTTCTTTAGCGGGTTTTAAATAATCATCTCCGGTATATAATTCTTTAAAATATTTTAAAGTGTCGCTTCCTTTAAGACGATTATACTGAACGCTATGGATGTAATTAGTTAAAGCTACCACTTCATATTTAGTACTTAAATATTTTAAAATTTCAAGAGCATTTTTATTAAGAACATGGTTACTTTTACTAAAATAATCATTAATTGTATCAAAAAGTTGATAACTAAAATGAAATCCATATTCTTTATTTAGAAAATCAATAAAAGTTTTTTTATCATATCTAGGAAATGTTTCTTCATACTTAGCAAATGAATTAATAAGATTTTTAACCATTCTTTTGGTAGGAAATATGCCATTAATAATTAAACCTTTTATAATACATTTTAAAGCTTTTTGATTGGTAACAAATATTGTATCATCTAAATCAAAAATAACTCTTTTAATCATCTTATAATACCGTATAAGAGTTAATACCAATTGGTAGGCCAATTAAGAACCAACCAATTATTAGAACTAATAAAACTAAACCTGTTAATAAGCTATAAGGCGTTAAATACTTAATGCTTTTAGTTAAATTTATTGGTTTATGATCTTGGTTATAGTTTTCTAAGAAAGCGAGATAAACAATAAAATAAGCAAATAAAGGAGTTAATCCTAAAGTAAATGATTCACTAAATCTAAATATTACTTGACCAAAGGCTGGCGTTAAACCGGCATTCATTAAAACTGGGACTGTTACTCCTGCTAAAATAAGCCATTTGGATTCTGAAGATGGTAAAAACAAAGTAGCTATCGCTCCAATAACAAAAAGCAAGAACATTAAAGGAATTCCTGTAAAATTTGTGGCACTAATCACATTAGCAAAGACTGAAGTAATTAAAATACCAATATTAGTTTTTTCAAATATACTAATAAATAAAGAAGCAATAAACATTAAGACTATTACTTTGCCAACATTATCTAAAGAGTGCCCTAAAAAGTTACAAAAGTCATGATTATTTTTAATGGTTTTGGCTCCTATACCATAGAAAAGACCCAAAACAATAAACAAAATCGTAATGATAAAGACAAAGCCCATAGAAAAGAAAGAGCTGGAACTAAATAATTTATCAATATATAAAACTTGGGAATTATCTAGTAGAGCACCTGATAAAGGTAATCCCGGAATAATATTATAAATAAATATTAATAAGTAAATTATCCCTGCTCCTAAAGATAATATTAATCCTTTCAATTCTGTTTTGTCTATTTCAACTTCTTCTGAATTAAATTCATATTTTTCTAATTTAGAAGTAGTGATTTTTTCCGTTATGTAAGTTATTAAGAAAGCAATAGCAATAGTTGCCACTATCATAATAAATAAGAAAGCCCAAACGGTTATATTATAGTTAGCATCTAAAACATGGGCTCCTAGAATGGTTTGAGTAAGCAAAGAGCTATCTACAGAGGTTAAGAACAGACTTATCCCCGCTCCACAAGTTAACCCAGCAAAGGCCGTAATTATTCCTAATAAGGGGTTTCTTTTCCCGTATTTAAATAACAAAGCACTTAAGGGAATTAAAACAACATAAGAAATATTCCCCGCAATACTTAAAAGAATACCTAATAAAGCAATAACAAAAGTAACGGTGTATTTAGGTATATACTTTGTAAGTAAGGTGAAAGCGGTTTTTAAAAAACCACTTTTCTCCATAATACCAATCCCAATTAAAATAATAATTAAACTACTTAAAGGAGTAAAACTAATAAAATTATTCAAAGTATTACTAAAAATATATTTTATTCCCGATAAATTTAAAAGTGAAGTTACTGTAACAAGCATACTTTCATATTCGCCAGTATTAGCATTAATTTTATTATAACTAGATTGAACTCCAATCCAAGACAAAAGCCCACTTATTAAAATAGTAATTAAAGTTAAAATTAAAAAAGTCATAATTGGATTTAAAGTCATTCTTTCTTTTAGTTTTGCTAACTTATTAGTCATTTTCAACCACCTTCTTTAATTTCTTTTCAAATTCTAATCTGTCCATCATTACTTCACGGTTACATTTAACACATTTTATTTTTATATCGACACCAACACGAGTAATTATAAAAAGATTAGTTTGGCAAGCATGATTTTTCTTCATCACTACCCGATCCCCTAATTTATAAGCTTTCATAATAACTCCTATTCAATAGTAACATTTATAATTTCTAATATTCTTTCTAAATCTTGTTCTGAATCAAAGAATATTTCAACCTTATTGTTTTTTATGGAAACTTTACTACCCGTTTTATCACTAAGAGCTTGTTCATATAATTTATATTTAGGATTTATATTAACAGCTCTTTTTATTTTTACTTTTCTTTCATAGTCTTCATTATTAACGATCTTTTCTAATTCTCTAACGCTCATCCCATCTTTGACAATCTTTTCAGCAATGGCAATTTGTAAATCTTGATCAGATAATTTACTTAGACTTCTAGCATGAGCCATTGATAAATCTTTTCTAATAACCATATCTTTAATAACACTAGGTAAAGAAAGAATCCCAATTAAGTTGGTGATATAACTTCGACTTTTACCAAATCTTTTGGCTAATTCATCTTGAGTTATATGTTTAGTATTTAATATTTTTAAGTAACACTCGGCTTCTTCAATAGCATTTAAGTTTTCTCTTTGAATGTTTTCAACAAGCGCGATTTCCATCATTTCTTCATCATTAAAATCTCTAACTATCGCTGGTATATGAGTTAATCCGGCTAACTTAGAAGCTTTAGTTCTTCTTTCTCCAGCAACAAGCTCATACCCTTTAATACTTCTTTTAACAATGATTGGTTGAACCACCCCGTGAACTTTTATTGACTCACTAAGTTCCTTTAAAGCTTCTTCGTTAAAATCTTTCCTTGGTTGATAAGGATTAGGTCTTATGTCATCTAATGAGATACTAATAATATCTTCTTCTCTGGCTGTTTCATAAATTTTTTGTTCAAAATTATTAAAATCAATTCTTTCGTCAGAAAAAAGTTGTTCTAGGCCTTTGCCTAAAGCTTTCTTTCTATTCTCCATTTCTTAAAATCACTTCCTTAGCTAAATTTTCATATGCTTCTGTAGCTCTACTACCCGGATCATATTCGCTAATTGGTTTACCATGAGATGGGGCTTCCACAAGACGAACTAATCGAGGAATTATCGTATTAAAAACTTTATCTTTAAAATATTTTCTCACTTCTTCAACAACTTCTAACCCAATATTGGTTCGAGCATCCAGCATTGTTAATAAAACACCCTCGATTTTTAAATTTGAATTTAAATTTGATTGAATCATAATAACAGAGTTTAATAATTGAGTAATTCCCTCTAAAGCAAAAAACTCACATTGAACAGGAATAATTAATGAATCACTCGCTACTAAAGCATTAGTTGTTAAAATCCCTAAAGCTGGTGGACAATCTAATATAATGTATTCAAAATCTTCTCTTATACCATCTAACACTCTTTTTAATTGCTCATTTTGATGAAAGTCTTTATCGTCATAGAACTTTTTAACAAATTCTATATCTAACCCCGCTAAGTTTATAGTAGCAGGAATTATACTTAAGTTTTTAAACTCGGTATTAACTATTGCTTTTCTAATATCACATTTATTAGTCATAACATCATAAATATCAGCATTTATGTCTCTTTTATTTAAACCAAGGCCAATGGAAGAATTACCTTGAGGATCAAGATCAATTAAAAGTGTCTTTTTGCCAAAATGGCCTAAAGAAGCTGATAGATTTATACTTGTGGTGGTTTTACCTACACCACCCTTTTGGTTTACTAAGGAAATTATTTTTGCCACAATACCACCTATTTCTCATAAAATATTTTATCATAATAAGCAACTTTTGTCTTTAACAAATTAAAAAAGCAAGAAATTATTTATCTTGCTTTTTAGAATCATTAACAACTTCTTCTTTAGCTTCTTCAGCACTTAAATATTTACCAGTTTTAACTAATTCATCAATTTGTTCTTTAGTTAAAGTCTCATGAGCTATTAAAGCATCACTAATTAAGTTGACTAATTTTTCATTTTTCTTTAAAATACTTTGTGATTTTTTGTAACACTCGCTAATTATTTTTTGAATTTCTTTATCAATCTCTAAGGCCACTTGATCTGAGAAGTTTCTTGATTTATTATAATCTCTACCTAAGAAAACGCCTTCTGTTCTGGTTTCTAATTGGATAGGGCCTAAATCACTCATACCATATTCAGTTACCATACTTCTTGCGATACTCGTCGCTTTTTTAAAATCATCACTAGCTCCTGTAGTCATCTCATTTAAAAACATTTCTTCACTAACTCGACCACTTAATAATCCAGTTATCATCGCTAATAATTCGTTTTTAGTTATAATTGATAACTTCTCTTCTTTAGGAAGCATCATGGTGTAGCCACCAGCCATGCCTCTAGGAATAATAGTAATTTTATGAACTTCATCAGCATCTTTTAGCTTTAACCCAACGACAGCATGACCAGCTTCATGGATACTAATGAGTTTTTTCTCTTTATCAGTTATTTTTCGACTAGTTTTGGCCGGTCCTAATAGAACACGGTCAGTTGCTTCATCAATTTCATCCATCGTTATTTCATTTTTATTTCTTCTAACTGCAAGTAATGCCGCTTCGTTAAGTAAGTTCTCTAAGTCAGCCCCACTAAATCCTGGTGTTCGACTAGCAACATTGCCTAAATTAACTTTTTTACTAAAAATTTTATTTTTAGCATGGACTTCTAAAATTGCTTCTCTTTCTTTGGAATCAGGTAGACTTACTGTTACCTGACGATCAAATCTACCCGGTCTAAGTAGGGCTGGATCTAGAACGTCAGGTCTATTAGTAGCCGCAATTATTATTATTCCTTCATTAGCCCCAAAGCCATCCATCTCAGTTAATAATTGATTTAAAGTTTGTTCTCTTTCATCATGGCCACCACCAAGGCCTGTACCTCTTTGACGACCTACGGCATCAATTTCATCGATAAAAATTAAACATGGAGCACTTTGCTTTGCTTGTTTAAACATATCTCTAACACGGCTAGCGCCAACCCCAACAAATAATTCCACAAAATCCGATCCACTTATGTAAAAGAATGGCACGTTAGCCTCTCCAGCTACTGCTTTAGCCAGTAAAGTTTTACCAGTTCCCGGAGGCCCTACAAGTAATACGCCTTTAGGAATTCTAGCGCCTAGTTTTTGAAACTTTTTAGGATTTTTTAAGAAGTCAATTAATTCTGACACTTCTTCTTTTTCTTCTTTTAAACCAGCAACATCTTTGAATTTCGTTTTGCCACCATCTTCGCTTAATTTAGCTCTACTACGGCCAAAATCCATTGATTTATTATTACCGTTAGATACTTTAGTAAATAACCAAAAGGTTGCCCCAATTAATAAGACAATAGGAATTAAATTAATTAAAATATTTAAAATTGAACTGCTCTCAGGATTAGATTTAGTATTTACTTCAAATCCTTGGGCATCAGCATAATTTAATACCCTAGTCATTATACTTTCTGATAGAGGCACCGTAGATTTAAAATATTCAGTATCACCATAACCTTTTAATTTACCTTCAATGGTATAAACATTCGCCCCACTTTTCCCAGTGATGGTTATCTCTGTTACCTTCCCATTAGCCATTTCTTTAGTTAGTTCACCATAAGTTAATTCATTAACTTTTACCTTACTTAA
>Ga0209373_10003938_pt1 | contig 13229 bp, 9 predicted proteins | sample Higcelweek5metaG_FD_187173 | JGI IMG/M metagenome (GOLD analysis project Ga0209373, IMG submission 187173) | Freshwater pond sediment microbial communities from the University of Edinburgh, under environmental carbon perturbations - High... | ecosystem: Environmental > Aquatic > Freshwater >...
TTCTCATACCATGAAATTAAATCAACGACTCAAAACAGAACGTACCAGGTTGTTTCTGACCATCAGCATCCTGCTGTCGCTGCTTGGACACTGTTTCGCCGTTGTAATGCTCGAACGTTTTGGCCCATTCAACTTCAATACAGCCATTACGGAACCGGCTGTAGTGATGGTTGATATTGGCAATATTGGCAATAAACTCGTGTTAGACGCACAAATATCAAAAGCAGCACCTCTACCCATAGAACAAAAAGAAGAGAGGTTCATTGCCCCTGCTGTGCTGCAAGCTCCCTCTACCCTGCCACCAGAAGTGGCTCCATTGCCGACTGAGCTGCCTGATACTACATCGGTGCAACAGGCAGGCCCGGTTCGGCACCAGCAGCCGGCAATAGCCCCCCAACACGTCTCATCCCCAAAAACCGAAAGCTTCCAGCTGAGTCCTGACAGCATCGTACCCGTTCAGCTGGAACGGTTGACATATCAAATTAACCTTGCAGGGATGCCAGTAGGCAGCGCACAACTGGAGGCATCCAATAAGCATGGCGAATTACGGATAACCAGCAGTATCCGCTCAAACAGTGCCATTTCGGCATTCTATCCGGTTAATGATTCTACAGATACCCGCCTGATCAAGGGACGTTACCTGTTGACCCGCATCCGTCTGCATGAAGGTTTTTTTGTGAGCGACACAGGTTTTAACCTGATGTTTCATGAAAAGAAGATTTTCTGGGTGGACCGCCTGAAGAACCGCTACAGCAATGAACCGCTTGAATCAATGGACACACTGGACTTTATTTCCGGTTTTTACTTTATGCGCCTGCAACCGCTCAAAATAGGCACCACCATTACCTTGAGCCTGTATGATGGTGACACAACCGTGCTCGTACCGGTAGAGGTACTGAGACAGGAACAGCTTGCCCTGCCCGGCCTCCGCTCGGTAGAAACGCTGGTCATCAAACCAACTTTCAGCAAAAGTGGCTTTTTCAAGAATAATCACGATCTGCTGATCTGGCTGACCAACGATGAAAACAGGGTTCCGGTTCGGATTGAATCCACAACACCAATTGGTCGCATCGTTGCTGAACTGGTCGCATCCGAACGTATTTTACCAGCGGCAGCACAAGAGCCTGTCTCAAACATTGTACCTGCCGATAAAATGCAGTATAGATAACGACCATGTACTGCACTTACTTCGGATTTACCGAACGCCCCTTTAACCTGACCCCTAACCCGGCTTTTATCTTTTTAAGCCGGGCTCATCAGGAAGCGTTTGCTCACCTTATTTACGGCATTGAAAACCGGTGCGGCTTCATCATGCTGACTGGCGAAGTTGGCGCTGGCAAAACAACCGTTATCCGTACATTGTTGACTGAATTAAAACCGGAAACCCATGCGACAGCCCTCATCCTGAATCCGATGGTATCTGCCGACGGGTTGTTACGTGCGATTCTGCGGGAATTCTGCATTGAGTCTGCCGACTGCAACGAACCGGCAGATATGATTGAAGCCCTGAACCGCTTTCTGCTGCAACAGATTGCTGCAGAACGGAAAGTGGTTCTGGTCATTGATGAAGCCCAGGATATGGAACCATCCGTTCTGGAGCAGGTGCGTCTGATTTCAAACCTTGAAACCACCACCGACAAGCTGATCCAGATTATTCTGGTGGGACAACCGGAACTTGAAAAGCTGATGGGGCGTCCCGACCTGCGCCAGCTGAACCAGCGCATCACCGTACGGTTTCACCTGACCCCGATGGAGCTGGCAGACACCAGTGACTATATCCGGCACCGGATTAAAACCGCTGCAGCTGGTAACGCAACTGCGGCAGTTTTCGGATCTGGTGCCACCAAAGTCATACACCGCTTCAGTGGTGGCTTGCCCAGACTTATCAATGCCGTTGCGGATCGGGCACTGCTGATTGCCTATAATCAGGGAACAAGAGACATCACTGCAGCTACTGCGAAAAAGGCGATAGCCGACATCACACGCTCCAGCAAAAACAGTAAAGGCCGTTTTAAACGGCTTGCCGTACCTGTTCTGCTTGCCGTAGGCCTGGTGATTGCTGTTCTGACAGGATTCTATCTTTCCCGTTCCATCCCTGCGCAACCTGTAGCTGTTATGGATACCGGCGCAGAGAAAACCCTGTCTGCCCTGGCCACTGTATCGGAAGAGGAAAACCAGCGAGCAGTCATGGCCGCTCTTACGGCACTCTGGGGTGATTCTCCTGCCCTCTCCACTGTTGCAACAACACTGGAACAGGCACTACCGGGCGCAGGCTTCTCAGTCCTTAAATATAGCGGTAATCTTGGCGGTATTATCCGGCTTGGCTATCCGGCACTGCTGCAGTGTCTGTTGCCACCTGCCAATGAAAAACGCTATGTTTTACTGATAGCAGCAACACACAGCAACATTACTGTTGCAACGGCCAATGGTGTTACGATCAAGCTACCCCCTGGGCGTCTTGAACAGATCTGGACCGGAAAAGCCCTTGTCCCCTGGAAAAACCGCTCTGGCATACCTGTACCGCTTCGCCATAACGCAACTGATAATCAGCGGCAACTGTTAATGCAGTTGATGTCTGCAGCAAACGCCTGGCCTGCCGGTTCCTTCGACTACTCTAATCTGGCGTTGCGCGCAGCAATCAGAAATTTCCAGAACCAGCACGGGATTGATACCACCGGTATAGCCGGTGAGCAGACCTTGATGCAGCTCTACCGTTTATCAAAAGCGGCACAGACACCTTCAATCAAAACGACGGATACTACCCCATGAGCCATATCCTTGATGCACTCCAAAAGGTTCAGGATGAAAAGACTGCAAAACTGAAGCAGTCCACCATTACTGCCGGAATTCTGCTTGAGCCTTCTGCCCATCGTCAAAACGGCAAACGCCTGTACCTGCTTGTCGGTACGACAATAGCGGTTATCTCTATTGCTGCGGTGGGTATCTGGTTATCTTTAAAACCTTCAAAACCTGATTCCAGACGGACTCTCCAGAATGTGGCAATCATGCAACCGCCCCCGCCGCCACCACCAGCTTTGCTCCCTCCTGTTCCGGTAGCAGCTCCATTGCCAGCAATGAAAACCCCGCCGATGCCACCACCAATGCAGGCGATACAACAGCAGCCCGCACTGGAAGAAGAGGCCGGGAAACGCAGCAGTTCCAGCCAGAAACAGAAAAAAGCGGCAGAAGCACGTGAAATTGAGACGAGACCGGTCCTGTCATCTGCCCCTGAGGGGGTAAAGTTGACCGGTATAGCCTGGCAGGATAACCGTAACCTGCGCCGGGCGGTGGTTAACGATATTCTGGTTGGAGAAGGTGCTGTTGTTGCAGATGCAAAGGTACTTGAAATCAAACCTAACGTGGTACGTTTTGAAAAAAACGGTTCACTGTTTGAAGTAACGTTACCACGCTGACGGACACAGCTCAACCTGCGTTGAATTCTCGCTGCCATGTATCAAAGATGGCGACTTTTTCTGGACCGAATGCAGACAAACCTTTTCTGATTTTTTCAACTGATTTCTCTTTTTCAAGCCGTTCAGGATTTTTGGAATAAAACAGGTCAGCATAGCAGATGATCCGCTCTGCCAAGGTTTCAGGAACCATTTCACGATGGGGCAGAGGCAGTTTTTGTCTTGTAATATCACCAAGGGTCAGACCAACACCGGTATGGCGCTCACAGATCAGGGCATGCAACGGCAATCCTTCAGCTTCAAGCAGCTCCCTCCCCAAAAACCCGTGCCGGATATACGGTTCGACGCCGTGACAATCAATGGCAGGGGCATCAACCTTACAGACGCCGATATCGTGTAGATAGGCCGCCTCAATCACCAACCTTCTGGTTTCTGAATCTGCCTGTACGGCGGCACAGGCAGCCAGGGCCTTTCCCGCAACCATCTTTCCATGGATCATTAACAGACCTACTGTTACAGGTCGGCAATACCGTTTTAAGAGTTCCTCAACAGCAAGCATACGTTACCCCTTTCCAAAGAAATCCCGTAGTAGTTTCAGATAGTCCACCGACCTACAGGTTTCACAGTCGGTGTCAGCCAAGGAATCAAGATGTTGACGACTACTGGCAGTACGGCGTTCAAGAACCTCACTCAATCCATTCATCAACCGCTCATTCTTGTCAAGCAGATCTGCAATCGCTGATTTCGGCAATTCTGCCAGAATCGCTTCGGTTCGTGCCTTAACCGTTGCCTGGCGAGGTTCACCGGTCAACAGCGACATCTCACCAAACATGTTACCCCGCGTAAGCACAGCCACTTCATTGCCGTTAATTTCAACCCCCATCTCTCCACGCAGGACAAAGAAGAGCGAAGAGCCCTCCTCTCCCTGGCGAACCGCAGCTTCACCAGGGGCAAAGGCTCGGACATGGGCACTTTGCACAAAACAGTGCACTTCCTGCTCATCAAGCACGTTAAACAGATCTGAATGACGCAATCCTGAAATAACCTCATCAAACTGGTTTGGAAAAGGATCTTTAGCCGGGGTGGTAACCACCTGACGATGGGGAAACGGAAAACTCCAGCCTGCCCGGTGCACTGCATACCAGACCTTGGTCTGTAACTCGGAAAGTGCCAGATTACGCTGGCCAGGATCGGTAATCCAGAATTTTAACAGGTAGTTGATGCTGCTATCAGCCATCGCCTGCAAACGAACGTCCGGAGCCGGTTCATGCAACACCAATGGCTCTTCCAGCAAAACCTGCTGCAAGATCGTCTTTGCTTGTACTGGTGGCAGCTCATAGGGCAAGGCGATAACCAACGTCAGAGCAGCACGTTCCTGGGCAGACTCCTGGAGTGATCCATGTGTTGTCACAACCGTTTGTACCACAATTGTATTGGGTACCAGCACCTGATTATTATCAATGGTTCGCAGAGTGACGTAACGGAATCCCACATTGACAATCTCGCCGAACAGTCCTTTTTCCGGGATGGATATCCAGCTACCCCGTGCCATAAGCGGGTCAATCTGCACGGAAAAACCATAAAATGCATTTGAAAGCGTAGTCTGCATGGCAAAAGCGATGGCTGCTGTAAGGACGGTAGTTGTCGTAACAATTGCTGAAAGGTCAACCTGAAATACCACTCTCAGTGAGGCGATACCTGCAGCCAGATAAACCGCAAGCCGGATCGCATCCCGCAGCAACATCGGTACATCCCCATGTCGTCGCAAGCTGAGCACCATATCAACCAGGATATAGATGGCCAGTTTTGCAAGACAGACCAGAACAATCACACTCTGAAGGCGGGCGAGGATCAGACGATAGTTGGGATAATTGGTAAGCGTTACTTCAAAATACAGCAGGATCAACCCCAGCAGGGAGAGTTTTATTGCTGTGGGAGCCAAAGGAGAAAGGGATTTACCTTGCATACGGCGAACTACAGTAACAACAAAAAAGAACGAAATCACCAGCAGCAACACAACCAGCTTGTTGACCAGAAAAAAATTAAGGTCCAGCAGCGACAGAACCTCCTGTTGCAACGGTTGTGTGGTTGTTGAGGTCACACTCAACTCCTTTTTGATGAAAATGCTCCATATACAGAACTACCTGTATACCGCATCAAACAGGGGCCGTCAAACATCGGTGGGCTTGGTGTTCAACAGTCTCTTCTCTTCACAGGTTGTGCAACGGTGCAAACGGCTTACGCAATCCTGAAGGAGTCCACGAAACAGCAATGCAGGGGTCTGACAAAATGTGATGGTTTGGTGATGCCGTCTCCGGTCGGGGTGCCGATGGACATGGATGCGTATCCCTCGCCCATGCCCAGTCCATGGAGGGTTGAAGCGTTAGTGACATAGACAGAGCATTGCATCCGCCGCCCCATGCGGGTCAGGTTTTCAATATTGCTCGAATACATGGCGGCGGAATGGTGGTTACCCGCCTCAACCTGCCAGGCCAGTTCAATGGCAGCATCCAGGTCCTTGACACAGGTGACCGGCAGAACCGGCATCAGCTGTTCAACCCGGACAAGGGGGTGATCGTTTGGCACTTGGCCCCACAACAGGCGGATACCTGGAGGCAGATCCAGACCGATCGCTTTGGCAATGAGTGTTGCGTTGCGTCCCACAAAATCGCGGTTCATAACCGGCTCTGTCTCCCCCTTCAGGATGACCAGCGTGGCCACGGCATCCATCTGCGCGGTTGAAAGTTCAAAGCCCTGTGGATCTTGCCGCATACTCTCCAGAAACCGGACTTTGGCGGCCTCCACCACGATGACCTCTTTCTCCGCGATGCAGAGCACGTTGTTGTCAAAGCTGGCACCAAAGATGATCTCCCGGGCACAGTCGGGGAAGATCGCTGTTTCATCCACAACCACCGGCGGGTTGCCCGGTCCGGCTGCAATGGTCTTGCAGGCCTTGCCGGTGGTCATGGCAACCTTCACGATGGCAGGGCCTCCGGTTACCATGTTGAGACTGACGCCAGGATGGGACAGCAGACTTCTGGTTGTTTCATGTGAGGCAGGAAAGATAGTGGTGATCAAACCCGCAGGGGCACCGGCTGAGACCGTGGCCGCAGCCAGGGTGCAGAGTACGTCATGACAGACCATGACCGCTGCCGGGTGGGGGGCAAAGACAACGGCATTGCCTGCGGCAAGGATGCCGATGGCATTGGAGATTATGGTTGCTACCGGGTTGTTGGAGGGGGTAATGGCAGCAACAACGCCGAAAGGGGCATATTCCACCAGAGTCAACCCTTTGTCACCGGTGTAGGCCCGCGAATGCAGGTCTTCCACCCCCGGAGTGCGGGTGGCGCAAAGAAGATTCTTCTGTGTCTTGTCCGCAACCCGCCCCATCTTTGTCTCTTCCACCGCCATTTGCGCCCAGCGTTCTGCATGGGCAACCGAGGCGCTGCGTATGGCTTTGATAACCGCCCGGCGCTGTGCAAGACTCTGGTCCTGAAAAACCCTCTGCGCCTGTTCTGCAGCAGTAACGGCAGCGTCTACGCTGGAGAAGACAACCTGCCGGGTGAAGCTCTGCTCTGTACTCATGGTGGTTCCTTGTTGGTATTCAGTTCTTGATCACAATCTTTATCGCCTGTTCCGCTGCTGCATTTTCAAAAACGGCGTATGCCTTGATGATTTCAGACAAGTTGAAGCGGTGGCTCACCAGCTTCTTTGCATCCAGATGCCCTGCCTGAATCATCTTGAGCAGCATCGGCGTTGAACCAGCATCCACCAGACGGGTGGTGAGTGTGATGTTGGCGGCCCAAAGCCTTTCAAGGTGCAGCGCTACCGGCTTTCCATGCACCCCCACGTTGGCTATCCGCCCGCCGGGGCTGATGATCGCCTGACAGATATCAAAGGTGGCTGAGATGCCCACCGCCTCAATCGCCACATCCACCCCGTTCCCCTGTGTCAGCGCCATGACCTGTTCAACAGCCTTTCCATCGGAACTGTTGACGACCTTGGTTGCGCCGAACGAACGGGCAACCTCCAGACGGTTGTCATCAAGATCGATCATGATGATCTCGGCAGGGGAGTAAAGACGTGTGGTGAGCAGCACGGCAAGGCCGACCGGACCGGCGCCGACAATCGCCACGCTGTCCCCCGGCTTCACCTGCCCGCAGAGTGTCCCGCATTCCATGGCAGTTGGCAGGTTACAGCTGAGCATGACCACCGCTTCGTCATCAATATCAGCTGGCAGCCGGTACAAACCGGTGTCGGCAAACGGGATCCTGACGTATTCGGCCTGGGTTCCGTCAATACTGTTACCCAGTAACCAACCACCGTGCAGACAGTGGGACTGCATCCCTTTTTTGCAGAAACTGCATCTGCCGCAGGAGGTAATCAGGGAGATCAGAACCTTATCCCCCTTGTGGAAATCCATGACGTGGGTTCCGATTGTCTCGACTATTCCCACCCCTTCATGGCCAAGGATACGTCCGTCGGTGACGGTCGGGACGTCCCCTTTCAGGATATGCAGATCAGTCCCGCAGATACTGGTGGTGGTGATCCGTATAACCGCGTCGGTTGCCTCGACAAGCTTCGGCTTTGGCCGGTTCTCCAGCGCCAGCTGATTCGGTCCGTGAAAGACAAGGGCCTTCATGGTGGTCATTTTATGTCCGCTAACGGCAGTTCTTGTCATAGCCTATTCCTCTTTATGAAGCCCTAAAACTTAGGTACTTGAACAAATTAATGTACCGCTGTAGGGGCGACGCCAACGGCTCGCCCGTATTTTGATCTGGCGCAATAATAAACATTGTTGACTACTGCAACAGGGCGACCCGCTGGGATCGCCCCTACAAAAAGGGTATATCAATATTTTCTGCGTCCCTTACCCCAGTTGATTGCTTTTCGCCATTGAGCGCCCCGCACTCAGCAGGGCCTCGGGACAGTCCAGACGATCGGTGTGAACCTCAATGAACACCAGCTCTTCAGCCGTCGCGGCCTGTTCCAGAGCAGCTTCAAGTTCTCCTTCGGTGCGGACATCAAAGCCGATCCCGCCTCCAAACACCTCCAACAGCTTGTGATAGTGCCAGGGCTGGATATCGTTGTAGCTGTGATCAACAATCACCCGCTCAATGGTATAGCCATCATTGTTGATCAGAAAGATGATCGGCTTGATCCGGTTGCGAATCATGGTGGAGAGATCCTGGCAGGTTACCTGAAAAGCACCATCCCCCACAAACAGCACCACCCGCCGGTCCGGCGCGGCCATGCCAGCCCCCAGGGTTGCCCCGACGGTATAGCCTATCGATCCATAAAAGGTCTGTCCGATAAAGGTAGCTCCCTTTGGCATCAGCATCTCTGCAGCACTGAAGAGCGCCAGGCCTGTTTCTGCAATGACGATGGCGTTGTCTTCAATAAAGTGACTCATCCGATCAAAGAAGCGCTTGATGGTAAGCGGTTGTGGCGGTTCAGGCCGATACGGCTCGGTATTGCGATGTATGCAGCCGTCAACAGCGCTTTGGATCTCAATGGCTGTAGTGGTCCGGCCTGAAAGCTGCTCCGTCAGCCCACCTATGAATTCATGCAGATTTACGTTCGCGTACTGGTGGTGTTTGATCTTTACGGAACGGATGGTGGCGCTGATTGTCTTTGCGTCATCAAGATGCGTTGTAAAACCACCCGTGTTGAAATCGGTCATCAAGGCCCCAAGCTGGAGAATACAGTCTGCGGATTCCACCAGTTGCCGTACACAGTCACGGCTGCGATCCCCTTCAAAGAGGCCGACGAACTGCGGGTGATGTTCTGAAAGGACCGCCTTGCCCAACATCATGGTGACGAAGGGGAAACCGGTTTTGTCCACTAATCCGGCGAACTCATTGTGCAGTTTGAAGCGCAGCAGCTCCACATCACCAATCACCACCGGTTTCTGTGCGGTAGCCAGCATACCAAGCGCTTCCCTGATCGCTTCCTTGAGCGCATCCTGATCACCGGGAGCGGTCCGTATTGGCAGGAGAAAACCGTCCGGTCGTTTACAACTCATCATCACTACGTCAGAGGGGAAACTGATGTACACCGGTTGCTGGTGAAAAAGGCAGGCTGACAAAACCCGGTCGATTTCAGCCGGAGCGGTTTCACCAGAGGCAAGCTGGGTTGAGGCTACCGTGATCTGTTCATACATCTTCAGCGGGATCTGATAATCGCCCAGGGTATGATGCAACAGCGGTCGTGTGCTGAAATTGATGGTTGCGGGTGAACCGGTGATCACCACCACCGGTACCCGTTCGGCAAAGGAGCCTGCTACACCGTTAATGGCGCTTAATTCACCGACCGCGTAAGTGGTTGAAAATGCGCCGATACCCTTGATGCGGGCGTAGCCATCGGCGGCATAGGCGGCGTTTAGTTCATTACAGGTGCCGACATACTTGACCTTGCTCTTCAAGACCTGATTGAAGAAACCCAGGACAAAATCACCGGGCACACCAAAGAGATGATCCAGACCGATCTCTTTCAAACGGGTCAGCAGGTACTCTGCAACCGTTATCTCCGAGCTTTTCATACTGCTCCATTCCCGCCATCTCTCAAATCAATGATTTCAAGGCGCAGGTTCTTTTTGGGATTTGCTTTGGAAGGGCCTTCAGTAAAAAGTATCAGCTGCCTTGGCAGCTCTTCATTCTCTACCCAGCATCTGGCAAAACGGTTCCAGTCCTGCGGGTACTCAGGCAGATGTACCGGCGATACGCCAAACGAGAATTGCAATCCCCGGCAGGTTGTTTCCTGCGGGCTGACCGCTGCAATCCAGACCGGCAGCTTGAAGCGGGAAACCATCCGGGCAGTATGGCCGGTAACGGTGGGGACGATGACGGCAGTGGGCTCCAGACGAGCCACGGTTTGCTGGATGCTGCGCGATAAAAGATCCAGAAAATGGAGATCGCCTGCAAGGTTGTAGCTGGCAAAGGTATCCCGGACGCTGGGATCACTACGATACGGTTCAGTGGCAGCAGCGGTTCTGGCCAGCATCTGTACCGCCTCCACCGGATATTTCCCCATCGCCGATTCTTCGGAAAGCATCAGACAGTCGGTGCCGTCCAGAACAGCATTGGCAACATCGGTGGCTTCAGCCCTGGTCGGACGATACTGTTCCACCATTGATTCCAGCATCTGTGTTGCCGTAATCACCGGCTTGCCAAACAGGTTGGCCCTGCAGATCAACTGTTTCTGAACCACGGCAATGCCTTCCAGAGCGGTTTCCACCCCCAGATCGCCACGGGCAACCATGATCCCGTCTGAAGCCTTCAGTATCTCATCAATGTGGTCCAGCGCCCGTGCCCGTTCAATCTTGGCAATAATAAACGGCTGATACCCCAGCGCTGCCGCTGCATTCCGCACCGCCTCAACATCAGCCGCTGTCTCTACAAAGGATTGACTGAGCGCATCCACACCGTTTTCCAGTGCAAACTTCAGACAGGCATGGTCCTGCCCGGTAAAGGCGCAGACCCCAAGATCGATCCCTGGCAGATTCAACCCCTTGTGTGAACGCAACTCCCCACCGGCAAGCACCCGACACTGGACATCGTTGTCCACTACCCTTTCGACCTCCAGCTGAATAATGCCATCGTTCAGAAACAGGATATCCTGCGGTTTGACCACTGCGGGGAGTGACGGGAAGTTTACGGAGACCCGCTGCAGATCACCGATAATGTCGGCGGTGGTTAAGGTAAACAGCTCCCCCTGTTGCAAGGTGACCGGTTCTTCAGCCAGTTGTCCTATGCGGATCTTCGGGCCAGGCAGGTCAGCCATGATCGTTACTGGATTACCGGCCATACAGGCTGCCCGACGAAGATTGTTGATCACCATTGTATGCCAGGCAAAATCACCATGGGAAAAGTTGAGACGGGCGATGTTCATTCCGGCCTGCAGCATTTGCCGCAATATGACGGGCGACTCTGAAGCCGGTCCAATTGTGCAGACAATCTTTGTTTTATTGAGTGCCAGCGCCATTCGCTATCCTCCTGATATGGCTTATGTTCTTTTTCATCTGTGGTAAGAATGAACGACAAAAGCAATTAGCGTGCCTCTGCTGATTATTATAGCAACCACCTGATTTTAAAGGATAAACACAAAAGATGAACGTAATGCAGGAGGGGTGGAGAATGACGGTATCCATCATATCTAACATAACTGCCAAATAGTGCAGGCAGTTATACATCCGCTTCCGGCACCAAAGAGTACAATCAGCAGTTAAGTGAAAGAAGAGCCAAGGCTGTTCAGGAATACCTGATCACTGAAGGGGTTATCAAGCCGGACAGACTTGCCACAATCGGCTATGGCGAGACACATCCGGCTGCCTATGAGGCAGCTCCTTCAGAGCTATTTTCGCCTGAAGCAAAATCAAATATGCGGGTTCTTTTTGAGATTATTCTGGAATAGCAACAGGTGAGAAAAACAGGCGTGATACAGAGAAGCCCACAGCCGTTACCGGTTGTGGGCTTCTTTTGTCTGTTCAACCTGTTTTAAATGCCGCCTGTTGTTACTTCTACTTTGTCATATTCAAAACCGTAAATCTTAACCCCCTCAATCCCCCTTACATAAGGGGGAGGTTTTAAGGCTCTCCCCTTATGTAAGGGGAGCGGGGAGGGGTTAAAGGTTTCAGCATATTGCCAATCTGATTAAGTAGAATTACAGACCGAACAGCTGGAATGAGGAATGAGCGGCGTGGCGTCCATGGCCACGGTTTGTACGATACAGCAATTCGAGATCAGCGCGTGTGTTTGTGATGATCTTGCCCGACAGTTCCGGGAGATAGTCACCCCTGTAGAGTGTGTTGGCCCTGTTGAATTTTGCGAGGGCGGCACGATGGTTATCAAGGGATAACAACCTGATCCCTTCCAGTACAGCGCCATGAAACTCAAGCGCATCCAGATGGATGCGTTGCTGATCGATCCGTATCCCGTCCTGTTCCGTAATAAGCGGGTTAAAGCCCAGCTCTTTGATCAGAAAAACGTTAAGAGGCCGGATGCAGCTCTGCTCAAGCCGGTTCCTGCTGACGCGTGTTACCGGTACATTCCAGAGAGAACGACAGATCCGGTCCCAGGTGACGTAGAGGTCCAGTGGTGAAAGCAGCGAGCAAAAAAACTGTTTTATTGTTTCGTCTGGCCAGTCTGCTTCAACAAGCTTTCCATCAACAAGAATGCTGAAGCGGCCCAGAGTCAGAATTTCCAGCGTGGTGTCAGGTAGCATCAGTGGACTCCGCCTGAAAGAATAACAACTGTGAGCGCTTCGACTTCGCTCAGCGTACGAACTGTTCCCTGAGCGGACTTGTGCTGAGCGAAGCCGAAGTAGTCGAAGGGGACTTGCTCGAAAATGCAACCGTGTTCATGCTCCGCCAGGCAACTAAAACGCAACTTGTGTGCCAGTACTGCTGAATATCCATGGAGAGCTTAAGATGCTTGTCTTATTTGCTTTTTATGAAAAAAACAGGGCGGGTAAAAGCGAAACCATCAAGAAAAACTGTTATCATTAACATAACTGTACCATTTGATGGATCATGGAGCGGGTTGTCAGCCCAAATAGGTTCGATACATTCAAAGGAAATGCTGCTATAGCTATCATTATGAAAAAATTACAGAAACCGGTCAGCAGCGCCAATCAGGCAGTACGGTCTTCAGCCAAAGATCCCCCGCTTACGCAGGAGCCGCTTGCGTTCCCGATTGTCGGTATCGGTGCTTCTGCTGGTGGGCTGGAGGCGCTGGAGCTGTTTTTGGGGCATCTGCCTGAAAACAGCGGCATGGCCTTTGTGATTGTGCAGCACCTTGATCCCACCCACAAAGGGATCTT
>Ga0209373_10003941_pt1 | contig 13215 bp, 11 predicted proteins | sample Higcelweek5metaG_FD_187173 | JGI IMG/M metagenome (GOLD analysis project Ga0209373, IMG submission 187173) | Freshwater pond sediment microbial communities from the University of Edinburgh, under environmental carbon perturbations - High... | ecosystem: Environmental > Aquatic > Freshwater >...
ACCGCGCTTTGGCGCTATCGCCCCCTGATGAGCGACAAACTCACCGAGATCATGGCCCACAAACGGCAGGAGATCGCGCCCCTGCTGCATCCGGTTTCCGAGGCCGAACTGGCACGGCTCGACACCCGGTTGCCCAAGCCGCCCTCCTTCGCCGCCGCCCTGCGCCGCGCCGACGGTCGCCTCGCCATCATCTCCGAGATCAAACGCCGCTCGCCCTCCGCCGGCGCCATCGCCGCCACCGCCGACTCCGCCGCCCAAGCGCGTAAATACCGCGATGCCGGCGCCGACGCCCTCTCCGTCCTCACCGACACCAAGTACTTCGGCGGCACGCTCGACGACCTCCGCCTCGTCGGCGCCGAGTTCGCAACCCGTGGCCCCGCCCTGCCCCGCCTGCGCAAGGATTTCTTCATCCATCCGGTACAGGTCCTCGAAGCCCGCGAAGCGGGAGCCAGCGCGATCCTCATCATCGTTCGCGCACTCACCGACGAGGAGATCAAGACCCTCGCCGGTGCCGCAGCCGCCGCCGGCCTCGATGCGCTCTTCGAGATCCACGACGAAGCTGATCTCGCCCGCGCGCTCGCGCACGACGCGAAGATCGTCGGCGTGAACAACCGCGACCTCGCCGTCTTCAAGACCGACCTCGCCTTCACCGAGCGCCTGCTGCCGCAGGTGCCGGACGGCATCGTCAAGGTCAGCGAAAGCGGCATCTTCGGCGCCGCCGAAGCCGGCCGCGCCCGCCGCGCCGGTGCCCACGCCGTACTCTGCGGCGAGGCGCTCATGAAGGCTGCCGACACCGCCGCGCTCATCGAGGAGTTCCGCCGCGCCTGAGCCGCCGCCTGACCATGCCCGTGCAGCAAGCGGCGCGGAAGTACGCAGTACGGCATGCCGGCAGGCGGTTGCCACGCGGCTCCGCCATCCGGCTACGCATCTTCCGGACGACTTCGCCCAAAACGCCCTTGCCAAAGCGCCCGCTTCACCGCGAAATCCGCACCGCATTCAAGGGACCGTATTTCAACGGATAGAATGGTGGCCTCCGAAGCCGCAGATGTGGGTTCGATTCCCGCCGGTCCCACCACCTCGTTCGGACGAGTAACTCGGCAGCCGCTTGACCCCTCTCATCGCGTGCATACGCCGATTCTCCGCCTCGTCATCCTGCTGCTCACCCTCGGCCTTGCCGCAGCCCCGCTCCATGCGTTGTCGACCGCCGAAGCCGCGCGTGCCCAGATCGGCGTGACAACCGGCTACGATCCCGCCTACCGCAGGCTCGCCTACCCCGGCGGCGACGTGCCCACCACCACCGGAGTCTGCTGCGATGTCGTCGTGCGTGCGCTGCGCACCGCCCACGGCTTCGACCTCCAGCGTGCCGTCCACGAGGACATGCTCGCCCACTTCGCCGCCTACCCGAAAAAATGGGGACTGAAGAAACCCGACGCCAACATCGACCACCGCCGCGTCCCCAACCTCCAGACCTTTTTCCAGCGCCGCGGCTGGTCGCTCGCCATCGCCAAGACAGCCGCCACCTTCCAGCCCGGCGACATCGTCACCTGGGATCTCGGCAACGGCCTCGTCCACATCGGCGTCGTCTCCGACCGCCGGGCACCAGGCGGCTCGCCGCTGGTGGTCCACAACATCGGTCGCGGCGCGCAGGAGGAGGCCGTGCTTTTCGCATGGGAAATCACCGGGCACTATCGCCCGCTCTTCCCGCCGACCGGCGCTCTCGCAAGTGCCCGGTAGACCCGCGGTCGCGCGAACCAAACAGGGTCACCTCGCCTCGTCCGCTCACCGGGTCATAATCGCGGCGAAGCAGACGTCGAATACATCGGGATCGAAGTGGATCGCGCGGCCCTTTTTCATTTCGGTGATCACGCGTTCGTCCGTCCACGCCTCCTTGTAGGCACGGCGCGAGCGCATGGCATCGAAGACATCGGCGATGGCCACGATGCGCGCCTCGAGCGGAATCGCCCGCTCCTTCAGCCCTCGCGGATAGCCGGAGCCGTCCCAGTGTTCGTGATGGCAGAGCGCCACCTCGGCCGCGCAACGGATCTCCTCAACCTCGCTGCCGGCGAGGATTCCGTGCCCAATCTTGGGATGCGTTCGGACGATCTCCAGTTCCTTGGCATTCAGCCGCCCCTTGCCATGCAGCACCGCGCGCGCGATGCCGATCTTGCCGATATCGTGCAGCCCGCCGGCGATGCGAATCCGCTCAACCCGCGATTTCGGCAGACCGAGCCGCCGGGCCAGCGCTGCCGCCGCGTCGCTCACCCTCTCGAGGTGCCCGGCGAGGTCCGGGTCGAACGCCGCGCACACCGCCTGAAGGCGCTGCGCGATCTCTTGCCAGGGATGTTTCTCGGGGGCTGCACTCATGATTTCGACTGTCGTGCCGGCTCCTTTTTGCCGGCGGCGCTCGCTGCCGCATGCCGCGCCTCCTTGTTGCGGTAGAGCTCCGCATCGGCGGTGCTGAGCAATTCTTCGAGAGAGCGGTGCTCGTCGTGATCGAGCATCACCAAGCCCGCGCTCGACTCGATCCGGTACGGGGTGAGACCGGCGGCATTCCGGGCTTCGAGCAAATGCACGAGATTCGCGAGCGCCTCGTTTGCGGCACCGGGCCGCCGCTCGATCCCCATGGTAAGAAACTCGTCGCCGCCGAGCCGGACAAACAGCCCGTCCTTGCGGTAGGCATTGCGCAGTAGCGTGGCGAACTCGACCAACGCGGCATCGCCGCTGGCATGACCATAGGTGTCGTTGATGGCCTTGAAACGATCAAGGTCGAAGCACACGAGATAACCGCGCGCCCCGGAGTTGCGCAGCTTCTGCATGAGTTCCGGGATGAGCGTGCCGAAGCCGCGGCGGTTGTAGAGCCCGGTCAGTTCGTCCAGCACGGCAAGCTGACGCAGTGCGTATTGGAGACGGTGTCGCTCGATGCTGTAGACGATCGAACGGTCCAGTTCCGGCCCCGTGCATTGCCCCTTGATCAGATAGTCCTGCGCTCCGGCCTGCACCGACCGCAATCCGATGGCCTCGTCGTCGGTCCCGGTGAGCACGACCACGGGAATGCTGCGCGAAGTCTCCATCACCCGATCGAGCGTGTGCAGCTCCTCGCTGTCGGGAAGATTCAGATCCAGCAGCACGGTGTCGAAATCCTGCTGGTGCAGCGCCTGGAGCGCCTCGGCGAGAGTCTTGCGCCACTCGATGTGGTAGAGACAATGAGGCGAGTTCATCAGCATCCGTTCGACGATGCGCGCGATCACCGGCACGTCCTCGACAAGGAGGACGCGGATATCCAGATGCACGCCGGTGCCGATGGGAGGAAGGCTCATTGTTTCTGCGATGCCGGAGTCGCGACCGAGGTCTCGGTCGCGGTGTCGGCAATCACGCGCGGTGTGATGAAGAAGACCAGTTCGGTGCGCTCGGTGACCTTGTTGGTGCCCGAGAACGCCTTCCCCAGCAGCGGGATGTCGCCGAGCAGAGGAACCTTCCGCTGGGTCGAGGTCGTACTGTCCTGCACCAGGCCGCCCATGATAACAGTGGCTCCGTCGCGTACGCGCACGATCGACGAAGCCTGCCGGATGTCGATCACGGGGGCATTGGTGTTGCCGGTGGCAGAAGTCTCGGTACGAACCAGCCGGCTTACCGCCGGTGTGATATCGAGCGTGACGACACCGCCGGCCGCCACCTGGGGCGTGATCGAGAGGATCGTGCCCACGGTGACGGTCTGGATCGTCTCGTCGGTGGAAAGGATGGGCGTGTCGCCGGTCGACTGCGTCGTCTTGGTGATGAACACGGGCAGATCCTGACCGACGCGGACGACGGCGGGCTGGTTGTTGAGCGTCCGCAACCGCGGTTTGGAGACAATCTTGAGGTCGCCCTGGAGCTTGAGGGCATCGAGGATCGCCGTCACACCACCGCGCTGGTGCGCTATCTGGATTCCCGTGGCGGCCGGCGTGCCGCCATAGATCGGGTTCTGCACGATCAGGCCCCCGGAGCTGGGAATGCCGATCTGGCCCGGAATCGTGCTGAAGGTGGTGTCGAGGCTGGTGGAGACCTTCTGCCAGTTGATGCCCAACTGGAAACTATTGTTGAGCGCCACCTCGTAGATCTCCACCTCGAGATCCACCTGCCGTACGATGTTCTCCGTGACTCGCGCGAGATAGTCGGCCACCGCCTCGATATTGCGGTGGCGATCCCTGACGATGACAGTGCCGGCAAGGCTGTTGATCGTGATCGAGCCGGTGTCCGAGACGAGGGTCTTGAGCTGATCGCCAAGGTCGCCCCAGAAGTTGATCGTCGAGGAGTTGGTGACGGTCATGGTCGACCCCTCGTTGCTGCCGGAACCGCCGCCGCCGGAGGAGCCGGAACCGCCGCCGCTGGACGAACCGCCAGAGCTGATCTGCACGGCATTCGAGCCCTGCCCGGAACGGGTAACATGGATATAGTCGATCTGGAAGAGCCGCGTCTCGCGGTTCTTCACGCGCAGCAACCGGCCCTCCTGCACAAAGTAGTAGCCGTTGGCATCGAGGACCGCCTGCATCGCCAGATCGAGCGGCAGGTCGCGGAACTCGACCGTGACGTCGCCCTCGACGTCGAGATCGGGCACGATGTTGAGATTGTTCGCCCGCGCGAAGAGCGCCAGGGCCTGCTTGATCGGGACGGCGTCGGCGCGAAAGCTGAACAGAGTCGGCGACACCACCGCCGAGGCCCCGACGACCGTCGCCCCTGCGGCGGGAGCGCTAGGAGCCGATACGGCCGGCGCACCCGGGATTGCCGCGTCCTGAGCCAGGACCTGGCAGGCGAGCAAGGGAGCGAGCAACAGCAGGGCTCGAACGCAGAAGAGGCGCGTGTGGGTTTTCATTGGGGAAGAGGAGTCGAAAGTCCCTGTGCGGAGGTTTTGACGGCCAGTTCCTGGCCGACGGGAAGGAAGGAGCGGCCACCGGGGAAGCCGATCCAGGCGCCGGCAATCTCGGCGGTCTCGACGGTGAAGCGGTCCACCTTGTCGCCGGGAATGCAGATTCGCCCGTTGAGCAGGAGATACACCGCCGAGCCCTGTACCCATACGGCGGAGAGCCGCACGCGTTCGGTCACCTCGACCGCAGCAGTCTCCTCCGCGGCCGGAGTCTCAGCCCTGGCCGGAATCGCAAACGGATCGCGCGCGACCGCAGGCGTCGCGAGGGCCTTAAGCGCATCGGGAATCGACAGTGCCGAGACATCCACCCCCTCCTCTCCGTTCTCCGTCACAGCGGCATCCGCCACCTCGCCGCCGGGTGCGGCCGGCATGGCGACATCCGGTTTCGCGAGGAACGACCAGCCCACGAAAACGAGGGCCGCCAGCGCGAGCACGCCTACGAATGCCGGGTTGTTAAGGAGTTTTCTCATCGGGAGGAAGCGCCGCAAAGCGCACTCCGAGTTCGGCGGTGATGTGCCCCTGCTCATCGGCATGAACCGCCAGTCGCGTAATGCCGCCGCGTTTCCCGGCCGGAATCAGCCGATCGAGCAGAGTCAGGAGCGAGGCGAAGCAGACTTGGTTGCTGGCAACCGGCGTCAGTCGTCCGCGCACGGTCTGGAAGACGATTGGGGCGCTGGTGGCTGCAGGCTGGAGATCCGGATCGCTCGCGTGGAGCGTGGCCGTCCAGCCCTGCGCGGTGGCGCAGGCGCGCATCGCGGCCAATTGCGCATCCAAATCCACCGCGTTCTGGATCGCCTCCTGCACGGCGCGTGCCGTGGCCGCCGCCGATTCGGCCGAGGCGGTTTCCGGCCATGTGGCACGCAGTTCCGCAACCTCGGCCTCAAGCAGGACCGCCGGTTGGCTGGCCTCGCGCACCGCGCGCATCTCCGGCAGCCGCACGCACCGGTCCCACACCCAGAGCAACAGCAGCACGATGAACGGCACGGCCAGCGGCAGCACGTAGAACGTGCGCGCGACCCGGCCGGCATCCGGCCAGCCCGGAATCACGGTCAGGAACTGCCACAGGTGGCGGAGCGCGGCGATGGCCCTAGTTTTCAAAGAGTCGGCCCTCCAGGTTGAAACGTTGCTGCGAGATGGCACCGAAGCCGCCCATCGCCTGGCGGCCAGCCGCCCCCTGTGCATCGTTGAAACGGATGCGCAGCGGGCTGCGCTCCAGATGCCGTTTCAGGCCGGCGATCGTCTCGCGCGCCGATTCGTCGTCGCCGTTGATCAGCCCCTCGCACTGGAACAGCCAAGCGGAGTCCTCGGCGCTCCACCGCACATTGAACTCGGTGAGGCGCGCGTCGGCCGGAAGCACGCCGGCCAGATAGCCGAGCAGCTTTGCCGCGACCGGCGGGAGCGCCGCATCCTCGATGTGCTGCCGAAGATTTCCTTCCTGCTCCAACGTCCGGTTACGGGCTTGGAGCCGGTCGCGTTCGTCCGTGAGCTCCGTCTCGCGAACCTGCACGGCTCGCAGCCGCTGCTTCTCGCCGCGCCAGTCGGAGTCGACCTGCCAGAGGTGCTGGACGAAGTTGGCCATCGTCAGCCAGCCGATCACGATGAGTCCGATACGGATGAACTGGGCATGGCGTTTCCGGCGCAGATAGCCGGCGATGAGGTTCACCGGCTGGCTGCGCACCACGCGGGAGGCGTTGACGACCCACTCGTCCGGCTGCGTGGGCAGGACCATCACCAGCTTGCCGGCGCCGCACTTCGCCGTGACCTCCTCGGTGGCGCGCCCCGTGCGGGTCACCAGCCAGATCCGGTCGACGGAGCAGTTGAACTGCTGCTTGGCGTAGAGCAGCGAGCGGTTGATCTCGATAGCCACGCGCACCGGCGCCTCCTCGAGCGAGGCGAGGATCGTGCGGGTGAACAGCAGCGGGCCGTGGGACTGCGCGACGATGATGATCGTGGCCTCACCGAGCTCGGCGGCCACCAGGGCCGGCGTACCGCGCGCGATCGGGAAGCCGTTCATCTCGCGCTGGAGCGGGACAACCATCGGCAGGATACGAGTGAGGTCGAGCCGGCGCGGGAGAAAGACACGCCGCAGTTCGTTGTAGAAGGCCTGCGGCATGAGATGCAGGAGGAACGCCTTCTCCTCCTTCGGACCAATCGTCGGCTGGGCGACCCACAGTACCGGGCCGCGCTCCTTCGCATAACGGGCGATGCGACCGTCCAGATAGGCCTTGGCCGCACCCGCGGAGAAGGTGGGCGCGGCCTCCGGCTGATGCACGAACTGATCGCCCTCGTAGACGAGGAAGGTGTCCGTACCCTCGAACTTTAGTTCGGCGAGCGCCTTGTCGAGGGCGGTGGCGAACTCCTCGACCGTGCGCACCGGCTCGGTGGCGCTCCAGGTGCCGAGGGTTTTGCGCTGCCGGCGCACGCCGATGTGCAGCGTGCCGCGCAGCCAGACGATGCCCAGTTGGTCGCCGCTGGTGCGCGAGACCTTGCGGCGCGTGGTATTCACCACCTGAGGCTCGGCACCGGTCGGCGCGTCGTCCTTGGCGAAGTCGGGCACGAAACCGCCCGGCTCGGGCGGCACGAAGCCTCCGGGCTCTGGTGGGACGAAGTTGCCGGAGTCGCTCATGGTTGTGGAATCCAGTTTGCGCCCTTGAGATCGAAGGTCCGGGCAACCGTCCCTACGGCGTACGAGTAGTTCGGCGTACCGTTGCAGTAGAGGGTCAGGATGGTGCCTGGCGCGAATGACCGCGTAGGCACGACGGCATACGGACCGCTTTCCACCGTGGCGCCTGGAGCACGAAAACTGTAGCGTCCGACCGCCGTCGCCTCGGAGGTGTTGAGCGTGATCGTGACCTGCGCGGGGTTGCTCAGATAGATGCCCTGCAGATTCACGCGCTCGATCAGCAACTGCTCGCCACTGCCAGCAACCGCGGTCCAGGCAGTCCAGCCGGTGGGCACGGCATTGTCGGCGGTCTGCCAGACCGTCGCGAACTGCCCAGTGGTGATCGCCGGGATCGCCAGTCCAGTGCGCATCGAGGAGATGATCATCAGGCGCGGGCTTGGCGTCCCCGCATCGAGGACGTAGCGTCGCTGGACACCGCGGCGGTTCGTGAGGATGTCAACGGGAGCAAGGTCGGCCAGCGTGCCGAGGTCGGTCTGCCAAGTCGCAAGAGGCGGCGGCGCGCCATTGGTTTTCGCGTACAACCGCACCTGGTCCGCCAGCGCCTTGAGCGTCTCGCCCTCGGCCCGGACGGCCGCGCGGTCGATCGAGCGCAGGACGTTCGGCACCAGCACGCTCGCCATGATCGCCATGATCGCGAGCACGCCGATCATCTCGATCAGGGTGAACGCCGCAGCGGGGCGGAGATGCGGTTGGTTGTAGGTGCGTTTCATTTGGCATTCCACAGCTGCAGGATCGGCAGGATCACCGCCAGGGCCACCACACCCACGACACCGATCAGCCCGAGCATCATCGCCGGGTTGAAGATCGCGAAGACGACCTTGATGCGGCGCGGGATGATCTTGTTGTAGTACTCCGCAACGCTGTTGAGCGCCACATCGAGCGTGCCGGAACTCTCGCCGGTCGCGATCATCGTGATGAGCGTCTGCGGGAAGAGCGGGTCGGCGGCGAGGCAGCGGCTCAGCGGCTTGCCCTCGAGCACACCGCGGTGCGCTTCGGCGAGCGCGCCCGCCAGCGCGCGGTTGCCCACCACGTTCTGGCAGATCTCGATGCCGCGCAGCAGTGGGATGCCGCTGCGGTAGAGCAAGGCGAGGTTGTGGGCGAAACGGGAGAGCGCGATCATCGACACCAGCGAGCCGAAGACCGGCAGGCCCATCTTCTGGCGGTCGAACCAGGCCGCGAACTCCGGCGAACGCAGGGCAAACCGAAGCAGGAGCGGCAGTCCTACGAGCAGCGCGATCAACACCGGCCAGCCGCGCAGCAGCCCATGGCTGATGGACATGACGATTCGCGTGAGCAGCGGCACCTCCAGCGAGAGCTCGCCCAGCAGGCTGACGAACTTAGGCACGACGAGGGTGAAGAGCATCAGCACCAGCCCCCCCGCCGCACACATCACGATCACCGGATACATGAGGGCCTGGCGGACATCGGCGACGAGCTGGTCGCACCACTCGAAATAGCCCTGCAGGCTGAAAAACACCTCCGGCAACTGCCCGCTGATCTCGCCAGCCTCGACCACCGCCGTGACCTCCGGAGTGAACACCCGCGGGTACTCGCGCATCGCGCGGTGCAGCGGCACGCCGATCGACACCTGCTCGCGCAGGGCATCCATGATCGCGCCGGTCTTCGTATCCCGGTTGTCCTCGGCCAGGCGCTGGAGCGCATTGGGCAGCGTGATGCCCGCACGCAGCAGGAGCGTCATCTGCACGAAGATGTTGATCACATCGGCGCGCTTCAGCCGGAGGCCGTTGACGTTCGACCGCTGCTCGATCCGCCCTTCCCTCGCATCGAGCAGCCAGATCCCCGCCGCTCGCAGGCGGTTCTCAAGTGTCTCGAGGTTCTCGGCCTCGAGCGAGCCGGTGGTGATCTGCCCGGCGGCATTGTACGCGCGATAGCTGTAGGCGCCCATGGTCAGGTGTTGAACGCCACGCGGTAGACCTCCTCCAGCGTCGTGTCCCCGCGGAAGGCGCGACGGAGTCCGTCGTCGAAAAGCAATGGCATGCCCCGCTCGCGGGCGAGGGCCTTGATCTTCTCGCTGTTGCCCTCCGGCAGCAGCGGCAAATAGGCGTCGTCGACCTCCAGCACCTCGAAGATCGCAACACGGCCGCGGAACCCCTGGTTGCGGCACTCGGCGCAGCCGGCGGCCCTCCACAGCGTCGGCTCGCGGTCCTTCGGCAACGGCAGGTTGAAGGAGCTCAGCAGCGCCGCGGGATCGGCGACGGCCTGGCGGCAGACCGGGCAGAGCCGGCGTACCAACCGTTGGGCGACGATCAGGTGCAGGGTCGCAGGCAGAAGGAATGGCTCCACCCCGAGGTCGATCAGGCGGGGGATGGCGCCGAAGGAGTCGTTGGTATGCAGCGAGCTGAAGACGAGGTGTCCGGTCAGCGCGGCGCGGACCATCAGCTGCGCGGTGTCCTTGTCGCGAGTCTCGCCGACGAGAAGGACATCGGGGTCCTGGCGGAGCAACGTCCGCAAACCGGCGCTGAAGGTCAGCCCGATCTTCTCGTTGATCGGGGTCTGGCGGATGTAGGGCAGCCGGTATTCGATCGGGTCTTCGAGCGTGAACACGGCGCGCTCGTGGCGGTTCACCGAATTGAGCGCCGTGTAGAGCGTGGTCGTCTTGCCGCTGCCGGTCGGGCCGGTGACGAGCACGATGCCGTGGGGTCGGGAGCAGGCCTTCGCGAGCTTGGTCTCGTCCTCACCGCGCATGCCCAACGAGGAGAGATCCATGAGCAGTGCCCCGCTGTCGAGGATACGCATCACGATGCTCTCGCCGTAGATCGTCGGCAGGCAGGAGACGCGGAGGTTCAGCTCGCGGCGACCGATCGTGATGCTGAAGCGGCCGTCCTGCGGCAGGCGTGTCTCCGAAACGTCGAGATTGGCCAGCACCTTGATGCGTGCGGTGAAAGGTTCCTGCAGATCCTTGGGCACCATCATGAACGGCTGGAGCACGCCATCGTGCCGCATGCGGATGCGCAGCGATTTCTCGTCGGGTTCGAGATGGATGTCGCTGGCCGACTTCCGGACCGCCTCGCCGATGAGCTGGTCGATCGCGCGCACCATCGGCGCAGAGGTGTCGTCCCCGCCGTCCTTCCCGCCGATCGCCATCAATTCGTCGATGGTCTTGTCCAGCGAGCCGGAGCGATCGTTGGCCGAGGTGAGCTTCTCGAGGATGTCCGGCAACGGCGCGTTGAGCACCTCCACGCGCAGCTGCGTCAGTTGCTCGACCTGATCGATCGCGACCACGTTGAACGGGTCGGCCATTACCAGGGTCAGCGTGTCGGCCGTCCGGGCGATCGGGATCACCCCGGACTCCCTGCAAAACGCGAACGGCAGCAGATTGAGCACCTCGGGGTCGAAGGGGATCTTCGCGAGGTCGACCGTGGGCGTCTGCGCATCCTTGGCCAGAAACGCGCTGAGGTCCGGGCCTGTGATGAAGCCCAGATCCTGCAGCACGGTGCCGATCAGCTTGCCGGTGCGTTTCTGCTCCCTCAGCGCCAGCTCAAGCTGGTTGGGCGAGATCAGTCCGGCATCGAGCAATCGGTCACCGAGCCGCTTGGTCGGAAGACCTGGAGTGAAGAAGCCCATGAGGTATGAATACGCGTACGCCGAGCGCCACCAAAGCGGCGACCGGCGTGTCGCGGGCCTCGTTTACTGGTGGGCAAGATAGACGTAGACGTTCGTCGTACCGGCCGCGGCTGCGGCGGCATACACGACCTTGCCGTTGTTGTCGGCCGCTGTGGCCTGTGCAGCAGTGGTCGACAACGGCTCGCCATCGATGCCCAGGCTGAGGTTGCGCGCCTCGGTGATCGGCACACCCATGATGACGGCAGAGACAACACGCGAGCCGGTCGGCAGATTCGCCGTGCCGGCATTGAGCCGGAAGTTGGTGCCGTTGGCGGTCGAGGGATTGTTCGCGGTCGAAGTCAGGCAGACGATGCGAGACTGGGCCGTCTGCGCGTTGCCGCCAGCTGCCACCCAGGCGCCGGTCGCGTTCGACCAAGTCGCGCCGGTCGCGAGGGTCGAGGTGGGCTGCGTCCCGATTTTCACCACGAAGCGATTGTCGAGCATGTTCGCGGCAACGAGCAAATCGTCGATGCGCGAGTTGTTCGTCGTGATCGGAATCGTGCCGAAACGGCCGCAGAATTCGGTCAGGGACGAGCGCGCCGCATTGATCGAGGCGACAGTGCTGGTGACGCGGGAACTGGCGATGGTGGAGAAAACCTTTGGCACGACGATCACTGCAAGAATCGCGATGATGGCGAGCACGCCGATCATCTCGATCATGGTGAAGCCGGACAAACGCCGGCGGGAATGCGCGAACATGTGGGTATTCATTGGGATAGGAGCGTGAGTGTAATCGGCTGATTTCCTAGGGACTTGACGACGGTTTTCTGGTGTTACCTCGCTAGTGAAGTTCGCGCTGAGGTGAATCGCCCATCCCTCGCCCGTCGGCTATCGCGACCCGGCTTCCGCACAACCCACTTGCTGTCCCCCATCGAGCCCTTTCCACTCGCCTGGACCGACCCTAGTCCACCTCCCCCGCCAAGCACCATGCCCGTCGACCGCCCCGACATTCTCTGGATCGTCACCACCCAGTGGCGCGGTCAGGCCTGCGGCTTCGCCGGCGATCCGAACGCCATCACCCCGTCGCTCGACGCCTTCGCCCGGAGCGCCGTGGTTTTCGAACAGGCCTTCGCCAACCACCCCTTCGGGCCCTTCGCCCGTGCCCTCCTGCTCACCGGGCTTCCGTCTCCGGATAACGGCGTCGCCGATTACTGGGACCCGCTGCCGCGCGACGCCTGCACCATCGCGCGCCGCCTCGCCGCCACCGGCTACGCCACCGCCTACTTCGGCAAATGGCACCTTTCGCCGCGCGACCGCACAGCGCCCGTCGTCGGCGCCACGCATGCCCGCCAGCTCGTCGCGCCAGAGGACCGCGGCGGTTTCGAGTTCTGGGAGGGTTTCGAAGGCGGTTTCCTCCTCAACGATCCGTGGCTACACGGTACACGCCTGCCCGAGCCGACACAGTTTTCCGGCTACCAAACCGACATCCTCTGCGCCCGCGCCGCCGCGTGGCTCTCCGCCCGCGACTCCGCCGCGGCGTTCGTTTCCTCCAATCCGCATTCCGCATTCTCGAAGAATCTTCCGGAGGTCGAGCGCCTTCCACAATTCACCATCGTCAGCCTGGAGTCGCCACATCCTCCCTACGCCGCGCCCACCTCGCCCGACATCGCAACGCGCGACCCCGCAACGCTCGTCCTCGCGCCCAACGTCCCTCGCGGCGGCGAGGTCGAAGCCACCGCCCGCCGCGAACTCGCCGGCTACTACCGCCACATCGAGGCGACCGATCGCGCCATCGGCCGACTGCTCGCCGCGGTGAACCCGGCGACGACCGCCGTCTTCATCACCTCCGTCCACGGCGACATGCACGGCGCGCACGGACTCTTCCGCAAAGGTTGGCCCTACGAGGAATCGATCCGCGTGCCGTTGCTCGCCCACTGGCCGGGCGGCGCGTCCGCGCGTATCCGAACACCGGTCTCTCTCGCCGATCTTCCCGCCACGGCGCTCGCGCTCGGCGGGGTTCCGCTCCCGGCCGATTGGTCCGGCGCCGACCTGCGCACGCTGCCGCTCG
>Ga0209373_10003942_pt1 | contig 13205 bp, 10 predicted proteins | sample Higcelweek5metaG_FD_187173 | JGI IMG/M metagenome (GOLD analysis project Ga0209373, IMG submission 187173) | Freshwater pond sediment microbial communities from the University of Edinburgh, under environmental carbon perturbations - High... | ecosystem: Environmental > Aquatic > Freshwater >...
TTCAGGGCCTGATCGAGGACTTCACCCCGCTGGCCGGGGACCGTCTTTTCGCCGAGGATCAAGCGATCGTCGGCGGATTGGGGCGGTTCCGGGGCCGTTCGGTGGTGGTGATGGGCCACGAGAAGGGGCACGACACCGACGGTCGTCTCCGCCATAATTTCGGCATGGCCAAGCCCGAGGGCTACCGCAAGGCCCGCCGTCTGATGGAACTGGCAGACCATTTCCAACTGCCGGTGATCACCCTGGTCGATACCGCCGGGGCCTATCCCGGAGTGGATGCCGAAGCCCGGGGCCAGGCCGAAGCGATCGCCCGTTCGATCGATGCCGGCCTCAATCTGCGGGTGCCGTTCGTCTCGACCATCATCGGAGAAGGCGGCTCTGGCGGCGCGATTGCGCTGGCCACCGCCAACCGGGTGCTGATGCTCGAACATGCGATCTATTCGGTGATCAGCCCCGAGGGCTGTGCCTCGATCCTGTGGCGATCCGGCGAGAATGCCAAGGATGCGGCCGAACAGCTCCGCCTGACCGCACAGGATCTGCTCAAGCTGGCGGTGATCGATGCCGAAGTACCGGAACCGCTGGGCGGGGCGCATCGCGACGTGCCGCAAGTGATGCAGACCCTCGGCAATTCCATCGAAAACGCCCTCAACGATCTCTCCAAATATGAGGGGGGCGTGCTGCGGGCACGGCGGCGTGAAAAGTTCCTGGAAATGGGGAAAGTGGGGCTGTCGTGAGCGAAGCGGAGGCGCTGGAACTCTCGGTTGTGGTGCCGGTTCGCAATGAAGCGGACAACATCCTCCCCTTGTTGCGTGAGATCCACGTCGTCCTCAAGAATCGGATGCCGTTCGAAGTCATCTATGTCGATGACGGTTCGACCGACAGCACCCCCCAGGTGCTCAAGGAAGCTCGTCGGCTCTATTCCCGCTTGGTGGTGCTGCGTCACCGTGAGGCCTGCGGCCAGAGTCAGGCGGTGGCGACCGGAATCCGCGCCGCCCGCGCCCCATTGATTGCCACTCTCGATGGCGATGGCCAGAATGATCCGGCCGATTTGCCTCGCCTGCTCGAATGCTGGCGGGCCGCTGGGGATGATATCCGCCCCCGGCTGATGGTCACCGGCTGGCGGGCCAATCGTCGTGACGATCCAATCCGCCGTCTGTCGTCGAAAATTGCCAATCTGGTGCGCGGATCCCTGCTGGGCGATGGGATCCCGGATGCCGGCAGCGGGATCAAATTGCTGCCGCGTTCGCTGTTCATCGATCTGCCCTACTTCGACCATATGCATCGCTTCATGGCCGCGTTGGTGATTCGGGCCGGCGGTCGGGTTGAAACGGTGCGGGTCAATCATCGCCCGCGCGAACGGGGCCAGTCCAAATATGGCGTGTGGGACCGGCTGTGGGTCGGGCTGGTCGATTTGGTCGGCGTCATGTGGCTGATCCGGCGCTCCCGTCGTCCGGTGATCGAGTCGCCCGAGTGACTCCACCCCGCGCGCCGGGGATTCGCCCCCGGTTTTTGCTGCGTGGCCTGACCCTGATCCTGACCCTGGCCCTGGCCGGTTTTCTGATTGAGGCGCTTGGCCTGCGTCAGGCATTGGACGCGGGCTGGATTGACCAGCGGATTCGCGGTCATGGCCTCAGCGGCGACGGTCTGTTCGTTCTGGCCGGGGCTCTGTGCATCGGCTTCGGCCTGCCCCGTCAGGCGATCTGTTTCCTCGCCGGTTATGCCTTCGGCTTCATCGAAGGGGTGCTGTGGGGCAGTCTGGCCTCGCTGCTGGGCTGCCTGGGGGCGTTCTGCTATGCCCGCTGGCTCGGCCGGGCGGTGGTGGTGGCGCATTTTCCCGAACGAATCGCCCGCATCGACCACTTTCTCGCCGGCAATACCCTGTCGATGACCCTGCTGCTGCGGCTGTTGCCGGTCGGCAGCAATCTGTTGACCAATCTCGGCGCCGGCGTGTCGGGGGTGGCCCCGCTGCCCTTCTTCGCCGGTTCGGCCCTCGGCTATCTGCCGCAAACCCTTGTGTTCGTGCTGCTTGGCAGCGGCATTCAGGTCGATCCGGTGTTTCGGATTGGGATCAGCGTGATACTGTTCGTCGCTTCCGGGTTGCTCGGCGTGTGGCTGGTGCGGCGCTATCGGCAAGACCGCCGCCTTGATCCGGCGATTGAGGCCGTACTGACAGAAGGGAGTGGCGAAACGGATGGTGCGGCGCAGACTCGGTAACGGGATCGTGGTCCTCGCCGTGTTGGTGACGGCGAGTTGTCAGCCGTTCCCCTCCTCTTCCCTGTCCCCCTTGGGAGAGGCCCCCTCTGGCGCGCTGGTCCAGCCGGCGCCAGACGATCGCACCCTGGTCCAGACGGTGCGAACCCGGCTGATGGAAACCGACCGCAACGGGTTTCAGGGCGTGTCTGTCCTGGCTTGGCACGGCACGGTGTTATTGACCGGAGCCGTGGTCCGCCCAGGTCTGCGGCTGCGGGCCCAGCAATTGGCGGAATCGGTGGGAGGGGTGTCGCGGGTGTTGGTCGATCTGCAATTGATCGAGGCCCCGCTGCTGGCCGATTTTGCGCCCGATACCGCCCGGGAACGAACCCTGCTCGCCCGCCTTGCGACCCTGCCCGGCCAGTATGATCTGCGGGTCGTCCATGGCGTCGTTTATCTGCTCGGTGGCGCCTCCCGTCGCGCCGAAGCCGATCGGGCAGCCGATCTGCTGCGCGAGGCTGACGGAATTAAATGGGTGGTTGATCACACCGTAGCCGAAAACGAAGGCTGACGCCGGCTCACTGAGCCGGCGGTGCCGCCGCCGGAACCGGTTCGGCCGGCGGCGAAGCTGCGGATTCGGGGGCGGGCGGCGGCTCGGAGCCTGCGGCCGGCGCGGCCGGGGCCGCCGCCTGAGACGGTGACGGAGCATTATCAGAGGTGGCGAGGAAGATCAGATCGCCCACCATCTGTTCCAGCGACTTAAAGCTGCGGGTTGCTTCAAGGCGATCCCCGGCAGCAAGGAACGCCGAATCCGTGCCGGGGGCGAGCTTGACGAATTTGCCTCCGAGCAGACCTTCGCTGGAAATGCTGGCGACGGTATCGCGGGGCAGCCGGATCGAGGGGGCAATCGACATCCGCACCACCGCATCGAAGGTGCGGGGATCGAGACTCTGATTGAGCACCGTCCCGATCTTGATGCCGTTGATCTTGACATCGGCCCCGGCTTCGAGCCCGCCGACACTGGCGAAGGTGCCGCTGATCTCATAGCCTTTGACCGTGCCGAGGCGGGCATGGGACCAGGCGAAGGTCAGAAAGGTCGCCGCCACCCCCAGCACTACCGCGCCCATGATGGTTTCGATCGCCGTCCGTCCCATGCTTCACCCGTTCAATTGATCGTGGTCGGCAGCGGCCGGTCAAGATAGCCGCGCTTGGCCCGGGCCTGCTGGATGATCAGATCGAGCAGATCCTCGATCACCACCGCGTCCTGGGTATATTGGATTTCCTGCCCCGACTTCAGTTCGGCATCCTCGCCGCCCGGCCGCAGTTCGATGAATTTGGCCCCGAGCAGACCATCGGTTTGAATCAAAGCGGCGCTATCGATCGGCAGATGAATGTCGGGATGCAGTCGCAGGGTCAGCAAAGCCCGATAGCGTTCGTCAAGCGCCTGGGCCGCGACGGTACCGACCGGTGCCCCGGACAAACGGACGATCGTGCCAATGGCGACTCCATCGGCCCGGTTGAAACGGGCGGTGACGGAATAATCCGCCTGATTATTGCGGACCCGGTCCCCGACGAAAAACACCAGCATCATCGCCAGAAAACCGGCGACCAGCACGAGCCCGCCGATCACGGTGTCGCGGTCATTGCGGCTGACCATGCTTCCCCTCAATCCCCTGGCCGGAGCGTCCGGCGTGCCGTTGTGCGGTTGGATCCCGCCTCAGCCCGGACTCCACGGCTGATAATCTCCGGTGGCGGGATCGCGCTGCCCCCCAGCACTGTCCGCTCCGGGCGGGAGATAGGCCTGGGCCGTCCCGGTCAGATTGGGTCGATGAGACTTTTGCCACGGCCAGCGTGCCACCGCATTCAGCGGCGCCTCGGCGGTATGGTGGAGCCAAGCATGCCATTCCGGCGGCACCCGCGATGCTTCCGGCCGGCCGCGATAAACCACCCAACGCCGGACCCGGCGACCCGGCTCTGGCGCCCGCTCAGTGTAATAACGGTTGCCATCAGGATCGTTGCCGACCAGCTTGCCTCGGGTCCAGGTGAACAACAGGGTGCCAAAAGTGGCCATCCTCGGATCCTCGGATCGATCAACGCAGGGCCGGACTATAGGCGGAACCGCCCACTCGCGTCCAGAGGTGCGGCAAAACAAGGGGGTCCGGGGCTCTGCCCCGGGCGGGTCTGGGCGGCAGCCCAGTTTTTACCCGGAGGGGAGATCGATCCAGAACAGGGAGCCCAGCCCGGGACGACTTTCCACCCCAACCTTACCGTGCATTGCTTCGAGAATGCGGCGGGTCAGAGCCAGACCAATCCCGGTGCCCTCAATGCCAGAAACCTCCGCCCCCAACCGATTGAACGGGGTAAATAACTCCGACAGCCGCTCGGGGACAATGCCCGGTCCGGTATCGGCGATCGTCACCCGCACCCGACCGGCAAGGTCGGCGCTAAGCCCGATCCGCACACTCCCGTCGGGACGGTTATATTTGACCGCATTGGACAATAGATTGACCAAAACCTGACGCAGCCGCAGCCGGTCAGAGCGAACCGTCAGATCCACCGCGCCAGTCACCTCGATCGTGATGCCGCGCTTGGCCGCCAAGGGCTGAATCAGCTCGATACAGTCCCGGATCACCGGAACGAGAGGAATCGTGCCCAACTCCAGATCGAACCGGCCGGATTCGACCCGGGCGAGATCGAGAATACCGTTGATCAGATCAAGCAGATGATTGCCGGCCTGGAAGATCGCTTCAACCCGCTCGCGTTGCACCGGAGTCAGAGTCGAATCCATCATAATGAACTGGGAAAAACCGAGAATCGCATTCATCGGCGTGCGTAATTCATGGCTCATATTGGCGAGAAAAACCGATTTAGCCCGACTGGCGGCCTCGGCGGCATCACGGGCCGCGCGCAAATCGGCCTGACGGGTCATTTCAGCGGTAAAATCACTAAAAATATCGAACAGATATTGAACCGATCCATCCGCCGCCCTGACCACGCCAGAATGGGAATAAGACGGAAATGCCGAACCATCGGCTCGGCGCAGACCGATCACCCCGGTCCAGCTTTCTCCCGCAGCCAGGGCTTGCGCCCGGTCGATCACCGCTTGCGCACTCACATCCTCAACCAGGGCGAGATAAGACTGTCCGCTGATGGCGGTAGCCTCATACCCGGTCATGGTCAGAAACGCCTGATTGACCAACAGAATTCGTCCCTGGGCATCGGCAATGCTAATTCCCTGAGGCGAGGCATCAACGATCCGGCGGAACAGGTCGAGACGGGTAATGATGGCTTCCCGCTCAGTCACATCGAGAGCGATCCCCACCAGCCGTTCCGGCGCGGCAATCGTTCCGGCGGCGATGCGGAAACGGCTGAGAACATGGCGTAACGCCCCATCGGGACGGCGGATCCGGAACAGCAGATCGCGATCCCCGGTTACGGCACGATCCAGACAGGAGGCGCGCAGTCGGGCCAGATCATCGGGCTCGATCGCCGGCAAAACCGTCTCCAGACTGGGCGCAAAGCTGGCCGGATCACGCCCGAAAATGGCGAAAGTGGTCTCAGACCAGGTAAGCCGGGCGCTGGCCGGCTCGAATTCCCACCAACCGAGCCCGGCCAACGCCTGGGCCTGTTCGAGCCGGCGGTGATTTTCCTCGGCCTGACGACGGATCTGCTCCAGTTCGGACAGATCGCTGACCATCCCGATAAAATGCGTGATATTTCCCGACAGATCCCGCCGGGCATTCACCGAGAGCCATTGCGGATAAAGTTCACCGGACTTACGGCGAGTCCAGACCTCGCCCCGCCAATAGCCCTGAGCCTGCAACCCAGCCCATACGCCGGCGTCCTCAGCAGGGTCGAGGAGATCAGCCAGAAATCGGCCATTCAGTTCCAGGGGGGACAAGCCGGTCATTTCGGGAAGAGCGGCATTGACGGCGAGAATCCGCCCGGCGCGGTCGGCGATCAGAATCCCTTCGCGCGCGGAATCGAATACCTGGGCAACGAGATGACGGCGATCCGCACTGTAATGAACGTGCAACCACAGCAGGGCGAGCAGAACCAGGGCGAAGAGGACATAAGCGAGGACATAGAGAATGACCCGGCCCTGCCATTCGCCCAGAAACTCGGCGGGTGCCCGACCGATAACCACCAGATAAGGCACCGTTTCCAGCCGGCGAAAGAGAAACAGCCGGGGAATCCCATCAAGCGGAGAGACTCCTTCGATCTTCCCCTCGCCGAGGGTTTGGGCCAAAGCGGCGCGCAGGCGCGGGTCATTGAGGGTTCGGCCAAGATGGGCGGGCAGCGCCGGTTCGCGCGCCACCAACCGCAGTCCCTCATCGATCAGGGCCACTGCGGCCATCGGCGGCAAGGACAGGGTTGTCAGCAGGGACTGAAAATAATCTGCGGGCAGGCTGGCCTCGATCAGACCGAGGAAGCGGCCCTCCGGCCCGATCACCGCCCGGCCAAGGCCGACTCGTTCCGGCTCGGCCTCCCGCGTCGGCACCGCCCGGACCACCACCATCCCGGTACCGGGATCAGCCCGCAACCGCTCGAACAGATCCTGTGAGACGGCTTTCCCCGCGTCAACAGCCTCTCCCGGCCCCAAGGGGGTGCCAGAAGCATCCCGTACCGTCAGGGCGCTCCCCTCGGGGAGGAACGAGGCCCAGCGATGAAGATCCCGCATCGCCTGTCGGCGTCCGCCGCCACGCTCCACCGCAAGCAGCGGCGCCACCGCATCACGGGCGGCCTGAGCCAGCACCAGATCAATCCGGTCGAAGGCGGCGTCAATCTGATGGTTGAGACGGTCGATCTGCCGTTCGGCGGCGAGCTGGGCCGCCGCCTGATCGCGGCTTCGGGACCCTGCCAGATCGAAGGCAAGCAATGTTCCCGCCCCGATCAGACCGAGCAGCAACGCAAGGGGAACCATCCACCGCAGCGGATCGGCACCGCCTGAGACCGTCTGCGGAAACGGAAGGCGCCATCTCATCACCACCCCACCTAGTACCGGACTATGCCAGTTAGGTGTGGATCTCTGACCAAAAGGAAAGGGGATAGAATGGAATATATCGGGTCGGGCCGGGACTCAGACGGCTCCGCTCGCGCAACAGCGAGACGGAGCCGCCGCCGAACTTACTCGGTCGGGGCCGGGGCCGGCCGTTCGAGTCCGCCCCCTAACACCTTATAGAGAGTCACCAGATTGGACAGGCGCGAGATCTGAACTGAAATCAAATCCTGCTGGGCGCTATAGAGCGACCGTTGCGAATCCAGCACGCTGAGGTAGGAATCCACGCCCTGGTCGTAGCGAGCACGGGACAGGCGGTAATTGTCGTCGCTGGCCCCGGCCAGAGCCGATTGAGCCTTGACCTGATCGCTCAAAGTGGCGCGGGCGGCCAGGGCATCGGCAACTTCGCGAAAGGCGCTCTGGATCGCTTTTTCGTAATTGGCGATAGCGATATCGCGGTTGGCCTTGGCGCTGTCGAGATTGGCCTGATTCTGGCCGGCGGTGAAAATCGGCACGGTGATCTGCGGCATGAAGGTCCAGGCCGGGGACGTGGTGAGCGCGTTGAGCGTGCCGCTGCTCAGTCCGCCCGACCCCGTCAGCGAGATGGTCGGGAAGAAAGCGGCCCGGGCCGCCCCGATATTGGCGTTGGCCGCTTTCAGGGAATATTCGGCCTGGATCACATCGGGCCGGCGCAGCAGCACTTCGGACGGCAGGCCGGCGGGCAAATCCTCGACCAGCGTCACCGCATCAAGCGAAGACGGCGCGGGCAGAGTGGATTCATCAAACGGACTGCCGAGCAGCAGGGTCAAAGCGTTCTTGTCCTGCTCGACCTGACGCTGATATTTGACCCGGTTGACCCGGGCGGTTTCAACGGCGGTGCGGGCCTGGACAACATCGACCTGAGAGGAAATCCCATTCTGGAAACTGCGTTCGATCAGGCGCAGCGAATTGTCCCGGCTGGCAAAAGTCTCCTCGGTCAAAGCCAGCAGGGCGCGGTCGCCATAAAGGGTCAGAGCGGCATTGGCGACTTCGGCGATCAGGGAAATCCGAGTCGCCTCGCGAGCCTCCTTGGTGGCGAGCAGGGAATCCAAGGCCTGCTTCTCCTGGCTCGATAATTTGCCGAAGAAATCAAGCTCCCACGAGGTCACCCCCAGATTGGCCTGATAGGTCCGGTTGGTGATATCGGCCGAAGAGGAACTGACTCCTTTCGGAATCCGCTGGCTGGTGAAAGAACCGGTGCCATTGATCTGAGGAAACAGGGCCGATTCCGAGACCCGGTAGGTTGCCCGCGCCACTTCAATATTCAGCGCAGCGACCCGCAGATCGCGATTATTCTCCAGCGCCTGTTGAATCAGCGCCTGCAAACCGGGATCACGGAAGAACTCCTTCCAGGACAGATCGCCCAACAAGGGGGCTCCGTTGCGCGCGGCGGGATCGGGCTGAGGCCAGGCCGCGGGGACCGGCGCCTCCGGACGGAGGTAATCAGGGATCAGCGAGCATCCCGCCAGCAAAGTGGTGGCAGCAAGCAGGGGAAACAGAGGCTTGAGCATGGCGGGCACTCGAAGGCAAGGGGGGAGCCGGTCAGACATCGCGCACGCCCTCCGAACCCGCGACCTGATCGCGTTTCCGAACGAAAAAGCGCAACACCACGACAAAGAACAGGGGAACGAAGAAAATCGCCAGCACGGTGGCACTGATCATGCCACCCATCACCCCAATGCCGATCGCATTCTGCGCCCCCGAACCGGCCCCATTGGCGATCGCCAGCGGCAGTACGCCGAGGATGAAGGCGAAGGAGGTCATCAGGATCGGGCGGAGACGTTGCAGTGAAGCCTCAACCGCCGCCTCGATCAGTCCTTTGCCCTGGTCGTAGAGCGATTTGGCGAATTCGACGATCAGGATCGCATTTTTAGCCGTCAAACCGATCGTGGTGAGCAGGCCGACCTGGAAATAGACGTCGTCGGGCCGGTGGGCCAGCGTCACCGCCGCCACCGCGCCGAACACCCCAAGCGGCACCACCAGCATGACCGAGAAGGGAATGGCCCAGCTTTCATAGAGCGCGGCAAGGCACAGGAACACCACGATCACCGACAGACCATACAAGGCCGGCGCCTGTGATCCCGCCTGACGTTCCTCGAACGACAAACCGGTCCAGGCATAGCCGATCCCGGGCGGCAGCTTGGAAATCAGATCCTCCATGATCGCCATCGCCTCGCCCGAACTGCGTCCCGGCGCGGCCGACCCCATAATTTCGCGCGAAGGCACGCCATTGTAGCGTTCAAGCTGGGGCGAACCAAAAATCCAGTGCGCAGTGGCGAAGGTCGAGAAGGGGACCATCGTGCCCATGCTGTTGCGGACTTCCCAGCGGTTGATGTCATCGGGATTCATCCGAAACGGGGCATCGGCCTGGACATAGACCTTCTTGACTCGGCCGCGTTCGATGAAATCATTGACGTAGGTTGATCCCCACGCCGCTGACAACGTCGTATTGATGGTCGAGAGAGACAGGCCAAGGGCGCTGGCTTTTTCCCGATCAACGTCGATCTTATATTGCGGGGTGTCTTCCAGACCGTTGGGACGGACCCCGACCAGCGCCGGATTCTGGGCCGCCGCCATCAGCAACTGATTGCGGGCCTGCATCAAAGCGGTATGACCAACCCCGGCGAGATCCTGCAATTGCAGATCAAAGCCGTTGGCATTGCCGAGTTCCAGCACCGCCGGCGGCGCAAAAACGAACACCATCGCGTCTTTGACGCGCGACAAGGCCCCCATCGCCCGGCGCGACACCGCCGGCACCCGGAGACGGGCATCCTGGCGCAGGCTCCAATCTTTCATCCGCACGAAGGCCATGCCGGCATTCTGACCCCGCCCGGCGAAATTGAACCCGGCCAGGGTGAAGACGCTATCGACCGCCTCGCTTTCCTGCTTGAGGAAATAATCGCGCACGGTATCCAGGGTCGCAGCCGTGCGGGCACGCGGCGCGCCGGGGGGAGCCTGGACCTGAACGAACATGGTGCCCTGGTCTTCCTCGGGCAGGAAGGCGGACGGCAGGGTGAAGAACATCGCCCCCAGGCCGCCCAGGATCACCAGATAGATCAGCACATAGCGGATCCAGCGCCGCAGCACATGGCGGACGCTGATGCCATAGGCATGACGCGAGGCGTTGAACAGCCGGTTGAACCCGCCGAAGAAGCCGGTGGTGGCCCAGCTATGGCCGGGTTCGACCTGCTTCAACATCGTGGCGCACAGCGCGGGGGTCAGCACCAGCGCCACCACCACCGACAGAACCATGGCCGAGACCATTGTCAGCGAGAACTGACGATAGATCGCCCCGGTCGAGCCGGAGAAGAAGGCCATCGGGATCAGCACGGCGGAGAGAACCAGGGCGATGCCGATCAGGGCGCCGGTAATCTGACCCATCGATTTGCGGGTTGCCTCGCGGGGAGAGAGTCCCTCCTCGCTCATCACCCGCTCGACATTCTCGACCACAACGATGGCATCATCGACCAGCAGGCCGATGGCCAGCACCATCGCGAACATCGTCAGGGTATTGATACTGAAGCCGCAGGCGGCGAGCACTCCGAAGGTGCCGAGCAGCACCACCGGCACCGCAATCGCCGGGATCAGGGTGGCGCGCCAGTTCTGCAAGAACAGCAGCATCACCAACACGACCAGGACGATCGCCTCGGCCAGGGTCTTGACCACTTCCTCGATCGAGATCCGGACGAAGGGGGTGGTGTCATAGGGATAGACGACCTCAACACCCTCGGGGAAGAAGGTCTTCAGTACGTCCATCTGCTTCTTGGCGGCGACCACGGTATCGAGTGCATTGGCGCCAGCGGCAAGCTTGATCGCCATCGCGGCGGCGGGGTGGCCGTTGAACTTGGCCTGAATTTCGTAATTTTCCGAACCGACTTCGATCCGGGCGACGTCCTTCAGCCGGACCTGGGACCCGTCGGTGTTGACCTTGAGCAGAATATTGGCGAATTGCTCCGGGTTTTCGAGCCGGCTCTGGGCCAGGATGGTGGCATTGAGCTGCTGCCCCGGCACCGCCGGATTGCCGCCGAGCTGACCAACCGAGACTTCCGTATTTTCCGCGCTGATCGCGGTGACGACGTCGCTGGTGGTCAGCGCATAGCTGATCATCTTGTCCGGATTGAGCCAGACTCGCATGGCGTGCTGGGCGCCGAAGACGGTGACTTCGCCGACGCCATTGACCCGGCTGACCGGATCCTGCACCCGCGAGGTCAGCAAATCGGTCAGATCATGCTGGGGATAACGATCATCGGGCGAATAGATCGCCGCGACCATCAGGAAGTTCTTGGCCGCCTTGGCGACTTTGACCCCCTGATTCTGGACTTCTTTCGGCAGCAGCGGCATCGCCAATTGCAGTTTATTCTGCACCTGCACCTGGGCGATGTCGGGATTGGCCTCGGGGTCAAAGGTGATGGTGACCGAGACATTGCCGGCGGAATCACTAGTCGACGACATATACCGGATATGGTCGATGCCGTTCATTTTCTGCTCGATCACCTGGGTGACGGTGTTCTCGACCGTCTGCGCCGAGGCGCCCGGGTAATAAGCGGTGATCTGCACGGCCGGCGGGGCGATGCGGGGATATTGTTCGACCGGCAGAGCGAGGATCGACAATCCCCCCGCCAGCATGATGACGATGGCGATGACCCAGGCAAAGACCGGGCGATCAATGAAGAAACGCGACATGGGGGGAAACTCCGGTCAGTGCGCGGCGGCGGGAGCGGAGGGCGGGGCGGCCACCCGAACCGGAACGCCGGGGCGGATCTTCTGCAAGCCCTCGATCACCACCACATCGCCGCTGGCCAGTCCGTCCTCGATCAGCCAATCCTCGCCGATGGCGGGACCGACCTTGACCGGACGCGGCGCCACTTTGGACTCGGCCCCGACCACCCAGACGGAGGTGGTGCCGTCAGCATTGCGGACCAGCGCCCGCTGCGGCACCAACAGCACCTGTTCGCGTACTCCCTGCTCGACCCGCGCCCGGACGAACAGACCGGGATAAAGCTCGTGGCGGGGATTGGGGAACATGGCGCGGATCTGCACCGCCCCGGTGGTCTGATCGACCGTCACTTCGGAGAATTGCAACCGGCCGGGCTGTTCATAGGTCTGGCTGGTGCCGTCGAGCAGCAGGGAAACCGGGGCGGCCTCAACTGCACGCTGCTGACCGCGCGAGGCTTCGCGCCGCATCCGGATCAGATCGGAGCTGGACTGGCTGACATCGACATAGATCGGATCAAGCTGGGTGATGGTGGCCAGGCTGGTGCTCTGGCTGGCGGTGACCAGCGCGCCCTCGGTGATGCTGGAGCGACCAATCCGGCCCGAAATCGGAGCATAGACCTTGGTGTAAGCCAGATTGATCTGGGCCGTCTGCACGGCGGCTTCAGAGACGAGGATCTGCGCCTTGGCCTGATCGAGGCTGGCAACGGCATCGTCATAATCCTGACGGGACACCGCATTGATCCGCACCAATTCGGCATAGCGCGCCGCTTTGGCTTCAACCGATTTGAGCGAGGCGCGGGATTTGGCAAGATCGGCCTGAGCGCTGGCCAGGGCCGCCTGATAGCTGGCGGGATCGATCTGGTACAGCTGCTGCCCGGCTTTGACCTCGGCGCCTTCCTGGAACAACCGCTTCTGAATGATTCCGCCGACCTGGGGCCGGACCTCGGCGACACGATAGGCCACGGTGCGCCCGGGCAGGTCGATCGTCACCGCAACATCACGCGGGGCGACGGTCAGGACGGAAACCTCAGGCGGCGGCGGCGCGGCGGGCGCACCGGACGCCTTCTTGCCATCGTCACAGCCGCCGGCGGCCAACGCGAACACAGCAAGGACGGCCAGGGAAACAACTCTGGGGGCGAAAGGCATGGATCGGATCCTCAAGGGCTGCGGCGACGCCGTCGAGGCGTGAGGGGGGGTGGACGGCGCAGCGTAGAGAGTGTACCGTACCGTACAGTTTAGTCTGAATCAAGGCGCTTTGGCA
>Ga0209373_10003943_pt1 | contig 13202 bp, 13 predicted proteins | sample Higcelweek5metaG_FD_187173 | JGI IMG/M metagenome (GOLD analysis project Ga0209373, IMG submission 187173) | Freshwater pond sediment microbial communities from the University of Edinburgh, under environmental carbon perturbations - High... | ecosystem: Environmental > Aquatic > Freshwater >...
GCGACGGAGGCTTTTCCGGCGGTGGCGGCGACTTTGGCGGCGGCGGCAGCGATTCCGGCTTCGGCGGCGGCGACGACAATTAGCGCCTCGGCTTCCTGGTTGCCGCGGCGTCCGCCGCGTGTTGCGCATCGTGCTACGAATCGTTGACGAAAGGCGCAGGTTGAGTATATTTCGCGCCAGGAGCCTGCTCGCATGACCACGATCACCCACAGCCACGACCAGAACGCAGCCGCCGCAGCCCAAGCGGATGCGGCCGGTTTCGTCATGGCCGAGGTGGCGGGCCGCACCTGGATGCTGGAGCGTCCGGCGGATCTGGAAAGCCTGTGGGAGGCCATGGGCGAAGGCGCCGCGGCTCCCGGCTGGGAGGCCGACGAGCGCCTGCCCTACTGGGTGGAGCTGTGGCCGGCCGCCGTGCTTTTGGCCCGGGCCATCGCGGCCCGGCCCGAGCTTGTGGCCGGGCGCACGTGCCTGGACGCCGGCTGCGGCCTGGGTCTGCCCGCCCTGGTGGCGGCCTCGTGCGGGGGGCGCGTGCTGGCCTTCGACTACGAGCCGGAAGCGCTGATCTACGCGCGCAGGAACGCGGCGAGAAATCTTGCGCCGGGTGCGCCCGCGCCGCTTTTCGCGGCCATGGACTGGCGCAGGCCCGCCGTGTCGCAAGGCGCGGCCGAGGTGATCCTGGGCGCGGACATTTTGTATGAGCGCCGGTTCTTCGAGCCCGTGGCCGCGTTTTTGGACCATGCCCTGGCCCCGGCTGGCCGGGCGCTCATCGCCGACCCGGAGCGGAGCGTTTCCGCCGGGGCCTGCGAGCGTCTGCGCGCCCTGGGCTGGCGCATTGAAACACCGCTCACCGCCAAGGTGGCCCAGAGCGGGCAGAACATGACGGTGCACCTGCGCGAGATAACGCGCGGCGGCAACATTACACGCAACACTTAAGGAAGGCTGACCATGGGAGAGACCATCCGTTTCGGCGTATCGCTCGACTCCGACCTGCTCGACAAGTTCGACGTGCTCTGCAAGGAGAAAAGCTACCAGACCCGCTCCGAGGCCATCCGCGACCTCATCCGCAGCATGCTGGTGCAGCGCCAGTGGGAGAACTCCGACGGCGAAGTGGCCGGCACCCTGACCCTGGTGTACGATCACCACGCCAGCGGCCTGGCCCAGAAGCTCACCGAACTGCAGCACGACAGCCACGAGGTCATCCTCTCCACCATGCACGTGCACCTGGACCACAACAACTGCCTGGAAGTGCTGGTCCTGAAAGGCTCGGCAGAGGTCATCAAGGGCCTGGGGCAAAAGCTCATCTCCACCAAGGGCGTGAAGCACGGGCATCTTGTGCTCACCACCACCGGGCAGGAGATCGATTAATGGCTGTTCCCATGGAAGACGTTCAGAAGCATCCGGCCCCGGTGCAGCTGCCCATCGACCGCGTGGGCGTGAAGGATTTGCAGCTGCCGCTGGTGGTGCGCGACCGCGAGTCCGGCGAGCAGCACACCGTGGCCCGCGTGGACTTGGCCGTGGACCTGCCCGCGGCCTTCAAGGGCACGCACATGAGCCGCTTTGTGGAAGCGCTGGAGAATTGGGAAGAGCAGCTTTCGCGCCAGTCGCTCAAGAAGCTGCTCTCGGACATCTCCGTGCGGCTTGAGGCGCGCCGGGCCTACGCCCGCTTCGACTTCCCGTATTTTCTGCGCCAGTCCTCGCCCATGAGCAAGGCCAAGGGGCTCATGGGCTACTCCTGCTCGGTCATCGGCGCGTACGAAGACGGCCAGCTGGACTTCACCCTGGGCGTGGTGGTGCCGGTGATGACCGTGTGCCCGTGCTCCCTCGCCATCAGCGAAATGGGCGCGCACAGCCAGCGCTCCAATGTCAGCATCCATGCAAAGTTCAAGGGCTTCCTCTGGCTGGAGGACCTGATCGAAATCGCCGAGCGTTCGGGGTCGTCTCCGGTGTACACGCTGCTCAAGCGCGAGGACGAGAAGTTTGTCACCGAGGCGGCCTTCGCCAAGCCCGCCTTTGTGGAGGACGTGGTGCGCTCCGCGGCCAAGGGGCTTTCCGAGCACGAGAAAATCACCTGGTTCAAGGTTGAGGTGGAGTCGTTCGAATCCATTCACGGCCATTCTGCCCAGGCATGTATTGAAAGTTCCGTGAAGAGAGGGTAGGAAAGGCATTGTAAGGCCCCAAGCAGCGTGCCGGGCGTGGAGGAAGCATGACTCTCGACATCGGTTGGAGCGATCAGGCCGTCTCGGCCCTGGATCTCGCCGCCTTGTCCGCGTCGGAGAGCATCGCCCAGTCCTCCAGCCAGAGCAGCACGCGGGAACAGATGTCGCTGACGGACGCGGCCGGATCATCCCCGTTGTCCGGCATGGTGGAGTTGACCAGCGGCCGGGTTTTTGATTCTCTCGGCCAGGGCGCTCGCGAGCATGAGGTCGGCGCTTCCTCGGACTACGCGTCCGGCGAGCTGCGGCCCGTGGGCACGAATGATGTGGGAGGCCCGCAGGACAGGCTGCGCGATTATTCGACCCTGACGCAGCTCGACCAGGCCTATTCGTCCAGCTTGGCGGCCACGGCCTACACGGACCAGCAGTATCTTGGGCGCATTGCCGACTACACGGCGTAGAGGAGGCGGAACATGAGCGATCTTTCCATCAGCGCGCAGGCCCTGGGGGCCTTGGATGTCTCTCTCAACACCACCGCCCACAACATTGCCAACATGAGCACCGAGGGCTACCAGCCCTTGCGCACCGAATTCGCCGACGGCCCCGGCGGGCAGGGCGTGCAGGTGGCGTCCATCTCCCGCGCGCAGTCCGGCGGCGAGGACCTCGCCCGGGACATGGTCGGCCTGATGCAGATCGACCAGGCGTATTCGGCCAACGCGGCCATGATCCGCACGGGAGAGGAGACCTCCGGCACCGTGCTGAACATGATCGCCTGAGTCCGCGCGCCAGCGGCGATTCCTCGCGTTCTCCCTTCCGTTTTTTCTTCCGCTTTTTTCAACGCGTCCTGAACTGGCGTTTGCTTGGGCTTTTTCGGCCCTATTCCTCTTCCTCGTCCTCCATCATGGCGAAGGCGTCCTGATCGGCCTTGCACTTGGGGCACGTCCATTCGGGCGGCAGGTCGCGGGCTTCCGTGCCGGGCTCGATGCCGCGCTCCGGGTCGCCCTGTTCGGGATGATAGATGTAGCCGCACAAAAGACAAGCGCAACGCATGGTGTTCTCCAAAGGTTTTCCGGCCATTGGCCGGGTGGTTGCGGGGCAGGGCGCGGGGCGCCGGTTCATCGCCGCGTAAAGCTATCCATCCTGGAGGGCGCGCGTCAAGGCTAAGCTTTTAATCGCACCGGCCGATAAGTGTGATGCGCAGCAACGGCCATGCCTGTTGCGAATCCGGCGCGATGAGGAGGCGGGGCGTCATGCCAAGCGAATCCAGAGTGAATAGCTCCGCGTGCGGCGGCCCCACCGGCCGTCCAGAGATCTCCATCATCATCCCGAACCACAACTACGGGCGCTTCCTCTCCGGCTGCCTCCAGTCGATCCTGGCCCAGAGCGTCAACCCCAAGCGCGTGGAGGTCATCTTCGTCGATGACGCGAGCAGCGACGGCTCCCTTGAACTGGCGCGGGAACTGTTGCCGTCCATGCCCTTTGCCGGGCACCGCATCCTGTCCTTGCCGCGTCAGGGCCGGCCTGGTCCGGTGCGCAACGCCGGCTTGGCCCAGGCCAAGGGCAACGCCCTGCTGACCCTGGACCCGGACGACGAGTTGCTGCCGGACTTTTTGACCCGCTGTCTGGAGGCCTTGGACCACGGGGCCGATGTCGCCTATACGGACTATCTGCAAGGGGAAGGCGACGAGCGGCGCGAGGTGCGTCTGGGCGGGTACCACAAATTTCTGCTGGCGAACCAGAACATCCTCTCGCCGGCCTTGTTCCGGCGCGTGCTGTGGGACCGGGGCGCGCGCTACCGCGCGGACACGCTGTACGAGGACTGGGATTTCTGGATCCAGCTGGCGCTCAAGAAGGCGCGCTTCGCCCATGTGGCCCAGCCGCTCTACCTGTACCGGATGCACGAGGGCAGCTTCTCCACCATGGCCCGGCAAGACGACGCCCTGTCCAAGGCGCGGCTGGTGCTGGAAAACGCCGGCTTCTTCCCCTCATGGACGCAGGCCTGGGCGCGGGATGTGCTGCGCCGCGACCCCTGCACCGACCCCATGCCCCGCGGCATCATCCCCATTCTGCCGGACCACGCAGCCAGGCGTTTGCCGCTCGAACCCATCGTCATCTGACTGGTTCGGCCTGACGGACTGCGCTTTGCAGGTTTGGCCCGGCAGGTTTGGCCCAATCGTCTGGCTTCGCATCCGCACTGCGGGCGCACTCCGCAACGGGAATCTCCCAGGATTATTCCCGCTCTCCGCCACGCCGCTCCATTCCTCCATCACGCCGCGGCGTTCGCCCCCATGTGCCGATATTTTCCTTGGCGCGCCGCAGCGGCTTGACAAGATGAGGAAAGAGGTCGAACGTTCAATCAAGTTGACCAAATGGTCAAAGAGGTGCTGATGGACAATCGCCGCGCCTTACTCAACGCCGCCAAGAGCCTTGTCGCCGCAAAGGGCGTCAAGGCCGCAACCATCGCCGCCATCGCCGCCAAGGCGGGCGTGGCCAAGGGGCTGCTCTTCTATTACTTCGAGAACAAGGAAAGCGTCATCCGGGCCGTGGCCCAGGAGCTGGACGCCGCCTATACCTCCGCCCTGCGGGCCTTGCCCAAGACAGCCATCGCCCTTGCCAGTCTGCACGCGCTTTTCGACCATCATTTCGCTTTCCTCGACCAGAACCCGGAAGGTGCGCAGTTCCTGTATCAAAGCGCTTCGGCCCGGCAGGGGCATGGAGCCGTCGGGTTCTACGAGCACCTCTACGCCGACATTCTGGAGGTGCTGGAAAAGGGCGCGGCGAGCGGCGAATTTCAGATCCGCGACACCGAGGAACTGGCCTACATGATTCTTGGTTCGCTGCATGGCGTCGGGCGGCTCAAGCTCTTTGAGTTCAAGCGCGACTATGACGGCGCCAAGCACTTGGCCGCGTTCTATGACAAGATTTTGCTGGCGCGCGAGCCATGAAAAACGGAATGACGACGCCCCGCTGTGGGACGGCAAAAACCCGGTGGACGACGGTTGCCGCCTGCTGGCGATATCGGGCGCAAGCCCGTGGAGGCGATAATGAGCCTTGCTGATTTGGGCGCCATTGCTGGCGCATTGGCTGTGTTGGGTCTCATCGCGTTGTTCATGTACAAGCAGTGCATCAAGCACTAACAAACCCCGAAAGCCCCTGGCGAAGACATTCGCCGGGGGCTTTTCCTTTCTGTCCGCCTGGTCGCGGCAGGCAGCGCCGCACCTTCGAGCCGTTCCCATGTGCTGGCTTTGTGGAGCGCTGCCGCGCAGGGCGGCTTCTGCCCTGGTGCCGCCATATGGCCCTCGGCTTGCTTCGCTGGTGGCATCGCCGTCTGGGCGTTGCAAAAGGTCGAAGCGCCGCCGCCGTGTGCGCGGCTCACGGGGACGCTTTTCCTGCCTCAGAGGGGTCGCGTGGTCAGAGGAGCCGCGTGGTCAGAGGGGCCGCGTGGGATGCCAGCCCTCGGAAATGCTTCGCGATCACTGGAACGCAACTTGCTTAAGCCCTGCGCAATATCGGTCCGCAGCGGTGCTGCGCAGCGCCGAACGACAAGCAAGGAGCCTGCGATGTACAGGGAACAAGCGTCGAGCCCCGGAGATATCATCAAATTTGCCGTGCACATGCTGGCCCATGGCGAGCCGCAAGACTTCAACATGCAGTACCGCCAGCGGCAGTTTCATAAGGTCGCCTCGGGCATTGGCGACGACTGCGTGGTCATGGAATTTTCCTACGAGGAGCGTCAGGCCTTCTACACGTACGTGTATAATCGCGTTGTGGGCAAAGTTCCTGTTGATTATCTGGAGTTTGGCGTCGCCGGGGGAGAAAGCTTCCGTGCCTGGCTGGGCTTAAGCAAGCAGGCTGAGTCGCGCTTCTACGGCTTCGACTCCTTTGAGGGGCTGCCGGAAAATTGGCAGGAGGACGCGCCCAAGGGCGCCTACAGCACGGGCGGGCAGGTGCCGCGGGTGGACGACAGCCGCGCCGCCTTCATCAAGGGCCTGTTCCAGCAGACGGTGGATGCCTTCAGCCTCGGCTTTACGCCGCGCAACCGGCTGGTGCTGCACATGGACGCGGACCTGTATTCGTCCTCGCTCTATGTGCTCATGATGATGAACCGGCACATCCGGCCGGGCACCATCATCCTGTTCGACGAGTTCACCGCGCGCGGGTTTACTGACGAATACGCGGCCCTTGAGGACTTTTGCCTGGCCTGCGGGCGCAGCTACAAAATCCGGGCGCGCCGCCGCGATTTCGTGAAGCTGGTGGTGGAGATTACGGCTTAGGGGGGCCGCCAGCCGTCCGCCTACGCGAGGAGGCACCGGCAAGGCTGGTCCGCTCAACGAACGGCCGGTTTCGGCGCTGCGGGACGCGGGATTCCGTGCGACCTGCGGGACGGTGTGCCGCCGATGTGGCCGGTGTGCCACGAATTGCCGCGAAAAGGCGCAAGAAGCCAAGCTCCGCACCGCTGAACGCGCTCCGGTTTTGTGCCCGTGCTTGTATCGCGGGGAACATTTTGTTTTGTCTTGGAAATGGGGGAAAGTAGCGCGAATGGCGGAGGGGGAGGGATTCGAACCCCCGGACGGTTGCCCGTCAGTGGTTTTCAAGACCACCGCCTTGAGCCGCTCGGCCACCCCTCCGCTGTTCTTGCCGGAAACGGCCGCCAGGGCCGCCCCGCAAAGCGTTTCTGTAGGTGCCAAAACAGCGCCGCCAAGTCAATGCGCGAATACCTTTCGCAAAGGTGCGAACGGCATGCTTCCGGGGTTGCCAATGATAACGAATTTTGGTGAAATGCTATTCATGGTAAAGATGTTACCGTGATTGTCCGAAGAGCAAATGGCAGCGGAATTTTCCGCTTCTCTCCGTCATATTAAGGAGCGCAGCATGAAATCGCAGCAGCAGATTCCCCCGGCGGCCGGCCTATGGGCTCTCGGAGGCGTTGGGGCCGTCTTGGTCCTCATCGCCTTTTTTACCGCCAATCTGTATGCGACCCTTGCCATGGCCGCCATATCCATCGCATTGGCCGGGTATCTCGCCTCGCACCAGGGGCAGGGAACGCAGGTGCTCAAGGCTGGATTTGAAAAACTCTTCTCCCGCAAACGCGAATTTTTGTATGATGAAGTGAAGTCGTGGCGCGGGCATGGCGAATTGGCCGATATTGCCGCCGATGTAACGGAATTCGGTTTGCGCCGCCGCGAGTATTACCGGGGCGCCATCCACGCCGTGGGCACCCCCTTCATGCTGTGCGACACCAATGGGCTCATCACCCACGTCAGCTCCGCCATGCTGGACATGCTGAAGAAGCCGGAAGCCGACGTGGTGGGCAAGACCGTGAGCGAGGCCTATTACAACAAGAAAGGCGTCTCCGTCACCGAGAAGGTTTTGGCCGATAAGCAGGACCTGTCCAAGGAGCTTGAGCTGAAGTTCTGGGACGGCCGCGTGGCCGAGGTTTTGGCCGTGGTGAACTGCATCCGCTCCGTTTCGGGTGATGTGCTGGGCGCGGTGGTCTGCCTGACGGATTTGGCCGAGATCAAGGAGCACCAGCGCGCCATTCAGAAGCAGCAAGAGCGCATCATGCAGGTGGGCAACAACATCAACGACCTGGCCCAGCGCGTGGCCAGCGCCTCGGAGGAGCTCTCCGCCAGCGCGGACGAGCAGGCCAAGGGCGCCAACCGCCAAAAGGGGCAGACGGAATCCGTCTCCACCGCAATGGAGCAGATGACCTCAACCGTGCTTGAGGTGGCCCAGAACGCGACGCAGTCGTCCGACGCGGCGGCCACGGCCAGCAAGGCCGCCAGCGACGGCGTGAACCTGGTGCGCGAGAGCGTCGCGGGCATCAACAAGGTGGCCGACAGTTCGCGCAAGCTGGCCCAGGTGCTGGGGCAGCTTGATTCGCAGGCCGCGGAGATCGACCGCATCATCAACGTCATCAACGACATTGCCGACCAGACCAACCTGCTGGCGCTGAACGCCGCCATCGAGGCGGCCCGCGCGGGCGACGCCGGGCGCGGCTTCGCCGTGGTTGCGGATGAAGTGCGCAAACTGGCCGAGAAGACCATGACCGCCACCAAGGAAGTGGAGAACTCCATCCGCGAGATTCAGGAGCGCAGCCAGCACGCCGTGAGCACCATGCGCGAGACGGAGAAGCAGGTGGAGGTCAGCACCGACCTCTCGAACCGCACCGGCAAGGCCCTTGAGGAGATCATGCAGCGCATCGACGACGTGACCGCGCGCGTGGCCCAAATCGCCACCGCCGCCGAGGAGCAGTCCTCCGCCGCCGAGGAGATCAACCGGAACATCGAGGACATCGCCGGCATCGCCAAGGAGTCCGAGGAAGGCGCGGACCAGGCCGCCAGCGCCACGCGCGAACTGGCCGAGCTTGCCCAGAACCTGCTGCAGCTCTCCATGAGCTTCAGCGCGGAGAAGTCCGACGCGACCAAGCTGCGGGCCTCGCAGGGACAGATGAAGGGCATACTGCCGAAGATCATGTACGAGTTCATCAAGGTGAAGTACGGCGACCAGGTTCATGCGAAGGTGGCCAAGGAGCTGGGCAACCCCATGTTCCTGCCCATGCAGAGCTACCCCGACCAGGTGCTGCAGCAGATGGCCGAGGCCACGGCCGGGGCCACGGGCAAGCCCGTGCGCGACATTTTCGTCGACCTGGGCCGGTACACCATCGGCCAGTTCCACAAGTTGTACCGCTCGTACTTCAAGGCCGACAACCTGAAGGACTTCCTGCTGACCATGAACCAGACCCACGCGGACCTGACCAAGGCGTTGCCGGGCATTGTGCCGCCGCGCTTCAGCTACGAGGACCGCGGCCAGAAGATGACCATGATCTACAAGTCGCGCCGGGGCTACCACCACTACTTCGAGGGCATCCTGCGCGGCGCGGCCGAGTTCTACAAGGCCTCCGTGGACATCAGCGTGCAGATTCAGGATTCCGAGACCGCCCGGGCCGACATCAACTTCCGCTAGACTTCCGCACCACGCAAGCAAAAGCCCCCGGCGTTCCACATGGAGCGCCGGGGGCTTCTTTGTTCGGTGACGCGCTGCGGCTAGCCGCGCATGGCCCGCTTCCGCTTCAGCTTGTACCACACGTACCAGATGACCGTGGCGGCGAGCATGCCGATGATGAGCCCGTCGAAGTGGTGCCGGTAGGTCTGCACCACTTCCCAGTTCTCGCGCAGCTTGAAGCCGCAGGCGAGCAGGAAGCCGTTCCACAGGGTGGCGCCCACTGTGGTGGCCACGGCAAAGGACCAGAAGCGCATTTTGCCAATGCCCGCCGGGATGGACACCAGGTGCCGCACCACGGGGATGAACCGGCAGATGAAGAGCGTCCAGAAGCTGCCGCTGCGCTGGAAAAAGCGCTCGGTCATCTCCAGGTCGTGCACGTCGAGCAGCAGGTACTTGCCCACCTTGAGCACAAAGGGCCGGCCGCCGTAATAGCCCATGAGGTAGGAAACGAGGGAGCCGAGGAAGGAGCCGAGGGTGGTGGCGGCCATGGCCTGGGCCAGGCCCCATTTGCCGTCGGCCACGAGAAAGCCCACAAAGGGCATCACGGCCTCGCTGGGCACCGGGGCAATCATGCTTTCAAGGGCCATGAGCAGGGCCGCCCCGGCATAGCCGGTCGTGTCGAGCACCTGGATGGCGAAATGGGAAATGGCTTCGGTGAGCACTATGAACCTCCGGGCGAACGTGTCACCGGGCCTTTATCCCGCCGCGCGCCTCAGGGCAAGGGGTGGGGCGCAAAGCCCAGGGCCTGGCCCGCCTCGCGCGCGGTGGGGTCGTCCTTCAGCCGCGACCAGAAGATGTTCTGGGCCTCCAGCAGATCCGGGGCCAGGTTCACTATGGCCGCGCGCTCCAATATCAGCCGCAGGGTGTGGCAGTCGGGCTTGTCCTGGGCCAGCAGTCCAGCTGCGGCGCGACCCACGCGCCGCGCCAAGAGCGTGCGCTCCGGGTGCTCCCGTCCGCGTTCGGTGAGAAAATCGAGCAAGTCGCGGCAGGCCGCAACCTCGCCCATGATCCACTGCCAGCACAGGGCCGACCAGAGCCGGTCCCAGCGCTCGGCAGCCGTTTGGGTCACCTGGGCCTCGCGGTAGGGCAGAAACAGGTGCGCGCCCAGGTGCGTCTCGGCCACCTGCCTGCCCCAAACCTCGGCCTCCACGCGGCGCACCCAGGCCAGAGCCAGGGCCTGGCGCTTGCCCCAGGGAATGTACGAGGCCGGAATGCACTTGTTGCCTGTCTCGCCCACGCGGATGCAGCCCGCTAAGGGATCGCCGCCCTTGGGCAGTTCCCAGGCCCAGGCGCAGTCGTCGCTGCCGCTCTCGTGCGCCCAGCGGATGCTGGCCTTGCCCGCGCGGTGCCCGGAGCCGTTGGTGCCGTCCGCCTCGGCCACGCCGATGCTGACCGACAGCCCTGGCCAGTGCACGCTGGCGCCGCCGCCGGGCGCGGGCAGGCGTCCCTCGGCCCAAAGATGGATGAGCGCCTGGGCCAGGATGGTCTCGGTGCTTTCGCGCCGGGGGCGCACCTCATGTGTCCAGAGGTCGTGGCCGCTGCCCAGGGCCGGGTCGTTGCTGGTGGCCTGCCCAACGTAAGACAGCAAGAGCGGCTCCAGGTCCTCCATGCCGGTGCGCTGGCCCAGCTGCATGGCCCGCAGGGCGAAGGTCAGCGCGTTCAAGGGCTCAATGCGCCCCAGGTCGTCGAAGAACCAGGCGCAGCTGGCGAAGGACGACAGCGCCCACTTCTGCATGGTGAGCAGCTTCCAGGCCGCGTCCTTTTGCGCCGGGGTGAGCTTGGGCTTGAAGTGCGCCGCGGCGAAGGCCTCGGGCTCGTCCAGGCCGGAGAGCACCCGGCCGTAGCCGATGAGCGCGGCTTCCGCGTCGGCGTAGAGGGTTTGCCCCAACGCAAGGTAGTGCTGGTCGATGCGCGCCTTGACCGCGTTCAGGCCGTCTCGCAGGGGGCCGCGCCAGCGCTGGTTCCAGCCGGGGCGGTGCTCCGTGGCGCAGCCGCAGTCCGCGCGCCAGCGCTCCACGCCATGCACGCAGCTCCAGGAGCTGTTCTCGTGGATGCGCACGCGCCGTTTGGGCGGGTTTTCGGCCAGGTAGGCCGCGTAGTTGGTCAGCGCCACGTTCTGCTCCCCGGCGCGCGCCTGCGAAAGGGCGAAGGCCAGGGCCATTTCGCCGAACTTAAAGTGATGCCCGTAGGTTTCGCCGTCCGTGGCCAGGGCCAGCAGCCCCTTGCCGCCGCCCTGCGCCGCCATGCCGGACAGGCGTCCCCAGAACACGTCGCCGTGGCGCAAGAGACCTTCAAAGGCCACGGCCTGCGACAAGGGGCCGTCGTAGAAATACACGGCGATGCTGCGGCCCTCGGGCAGCTCCACGAGGTAGGGCTCGCGGATGTCCAGGTTGCCCTCGTTGGCGGCGGTCCAGTTGTTCTGGGCCACATCGGCCACTTCCCGCGCCTGGCGCGGGGCCAGGATGGTGAAGCGCACGCCGGCCTGGGCCAGCAGGTCCAGGGTGCGCGTGTCCACGGCGGCCTCGCTGAGCCAGAGCCCCTCCGCCCTGCGGCCGAAGCGCGCTTCGAAGTCGGCCAGAGCCCAGGCGATTTCCGCCCTCTTGTCCAGGTCTGTGGCCAGCGGCATGATGACGTGGTGGTAGATCTGCGCGATGGCGTTGCCGTGGCCCAGGCGGGCCAGGCTGCTGCGGTCGCCCTCCAGCACGCGGGCGTACACGTCCGGGGCCTGATGCTCCATCCAGGTGAGCAGGGTGGGGCCGAAATTGAAGCTCATGTACTCGTAGCAGTTCATGATCTCGATGATGCGGCCCTGGTCGTCCAGCCTTCTGGCCCAGGCCAGCGGGGCGTAGCTCTCGGCGCAGATGCGCTCGTTCCAGTGGGTGGCGGGCGCGGCGCTGCCCTCGGGGAAGATGGTGTCCATCCAGGGGTCTTCCCGTGGCGGCTGATAAAAATGGCCGTGGATGCAGAGCGTGTTGCCGGTCATGTGCCCTCCGCGCTGATGGGTGTTCGCTTGATCCTGTCCTATCCTGCGTCGACGCGGGGGGCAAGGGGGTGGCCGCCCGCTGTCGACAAGCCGCCGGAGTCGGAGTATGCCTGAATCATTGCCGCATTTTGGCCTGTACTGCCCGCGGCGCGCAAGGGGGACTTTTGTGGACACGATGAAGACACTCGCCAAGGCTCTGCTGTTTCCGCTGTATCTTTGCGGCGTTATCCTGTTTTCCGTCCTTGTGCCCTTTGGCGACATGCTGCCCGCCGCCCTGGCTGCCGGGCAGGAGAACGTGGGCCACGTGAGCCGCGTCAAGGGCGTGGCGTTTGCGCTGCACGCCGGTGAGCTGCGGGAGCTGCGGCAGGGCACCCTGGTGCGCCGCACCGATGTCATCAAGACCGGCCCGGAGGCGCGGGTGGAGATCACCATGCTGGACGAGACCCGCCTGACCCTTGGCGCGGATACCATGCTGGCCGTGGAGCGCTACGACCTGGGACGGCAGAGCGGCCCCGGCGCGGTGCTGCTGCTGCTCACCAAGGGCGCGTTCCGCGTGGCCACGGGGCAGCTTATGGCCCTGCATGGCGGCCCCTTCGAGGTCGTGACGCCCCTGGCGACCATCGGCGTGCGCGGCACGGACTTCTGGGGCGGCCTGCTCAAGCCGGACGAGCTGAGCGTACTGCTGATCTCCGGCTCCGGGGTGTACATCCGCAACGACGGCGGCAAGAGCGAGATCACGCGGCCGCTGGAGGGCGTGCGTCTGACTTCGCCCACGGCGCCGCCGCCGGAGCCCTCCCTGTGGAGCCCGGACAAGCGCGCCCAGGCCTTCAAGACCGTGGCCTTCGACTAGCGTTGCCCGCTCCTCTCCAGCTGGGCATCCTTCCTGACAGGAAATCCTTCCCAGCAGGAAATCCTTCCTGGCAGGGCATCCTTGCCTGTAGGACATCCTTGCCGACGGAATGCCGTTTGCATGATGGCGGGGGATGCACAGGAGGAGCGGCATGGAACGCCTGAGACTGTTTTTCTATCGCGAGGGCGAACACTTCGAGTACCCGGCTGAC
>Ga0209373_10003944_pt1 | contig 13201 bp, 15 predicted proteins | sample Higcelweek5metaG_FD_187173 | JGI IMG/M metagenome (GOLD analysis project Ga0209373, IMG submission 187173) | Freshwater pond sediment microbial communities from the University of Edinburgh, under environmental carbon perturbations - High... | ecosystem: Environmental > Aquatic > Freshwater >...
TATCACAGGAATAATCGGAGGTGTTCTCATGTGGCTGCTTGCCATTTTCGGAGTCTTGGGGGTGATCGGCTTCCTTGTTTCCGGCGTGATGTATCTCATTTCTTTCGGCGATGACGATATGATGAAAAGAGCGAAGAATGGAATGATGTATTCGATCTATGGAATAATCGTCGGTCTCATGGGACTTATCGTCATAAGGGCGTCCTATTCCTTGCTAAACGGAGGCGCTTTCTTTTAAATCAGCGAATATGAAAAAAACAAAAAAAATAATCCTGACATTGTCTTTGACAGCTATCCTTTTTTCTTTGAAGGCTTATGCCATAGATTATCCGGAAGAGACCGGTCTTCCCGAGGGAACCGATATTCAGGGAATATTGGAAAGCATCCTTAGCTGGCTTTTGGGGATAGTCGGAACTTTGGCTCTCATCAGCTTCGTCATTTCAGGCCTGCAATATTTCCTTGCGACGGGAGATGACAAGGCTATGGGAACCGCCAAGAAAACCATGCTCTATTCCATCATCGGCATCATCGTCGCCCTTTCTGGGTTCATTGCTATCCAGGCAATCGATTCGCTTCTTGGTGGAGGATATTCGATGTAGCTCGTAGTCTTCATGAAAAAATAAAGGCGTTCACGGAACTGATGTCCGTGAACGCCCTTTTCGGTGCTTTTTTTGTCACTCCTTCTTCCAGATCTTTACGATCGGGTGTTGCTTGTCATTCGGCTTAAAGAAGACACCGGCCTTTTCTTCAAGCGATATCACTTTTCCAATGCCGGGTTCGTAGATGCGGTAGTTTGTTGAGAACATCCCGTCCGTTTTGTAATCACCAGGAGGAAGAATCTCTTCCTTTCCCCAGACAAGGTTTAGCTCCTTGTATAATTTCCAATCCCGTTCTGTTTTTTTCTGCTCGTCTGCCTTGTTAGCAATTGCTCCCGGTATCGTTTTTTCTGGACGTATCCAATGCGACGGGATGCCGTTTATCCAAAGGAATATGATAAACAGGGGTATCAACCAGAGCATCATGATTCCGAATGTCCGGCCGACATCGATGCCAGCCGGTTTTTCCGGGGCAGGCGGCGGCGTTTTTGGAGGTTCATCCTTTGGCGGACTTTTGGAATCCTCCGGACCGCTGTCGCGGGCCTTATTGTCATTGTTAGAGCCTGACTGGTTGCCTGCGTTATCCTTCCTTGGTTTAGCAGACGAAACGGCCCATGCAACTGCAGCTATGAGGATCGCTCCTCCAAGGATCAAGAGCAGAATATTCGGCGGAACCAGTTTCAATCTGGAGATTACTGCCCCTGCAATCAACAGCAATCCTATTAATGTCAGGTATGGCATCTGAGTGCTCCTTATTTTGCAGCTTTGGCTCCAGCAAGCAGGGTGGCCAACATTTCTTCCAATCCGCCCTTCGTTGCGAAGAACGTCGAGCCAGGACTATTGAAAGCTTCAACCAGCCCTTTGTTGATGATGTATTTCATAACCTCCGCTTCGCTTATCTTAAGCTGTTCGGCCACAATAGCTATCCTTTCGGCTTCGCTCTTGCCGGCGCCCTCGCCCCTGAGAATGGCCGCAGCTTTTTCAGCCTTTGCTAGTGTTTCTATTACCTCAGCATCTTTTTTTGCCTGAAGGATTTTTCCTCGTTGTGCCAGGGTTTCTGGCGACAACACGAAGTCGATGATGGTCAATTCCTCGCCTGGATTGGTAAGCTCTATCCCCCAGGCCTTGATCGCGGCGTTGATATCTTTGAAGATGTCCTTTGTTATCTGACTCCTCTTGTCCGCGTTGCTCATGGCATCATCAAGAGAGAATGTGCTTAGGATCTTCCTGAAATCGGCCTCGATCTTCTGAAGTGCCATGCCTATAGCATCACTAGCCTCGTATGTTGCCATGATAGGATCGGTGACTCTTAACACTATCTGGACGATGACTCCCGCAGAGGAGTCGAGGAATTCAACAAGGCTTGGACCGCCAGGGTTATTGTCGCTAACCCCGATAGTCATCGTCATTTTGCTGTCCGCACAGAACCATTTTGCCCGCACGAACATGAATGGTTCGATCGGTATCCAAAGAAAATGTATCCCTGGATGCCAAACGGTCTTCACGGTTTCCATCCCAGGAAAGTTTTTCTCGATTACCCAACAGAACGGCGGTGGTACGTATCGGAATACGAATCCAAGATATGTGATGATAACACCCAGGACGCCCAGAAGGGAAAACAGATAGTCGTTCATAATAACCCTCTCTCGTTTTAAATTGTCAAAGAGCCTTTCGGCCCTTAATGGCCTTATAGCTGCAGGAACATCCTGCAACGCTCAATCCTAGCACAAAACAAGAAAAAAGTCAATGATTGAGATGGCTTATATAAAGCAAAATTTTAGCATATTCCTAAGATCACGTGCATGAATCATGAAAAACGACTATTTTCCTTTATTCCAGCCTCGATTGACATAATCGCCTCTAGCTGATATAATGGCTCAAGATGAATGTTGGTCAATGGAAGTTCGCGGGAAGCGAACTTTATTTATTAATAAGGATAAAATCCAAAAACTATGCCAAGAAAAAAAGCACAGAAAGAAGAGGAAAATCAGCCCGGAAAGATGGGTGATTTCGGTTCAGCCATAACCCAGATATGCGAAGAGAAAGGAATTTCCAAGGACCGCGTGATCGAAACGATCGAAGCCGCTCTGGCTGCCGCATATAAGAAGGATTATGGAAAGAAAGGGCAGAACATCCGCGCCGCTTTCAATGAAGTGGACGGCGGAACGAAATTCTATTTAGTCAAAGAAGTTGTCGATGAGACCACGAGGGAATTCGTCGAAGAGGAGGAGATGGAAGAGGGACAGGAACAAGCTGCAGGCGAACATGCTCATGCTGCTGTGAAAGAGCCCGCCTCCGTCCCGCTAAGCGGGACTACGGCGGGTGAAAACGAGGAAGAAAAACTGCCTCGTTTCAATCCGGAGCGCGATCTGACTGTCGACGAAGCCAAGGAAATCAAATCCGATTCGAAGATCGGAGACATAATCGAAATCGAGCTTCCGGAAGAGAAGGACTATGGACGCGTTGCCGCGCAAACTGCCAAGCAAGTGATCATCCAAAGGATCCGCGAAGCCGAAAGGGATTCGATGTATGACGAATACAAGAACAAGGAAGGCGAAATCGTGAGCGGCGTCGTTCAGAGAGTCGAAGGCCGCAACGTCTTCATCGATCTTGGAAAATCAGTCGGAGTCCTTTTCCCGAACGAACAGATGGAAAGGGAGAACTATCGCATCGGACAAAGAGTGAAGGTATATCTCATGAAAGTCGACTCAGGAAGCAAAGGCCCTGGCATAACCTTGAGCCGCGTGCATCCTGACATGGTCAAAAGGCTTTTCGAGCTTGAAGTACCGGAAATATTCGCTGGAACGGTGGAAATCAAATCCGTTGCCAGAGAAGCCGGAGAGCGCACCAAGGTCGCAGTCTCATCGACCGAAGAAGGAATCGATCCGATTGGATCATGCGTCGGTCAGAAAGGCACCAGAGTGCAGGCCATCATCGACGAACTCGGCGGAGAGAAGATCGACATCGTGCTTTGGAACGACGATATCTCGAAATTCATTTCAGCGGCACTCAGCCCTGCCAAAGTGGTGAACGTCAGCATAGACGAAGAGAAGAAGGAAGCCGTGGTGAACGTTCCTGAAGACCAGCTGTCGCTTGCCATCGGGAAGCGCGGACAGAATGTGAGGCTTGCTGCCAAGCTCACCGGATGGAAGATCGATATTTCCGGAGTGGGAGCTGAAGAAAGCAAGGAAGAAGAATCGGGAAGCGAAGAGTCTGGCGAGGAAACTCCAGCCGAAGCTGCCGAAGAGCAGGAATAATAATCCATTTGATATCAAGCATATGTCAAAAACCGTTATTATAGGACACAAGAATCCCGATACTGATTCCGTCATCGCAGCCATGGCTGCAGAAAGATATTATAACGACGTTCTTAAGATAGATGCCAAGGCCTATCGTGCGGGAGAAATCAATAACGAAACCAAATTCGTCCTCAAGGCGCTTTCGCTGAAGGCTCCCAGTCTTTTGAAGGCTGCCAAAAAAGATGATTCAGTCGTTTTGGTTGATCATAACGAGTCCGGTCAGATTGCAGACGGAATTTCCGCCTTTCAGATAACAGGTTTGATCGACCATCACAAAATGATTTTCGAGACTGAGCGTCCGATATCCATCCGTGTCGAGCCTATCGGAAGCACCTCATCCCTCATTGCGAAAATGTATTTCGAATCGGGAAAGAAAATAACATCCGGTGTCGCAAAGCTTCTTCTTGCAGGAATCCTGTCCGACACACTGGGGCTATCGGGTCCGACTACGACTGAGGAGGACAGGAAGATCGTGAAGACTCTCAATAGGATCGCCAACATCGACATCAAAGGATTCGTTAGCGATCTGTTCGCTGCCAAATCCAGCCTCAAAGGTATATCGATTGAGACGTTGATAACTCAGGATTACAAACTGTTCGAGATGGGAAAAAGCAAGGTCGGAATCGGAGTTTGGGAAACGACTGACCCTGAAAGCGTGAATGTCGAAAAAGCGAAGATCCTCAAACTTCTTTTCGAAAAGAAAGTCAAGGAAAAGCTGGACTACATATTCTTCTTCGTGGTGGATATCGTCAAACAGGGAAGCGTCCTGTATCTCATAGGTGACAATGAAAGCGGACTTGCTGAAAAAGTTTTCAAAGGAAGCATTGAGGATGGGCGCATGATTCTTGATGGGATAGTATCCAGAAAGAAGCAGATAGCCCCGGTTCTCACCGAAGCACTAAGCAAATAATTTTTTGAGCTTATTATGATAAAGAAACTGACAGGATCGAAAATCGAAATAACAAGGGAAATCCCGAGCGCTGTTTGGGAAAAACATATCGCGTCAGCTGTTGCTGACGCGGCGGGCGAGTTCAAATTCCAGGGATTCCGTCCTGGGAAGGCTCCGAGAAATCTTGTGGAGCAGAAAGTCGGCAAGGACTTGATCCTCAATAACGCTGCCGAAAAAGCCATCAGGAAGGACTATGTTGATTATGTCACTGCTGAGAAGCTGGATGTGATCGGGATGCCTGAAGTGAAGCTGGAACATCTGGCAGAAGGGGAGACTATGACATACAAAGCTCTTGTCGCTGTCATGCCGGAAATCGAAATCGATCCTAAATATAAGGAAGAAGTGAAGAAGGTCAACGCGGAATTTTCCGGAAAGACATTCGAAGCTGATGAGAAGGAAGTGGAATTGGAACTCGAGAGGCTTGCCAACAGCAGAGCGAAATTGGTGACTGTCATGCGCGAAGCGAAGAATGAAGACGCGGTCGAGATCGATTTCTCTGTCACAGTCGGCGGAGTTCCGATTGAAGGAGGAACTAGCAAAAATCATGGATTGGTGATCGGCAAAGGAGTGTTTATTCCAGGATTCGAAGAGAATCTTATCGGAATGAGGGAAGGCGATGAAAAGGAGTTCGAACTCAATTTCCCGAAAGATTATCACAAGGAAGATCTGAAAGGGAAACTGGCGACTTTCAAGGTCAAGATGAGCATGGTCCAAGAACGCGAAATTCCGAAAGTGGATGATGAGTTCGCCAAATCCCTTGGCAATTTTGAGAATCTCGAAGCGATCAAGAAGAACATGCGAGAGGGCATGGCGCACGAGAATGAGCATCGCATCAAAGAAGAAAGGAATGCCAAATATATCGAAGCGATGATTGCGAATTTCAAAGGCGAACTGCCGGAAGTCATGATTTCTGAAGAAATCAAGAAAATGATGCACGAGTTCGAGCATCAGGTCGGATCGATGGGGATGACCATGGATGACTATCTCGCGCGCATCGGAAAGAAAAAGGAAGACATGGAAAAAGACTGGAAGCCGCAAGCCGAGAAGAGAGTGAAATCGGCTTTGGCTCTTCGCGAAATCGCCAAAGACGAATCAATTGAAATCCCTAATGAGGAAGTCGAAGCCGAGATGAATAAGACGCTTCAATATTATAAGAACATAAAGAATGTCGAGAAGGATATCGATCTTGAGAGGCTTTATAGCTACACCAAAATCACGCTTGAAAATGACAAAGTATTCGAAATGCTGGAAAAAGTGAAATAAGCATATAAGAAATATTAAGGAAAAAAATATGCAGAACCAATATCTTATTCCGACAGTCATCGAGAAGACCGGATATGGGGAGCGGGCCTATGACATATATTCTAGGCTTCTCAAGGACAGAATAATTTTCCTTGGCGGTCCTATCGACGACGTTTCCGCCAATATCGTGATTGCCCAACTCCTCTTTCTTGATTCGCAGAATGCCAAGGAAGACATCAAGCTCTATATAAATTCTCCAGGAGGATCCGTCACGGCAGCTCTTGCCATATATGACACGATGCAGTATGTGAGAGCTCAGGTTTCGACGATCTGCATCGGAATGGCGGCGTCGGCCGCGGCACTTCTTTTGGCATCTGGCGCCAAGGGGAAAAGGATAATCCTTCCCAATGGCGAGGTGATGATCCATCAGGTGATGGGCGGAGCACAGGGGCAGGCGACGGATATCGATATCCAAGCGCGTCACATCCTCAAGATAAAAGATAAGCTTAATGAAATATTATCCAAGCATACCAAACAATCGATTGCTAAGGTGACCAAAGACGCGGAGCGCGACTATTTCATGAGTGCTGAAGAAGCGAAGAAGTACGGCATAGTGGATAAGATTATCAAATAGTCCTTCGATACGGTGCTTGAAATGAAAAAAAGCTTCCCTTCATGGGAAGCTTTTTTGATATTCGATTCAGATGGTCTATGTCAGGACATCGAGCAGGCTTTCGCCGGTCATTTCTTTCGGTTTTTCTATTTTCATGATGTCCAGGACTGTTGGGGCTATATCGCTCAGGAGCCCTGCCACTTTCATTTCCCCAGAGTCCCTTTTCGTTTCTGAATGGTTCTCATTGGTGATGAACCAAAGCGGGACCGGATTGGCTGAGTGCTCCGTGTCTTTCTCTCCGGTGTGGCGGTTTATCATTTCTTCCGCGTTGCCATGGTCAGCCGTTATGAGCAGGCATCCGTTTTTCAAAATGACTTCCTTGATGAGCCGGGACAGGCATGAATCGATCGTTTCAACGGCTTTTATGGCAGCTTGCTCGTTCCCGGTGTGCCCGACAATGTCGGCGTTAGCGAAATTCACCAGGATGAAGTCGTATTTGTCTTTTCCGACGAGATCGATGATTTTATCTGTTATCTCATTGGCGCTCATCTCCGGAGCCTCATCGAAACTGCCGACGTTTTTTGATGGAATGATGACCCGGTCCTCTCCTGGATACGGCTCTTCATTCCCTCCGTTGAAGAAATAGGTGACATGGGCGAACTTTTCCGTTTCGGCGATCCTCAGCTGCTTCATCTTGTGTTCAGCGAGAACCGAAGCCAAGCACACCTTCACTTCGATCGGCGGGAAAGCGACTTCTGCCGGAATGTCTTCTTCATATTGGACCATGGTCGCGAAAAGGACATTCTTTTTCCTTTTGCATTTGAACTTATCGAATCCTGGCAGGACGAAAGCCTTTGTTATTTGGCGCGCCCTGTCTTCGCGGAAGTTGAAGAAAATGACCGCATCGTTGTCTTTTATTTCCCCGACCGGCTTGCCGTTCTCCGTGATTACGGCAGGCTCGATATATTCGTCGAACACTTCTTTGGCATATGATTTTTGAAGATAATCAGCGGGATCTTCAGTGGTCGGTCCGCTTCCTTCGACTATGGAGCAATATGATTTCTCGATCCTGTCCCAGTTGTTGTTGCGGTCCATTCCATAATATCTCCCCCCGATCGTTGCCAACCGTCCCACTTTGTATAAGGCCATCCTGTTCTGGAGCTCTCTCAATGTTTCAACTCCTGATGTCGGAGGAGAATCGCGCCCGTCCGTGAAGGCGTGGATGTATACCTGCTCCATTTTCTGGTTATGCATAAGTTCCAAAAGAGCATATAAATGGTCCATGTTGGAATGGATGCTTCCCTTCCCGATAAGGCCCATGATATGGATGGCGCTTTTATGTTCCTTGGCATGCTCGATAGCTTTCATGAAGGCCGGATTATTGAAGAACTCGCCGCTCTGGATGGACATGGTGATGCGGGGGAGGCTTTGGTAGACGACTTGGCCGGTCCCGAGCGAAATATGACCGACTTCCGAATTTCCCGGTTCTCCCCATGGGAGGCCGACAGAAATGCCGGATGCCTGAATAGCGACATGCGGATAGAATTCGTTCATTTTCTCTATGGTCGGCAGATTGGCTTCAGTAATGGCGTTCCCGCGATCCTTTTCTCCAAGTCCCCATCCGTCCAGGACTACTAATACGACAGGTTTTTGCATATGTTTCAGGTATTTAAACCACTAATCCAGCTTAATGACATAATAATAACATTCGCTTGCTTCTTTGACAAAACAGGTCCGGTATAATACCATATAAGGCGTATGTAATTCATAACAGAAGTCAGATTTAGTTGATAAATAATAAGGCAATTAAGCTAAAAACGGAAATATTTGCTGAAGAAAGCTCGAATCTATGATTTATCAATTGAACGGAAAAAAAATATATGGGAATAGCACTGATTCTCGGAATCGGCGTTTTGTCTTTGGCGATCGGATCTGTTTCCGGTTATGCCATAAGGAAGTCGATTGCTAAAAAGCAGCTCAATACTGCTGAAGGGAAAGCGGAAAAACTTGTAGACGAAGCGGAAAAGAAATCGAAAGAGATAATCCTGGAGGCCAAGAACAAAGCTGTCGGGATACTCGAGGACACTAAAAGGAAGGAAGAAGAACGTGAGAAACAGATCCTTCGCACCGAAGAAAGATTGGAAAAAAGGGAAAGCGTGATCGACAGCAAGATGGCTGAAATCGATCGCGGAAGGGCTGCTCTTGAGAAGAAAGCGGAAGAAATCAGGAATATCAGGAAAGAAGTGGAACAGGTCAAGGAACAGGAACTCAAACGACTCGAAAAAATAGCCGGCCTTTCCAAAGAGGCGGCAAAACAGATCCTTCTTCAGCTCACCGAAGAAGAGAATCGCGACCTGGTTGCCAAAAGAATGAAGCAGTTGGAGGCGACCGGGAATATCGAACTTGAGAAAAAAGCGCGCGACATAATGACCCAGGCGATCCAGAAATATGCCGGATCGCACGCAGCGGATGTCACGACAAGCACCGTGGCCATTCCTTCTGACGAAGTCAAAGGACGCATCATCGGGCGCGAAGGAAGGAATATCAAAGCCCTTGAACGGCTCACTGGAATCGAGATCATCGTTGATGACACCCCGGAAGCGATCGTCATTTCAGGGTTCGATCCAGTGAGGCGCGAAATTGCGAGGATCGCTCTTGAGAAGCTCGTGTCCGATGGAAGGATCCATCCGACCAAGATCGAAGAAGCAGTTGAATTCGCGAAAGCGGAAATCAACAACAAGATCCGCGAAGCCGGAGAAGCGGCTGCCTATGATGTCGGAGTGGCAGGGTTGGATCCGAAGCTCATAAGCATCCTCGGACGCCTTCGCTACAGGACCAGCTATGGTCAGAACGCCCTCCTTCATTCTTTGGAAGTGGCTCACCTCTCAGGCGCTCTGGCGGCTGAACTCGGGGCGGACGTGAACCTTGCCAAGCGGGCCGGCCTTCTTCATGACATCGGGAAAGCAGTCGATCACGAAGTCCAAGGGACGCACGTCGAAATCGGAATTAAGATCCTTGAAAAATTCAAGATAGGCAAAGAAATCATAAACGCGATGAAATCCCATCATGAGGATTATCCGTTCGAATCTCCTGAATCAATGATCATTTCTGCAGCGGATGCTATTTCCGCGAGCCGTCCCGGAGCGAGGAAAGATACTCTTGAAAACTATCTAAGACGCCTTGGCGAGCTTGAAGGGGTTGCGAATTCATTCGAAGAAGTGGAAAAGACATATGCTATCCAGGCTGGACGCGAAATCAGGGTCTTCGTGAAGCCTGACAAAATCGATGATCTGGGTGCCATAAAGCTTGCTCGTTCGATTGCCGACAAGATTGAGAAAGAGCTCAAATATCCTGGAGAAATAAAGGTCAATGTCATCCGAGAAACCAGAGTCACTGAATTTGCAAGATAGTCGAAATGAGCCATTTGCTTTATAGACGGGAAAAGGAGTAAAATAGAAGTGTAGAAAAGACATAAGCTATTTTTGAAAGGAGGTGAAGTTATGGCTAAAAACATGAACAAGGACATGCTCGTAAGTTCGATCAATGAGAAGACCGATCTTTCCAAAAAAGATATCGAGTTGGTTATCGACACTATGACTGACGTCATCACCAAAGCTCTTCAGGAAGGGGACAAGGTCACTTTCACAGGATTCGGCACCTTCAGGATTTCTGATCGCGCTGCTCGCGAAGGTATCAACCCTCAGACCAAAGAAAAGATCCAGATTCCTGCTATGAAAGTTCCTAAGTTTACTGCTGGGAAAGCTCTCAAGGAAGCTGTCAAATAATTTTTTTTGGAAAAGGTGCGTTTTTGATTCAAAGCTGCTTCGGCAGCCGGATGATAAAAGCAAAAGCCCGTTCTCATTGTTGAAGCGGGTTTTTGCTTTCTTGTCTCTTTTTCCTGATGATATGCAGGGGTTATTGACTTAAATAAAATTTGCAGGTACCATATCTAGTGTTCGGGAAACGGGAATAACGGCAAGCCAAAGGCGCCCTTCCCAGGCAATGATCAGCGGGATGTGGTGTAGTGGTAGCACGATTGGTTTGGGACCATTTAGCCCGAGTTCGACTCTCGGCATCCCGACGAAAGGAGTTTGTTTGAAAAATTGTTTGCCGGTCCGCCTACGCGGACTATAGCGGGCTTCGCCACGCCGTAGTCTCGCTTCGGCGAGACGAAGGCGGGTGTCGTATAGTGGCTATTATATCAGCCTTCCAAGCTGAGGAGGGGGGTTCGATTCCCCCTACCCGCTCAGAGTTTCAAAAGCAGTCCTTGATGGGCTGTTTTTGTTTTTCTTATTGACATTATTTTTTCTGAGTGATAATACTGAATCAGTTCTTGAATCTTCAAGCGTAGGGAGGATGGTATGGTTGTCAATCTGTCTGTTCTGAAAGATGCAACTGGCTGTATTGTCGGTTTCAAAGTCGAGTCTCCCGGCGGCAGAGAAAATCTCGCGAAATGGCGTTAGTATCCGGATTCAGTAATTCTTGCATGATGAAGATTTCAAAGGGGCATCGGAAAACATCTTTCGATGCCCCCATCTCTTTTTAGGGGCTAGTAGCTTGATTTTTAGCTCAGGGTGTGCTACAATGGAGGTAATAGAGAATAAGCAAGAGACGGGTTTTCCCGCCTTTTTTCTTTATTAAAGCTAGAAAATGGAAAAGAATACAAAAAAACAAAAAACAAGATTGGCTCTTCCGGATATCGATTCGCCGGAGCTCAGGAATTTCTTCCTCGGTTTTCTGGTGGCTATTTTCCTGGTATATGACATCCTTTTTTCCATGCTTGGAATTTCCATGCAAAGGGAGGACTATGGTTCCAATCAAAAGCCGGTTCCCGTGTCGGTTGAGAATAGGGAGTACAGGAAGCTTGTCAGCGGGCATCCGATCGAAAGGATGATCCCGTATATTTCGCGGCAGAATAGGCAGGTGGCCTCCTTCATGATAGCGATTGCCAAGAAAGAATCCAATTGGGGAAAGTATGCTCCGCAGAAAGACGGGCGAGACTGCTTCAACTATTGGGGATATCGCGGATCATATAACATGACTGATTCAGGATATAGCTGTTTCGATTCTCCCAGGCAAGCAGTAGCGGTCGTCGGCAGCAGGATCGAAGATCTCATCGCTCAGGAGATCGATACGCCCAAAGAGATGGTCGTTTGGAAATGCGGTTCGACTTGCCGCGGGCATAGCCGCTATGATGTCAGAAAATGGATCAGTGATGTCGATCTTTACGTGGCAAAGGTCAATGACAGCAATTCATAGCCATTTCAGAATATGAAAAATCCTCTCCCATCGCAGGAGAGGATTTTTCATATGGATACAAACTAGGATATCCTTTTGAAAGTGATCTTGTATACAGGCTCGTAGGGGTTTTCGTATTGGTCTTTGATCTCGATGCTTTTTCCTTCGGCGAGCGTTGCCATAGCAACGTCGGTCATCATCTGGTTGATTTCATCTATCGTGTTCTTGAGCTCCTCCAGTTTTTCATAGCGCGCTCCCATGCGGTTTTGGGCTATGGTTTCGATCCTTTTTTTCTTTTCACGGAGCTTCTTGAGCTCTTCAGCGGTCTCTTCGAATTCATTGGTGTTTGCAAGAGTGTCATTGTATTCCCTCTTGATTTCTTTCTGCTCCTTCTTGGTGGCTTGCAGTTTGTCGAACAGTTCCTGGATGCTTTGCATAGGTTTTTTGTTATTTGGTGATTATGAACAACAAGAGAAATTCTATCACATTTTGAGAGAAGGGAGAAATCTTGTGTATCTATGCTATACTGTGAACATATCGTCATAAGAAACACATGTCTTTATTCAGCAAAAAAGCGGTTTATATAGCGATTGCGATCCTTCTCCTTGCCGGAGGAGCGGTTTTTTATTTGAATTCAAAAAAACAAGACAAGACGGCTGTTTCCAGCGCCGTTGGTGAGAAGAAATCCATAATGGATCAGGAGGCGATTCATTCAGGTGAAGAAACTGTCGATAATGCCAATGATAGCGTTTCAGAGAATGGCAGCGCTGGCATTGAACAGGATGCAGATATCTCTTCATTCAGCTCTTCTTCTTCTTCTTCTTCTTCTTCTTCTTCGAGCAGTGTGAAAAGCCAAAGCGAGGACGATTCAAAAAGCAGTGATAATGATGCGCCTGATTTCAAGATAATAAATAAACTGGTCGGCTTCGGTTTCCAAAAAAGCAGCGGCAGGAGTATCGATACCCTCGTTGTCCATTCGTCATATGACGCCATCGGCAGCGATCCATATAGTGTTTCCGGGCTTATTGTTGAATACAAAAGCTATGGCGTTTCCCCGCACTATCTCATCGATCGCAAGGGAAATGTCTATCGCCTTGTCGAAGATCAGAATATTGCCTACCATGCTGGAGATAGCAAAATGCCGGACGGCAGGATGGGAGTGAATAATTTCTCGATCGGCGTGGAAATCATGACGACGAAAACTGAAAAGCCGACGAGCGCTCAATACGGATCACTGAACGGGCTTATCGATTATCTCAAAGGG
>Ga0209373_10003945_pt1 | contig 13201 bp, 7 predicted proteins | sample Higcelweek5metaG_FD_187173 | JGI IMG/M metagenome (GOLD analysis project Ga0209373, IMG submission 187173) | Freshwater pond sediment microbial communities from the University of Edinburgh, under environmental carbon perturbations - High... | ecosystem: Environmental > Aquatic > Freshwater >...
AATTACTTGGTGTTCGGTATATGTACCATCGGGTAAGTGATGGAAGAAATGTCTGGGCATTTCCGTTGTGGGAGTATCCAGATGGTCAGGTGAAGCAAATATATAAAGATGAGCAGTATGAGGTGTATGAAGACACACAAGCATTCCCCCGTGCTTTTCTGGCATCAGGGTACGTCGTAGCACATGGTGATCAGCAAATAATTGATACACTGTTTTCTTCGAATATAAATCGAAGAGAAACAATCATACTCGAAGAAGAACCAATGATACGGCCTGAGAGTGGGGAAGGAAGCGCGGAAATTGTTGAATATTCTCCAAATAGAATTCATATTCGCACGGAATCTTCTGTACCTAAGTTACTTTTTTTATCTGATGTATTTGATAAAGGTTGGCAGGCAACTATTGATGGGAATATCACGCCTGTATATAGAGCAAATTTTAATTTCCGTGCAATAGCTGTTTCCAGTGGGTCTCACACGGTAGAATATAGATATCGTCCAAAATCATTTCGTCTAGGTCAGATTATAGCTATCATAAGTGGAGTAGTTGGAGTATTTGGACTCATTTTTATAAAAAAGAAAAAATATATATGAAAATAGGTATATATAATCCATATTTTGATTCGTACGGTGGTGGAGAGCGGTTTATGCTGACTGCTGCGGAGCATTGGTCCAAAAATCATGATGTAACGGTATTTTGGGATGAAAAAACAATGATAGTTGAGTCAGAAAAACGTTTTTCACTTGATTTATCGCATGTACACACTGTTTCAAATGTATTTAAGAGAGGATCTTTGATTCAAAAATTGATGATATCAAGTACATATGATTTAATATTCTTTCTTAGTGACGGTAGTGTACCATTGACGCTTGCTCGGTATAATATTCTTAATTTTCAAATTCCGTTTCCACATGTTCCCATGACATCATGGAAAAGGTCTCGATATCAGGCTGTAATTTGTTATTCTACGTTTACGAAAGAACGTCTTGATCCAACGATTGGAATTCCAAAAAAAATTATTTATCCTCCAATTGATATTGATAAGTTTGAAGTAGGAAAAAAAGAGAAAATAATATTGTCCGTTGGAAGGTTTAATAGCGTATATAGTGTGAAAAAATATGATGTGCTTATTACGGCATTTAAAAAGATAACAAAAAATGCTGCACTCAAAGGATGGAAGTTCGTTTGTGCGGGAGGAGTTTTGGATTCAGATAAAGAATATTTTGCATCACTGAAGAAATTTGCAAAAGGGTACGATATAGAATTTCATCCAAATTGTTCGTTTGAGGAATTAAAAAAATTGTACAGTAACGCATCGATTTATTGGCATGCTGCTGGATTTGGAGAAACAGATCCACAACGGATGGAACATTTCGGCATGACTACAATTGAAGCAATGGCATCAGGATGTATACCAATAGTATATGCGGGAGGTGGACAACCGGAAATAATTGGTACGAGTGGTGTGAATGGATTTTTGTGGAATACAACGAACGAATTACTTGATATGACAGTTCGTGTAATTCACGATGATGCAATTACGAAAAAAGTAAGAATACATGCGATAGATAGATCAAAATATTTTTCTAAAAAGACATTTAATACGGCTATTGATGCATTACTTCCTCCAGTATGAAAAAAAACAGAGGCGATATAGTAGGAATATTTGTAATTATTTGTATTGTCATTGTTTTTTTCTACAAAACAATTTTTCAAGGATTACTACCGGTTCCTACTGATACGCTTGTAGGCATGTATCATCCATGGCGAGATGCGTATGTGGATACATTCACTCATGGAGTACCGTTTAAAAATTTTCTTATTACTGATCCGATTCGTCAACAAATTCCATGGCGGAAACAAGTCATTGATGCCTTCAAAAGCCAGAAACTTCCTTTATGGGATGCAACATCGTTTTCAGGTTCACCACTTCTTGCCAATATCCAATCAGGTGCGTTGTATCCGCTCAATATTTTATTTTTTCTTTTTCCTTTTTCTACAGCATGGACCATGCTTATTATGAGTCAACCATTGCTTGCTGGCATTTTTTTGTATTTGTTTTTACGGCACAAAAAACTTGATACTCTCTCATCTCTCGTTGGAGCTGTTTGTTTTTCATTCTCCGGTTTTTCTATTGCATGGTTAACATGGGGGACAATGGGTTCAACAATTCTTTGGCTACCGCTTGCGCTTTTGTCTTTTGAAAAGATTCATGAATCGATGCATACAAATCTGTGGAGATTGATATTAATTGTTTCAGTCATTTCTTCATTTTTTGCAGGTCATATTCAAATATTTGCGTATAGTATGTGTGTCTTCGTCGCGTATGCACTTTTTACTATGAGAAAAGTGAAAATACAACAAATATTTATTATGCATATTGTCATTCCAGTCATTGTCCTTGTGATGACAGCACCCGTATGGATTCGGTTTATCTCTTATCTTCCTGATACGTCTCGATTTTATGGCTCTGCGTGGACAGTCGAGGGATTTTTCATCCCCTTTAAGCATCTGGTTCAATTTCTCATCCCAGATTTTTTTGGTAACCCAGCGACACTCAATTATTGGGGTACGTGGAATTATGGAGAGATGGCAGGGTACATCGGTGTTATCGGATTATTCCTTGCAATAATCGGTATATCTAGAAAAAATGTGTTTTGGGTAGGAATTGTGGGAATATCTTTATTATGTGCGGTTGATTCTCCCATTGCTCGACTTCCATTTATTTTTCATATTCCAGGAGTGTCTTCACTTCAGCCGACGAGATTATTATCTATTATTGATTTTGGATTATCCATATTGGCCGCGTACGGGATGTCAACGTTGTTATCGGGTCAGAAGAAAATCCAAACTGTCATCGGAGTCATAGTGTTACTTTTTATATTTGTGGGAGCATGGATGAGTGTGTTTGTTCCAGCTTTTTTTCAAATATCAGTTGAACAACTTCTCGTGGTGAAACGAAATTTAATTTTGCCATCAATTGTATTTGCTTTAGCAATAGGTGTGGCAACAATACGTATATCATTAAAAAAATCATGGATACTACTTCGCTATATTGGTGTTATTACAATGTTTTCGTTGCTTTCATTTGAGCTTATTCGGTTTGGATGGAAATTTACACCATTCACTGATACAACGTTTTTCTTTCCAAAAACTGAAATTATTTCTCGTCTTATAGAGTTGCCGAAGCCATTCAGAGTACTTGCTGTTGATGATAGGTTATTGCCACCAAATGCGCTCAGTTTTTATGATATCGAATCAATAACAGGGTATGATCCAATCCATAGTTCTCGGTATGAAAAATATATAAAAGCTATGGATCAGGGATCACCACATGACGTTCCATTATCTGGATTCACTCGAATTATTACTCCGAAATCCATTACATCACCCCTTTTATCGCTTCTAAATGTTCAGTATGTTTTATCTATGGATCCTTTGACAGATTCCAATGTGCGGTTGCTTGCTGAGGAAGGAACAACAAAATTATATAAATTTATCGCTGGTGTTCCTCGAGTGTATCTTGCCGAGAATGTTATACTCGCGACTTCAGATGAAGATGTGCTACAGAAGTTGTACGAACCCTCGTTTATACCAGGGAAAACTGCTGTTGTAGAAGCGTCACGTATTTTTCAGTCCTCTCCATTACTTTCTGATGAATCAGCAACAATTTCATCCTATGTTGGAGACAAGATGGTGATAGAAACAATAACAAAAAGTGAGCGACTTTTAGTTATTGGAAATATGATGGATTCGCATTGGAACGTAACAATTGATGGGAAAAAAGCTACCGTATATAGAGTGAATTACTTATTCTTCGGAGTACTCATTCCTTCAGGAGAGCGTAAGATTGTTGTTCAATATAGATGATATAGAGTATTTTTCTTGAAACTTTTTCCTTCACACGTAGATATAATCTTCATATATGTTGGTGATTGACTAGGGGACGACAATATCGATACCATTTTTGGGATCTTTTTGGATAATTGTTCTAATAATTGAATTATTTTCATTTAATATGAGAAGTTCTCCTCCGTCAAAGCCTGATAAAATCAAATCATTTCCATAATCTGCTCCACCGACTCCATGATAATTGAAGCTACTATATATTTTTGTACAACATTCTAAATATATTGTATTTCTTATATCACTTGATCCAATTTTTCCTGTATACATTCTTATGTGATCAGGCATAAGAATAACGCCTGGAAAAGAACGAAGAATTACTTCTTTATCAAAAGGCAATGGCTCAAATAGTGTAAAAAGTGAAATGGATTCGTTAGGAAGAGGATTTTCTAAATATTGATTATGAAGCCGATCGCGTGAGATAGAACTAATAGTGCTAAGAATAGATAGAAGTTCTTCTTCTCTTTTTGTATCCATGAGCGAAGGATTTACTAAAATACGATAACCAAGAGTATCATAGACTAGAACTGTGCCTTTGTTGTCAAAAATTGATCCGCGTTTTCCGTTTTTGATTTTGGTGCTTACCCTATATGTAGGTAAAAAATCGTTAAGAAGAATATTCCAATTCCATTTAATACGCCATTGATTATTATCTAAAATAAGAGGAATATTTTTTATTTCAGTAAATGGACCTAAATGCATCGTTTTATAAGTAAATTCAACTTCCGCTAATCCAGATTGTTTATGTGAATCAATAGTGAGTTTGAGTATTCGAGTTGTAATATCAACAATTTCTGCATCTTTCAATGATTTTTGAGTCAATTGACGAAATATATCTGAGCTTATTTGTTTTTGACTTTCATTATCAAGACATTCCTCATATATATCCTGAAAAAATTGATGTGTATAGCTATAGAGGCAAAGGGATAGTAATTGTTCGGGTGAAGGACGCATGTAAACAGTAGTTCTAAACAATCCATAGAGAAATATTGTTGAAATAGCAAACATCAATAGTATTCGAGGTATATAACGAAACACATATTGAAGCGATACAATATAGAATAACGGCAATAGTAATAGAAGATACCGGGGATAGAATGGAATGAAACAATAGAGAATCATTGAAAAAATAAGTATTATTATTAGACCAATAAGTAAAGAGTCTTGTTTGAGTTTTTTCTTTAGAGTATCAAGTGCTGCTAGTGCGGATACGAATGAAATAACTACCCAAATTATCCACCATTCTTGAATAAGTATTGGAGTATTCGATGTGATATTTGGAAACTTACCAAGTAGTAATGCTTGTATACTCGCTCCTATATGCACAGGCAGAGTTGAAGATTGATAATAAGCAAACATATACTTATGAATTTTCGCAACATCAATAATGGAATGGCCCAGATGAAGATACCAAATATATGGTAATAAAATGCCAAAGATGAATCCAATTCCCCATGTGCCATAAGCCATTACGATGGAAATAATTTTTTTCTTTTTTATAATTATCCAAGCGAGATATGTGGGAATAATAATGAGTAATAGAATTGGAGGTTTAACTTCAGAAAAAAAACCTAGAGTCGTACCGCAAAGCAATAATACTATTATTTCATCTCTTTGAGAACGATACCAATGAAATAGTAAATAGAGGGAGAATAATAACCAAAAAAGTTGAATTATGTCCAGGCCAGTTATCCAAAGTTGAGAGAAAAACATTGCGTCTAAGCTAAATATAGCAGTAATGATAAGAGATTGAGTTGTGTTTAAAAATAATTTTTTGGAAAGTAAATACAGAAGAATGAGGGTTCCTATTCCCGACAATAATGAACTGATAATTGGGTTATTAAATAAAATAATTGAAAATCCTAGAATATATTTTCCGAGTGGTGCTTTATCTGCATTGATAGTAAGCGGATCATCGCCATTAATTAATCTGAAACTTGCGTATGCATAAAGTCCATCGTCGCCTATTATTCGATTAGAAAGCGGTAATTGATATTGTGAATGTTCGTAGCGATCTTTCCAATAATTGTTATTAAAAGAATCGAAAAAATATGCACGCTGAAAGTAAATGATTTGAAAAATTTGGATAATGATAATTATTGTAATTATCAATGGAAAGATATATATGGTCGTTTTCTTTGTCTTTGGCATGTTAATAATATATAGATGAAAAGGTGATAGATACGCTAATTCAAAAGAGAGTTTTTATCAGATAAAAAACGACTTCTATTTATCTTAATGCTGATGAATATCATCATAGAAAAAAGAATTGCAATTCCTACCCCCATTCCATACAAGCCATATATAAGTGATTGGGGTTGATAATACATCGTTATGGTATGCGTTCCTGCACTAACCATGACACTACGAAAAATAAAATTTGTTCTATAGACAGGGGAGGGAACCCCATCAACGATCGCTTTCCATCCAGGAGCGTATGTGTCTGATAAAAAGAGAAGTCCGCTTTTCGGTGTTTGCACGCGCATAGTTATGTCATTTAATCGGTATTTTTCTATAGTGACAGTAGACTCTTCAATCGTTGCATCCTCTGATAGTGGGATGACAAGCGGTTCTTCAACGATGGCAGTATTATTGAGGTTGACTGATTCGTCATACATGCGATTCAGTATGAGTTGGGGATCTTTTATATATTCAATATTTGAAACCATAAATGCACGTGGATATGCATCGGAATTTTTCCATAATCGGTAATAATCGTTTTCCCATACTTTAATTTGGTTTGGATATGTTTTTTCATACCAAACTCCTGTTTTACTTTCTACGATATATGAAATACCAAGAAGGGATACGAGTTTTCTCGTCATAGCGGAAGTAGTTGCGTCTGTTGCTGATCGTTTGAGATCTAAATCTACACTGATTCTCGGAATATCGTTTGTGAGTACACCATGGAGAATCGGTGATTTGATGAGTTGACCATACCTATGGGCAAAGACAGGGTCTAATCCTTCAGGACTATAGAGACCAAATGGCACATTAAAAGCAGATCGTATTCTTGCAAGCTCATCGCTAAATGCTATTCGTCCAAATCCTGCTCTGCTTTGTAGTTCTGATATGAGAGGACTATCTGGGTAGACGAATTGTCGTTCTCCAAAATAGTAACTTTTATTGGAAAAATACCAGGCAGATAGTGCGGTTAGGATAATGATAAGACTAGGGAGAAATATTCGCATAAACGAGAAACGCTTAGCAAAAAGAAGTAATCCAATGGTTCCAATTGTTAGGACTACGGAAACTGCTATGTTTCGAAGCACGATAGATAGAATTTCCGGTGTTTGTGTGAGAGAGACAACGATATGTTGTCTTACTAAATGAGCGACTTTCCCTAATTCATACGTTGGAAGATTGTATTCAGTGAGAACGACTATGAGAAAAAATTCGATAATAATGATGATTGAAAGATAAAATATGCTACTGGAACGGAGTAAGGACGGTAATTTTTCAAAAAACTCTTTCTGTTTGAGATGTTCAAATCCGAAAGCAGCAAATAAAGATAAGGCAAATGAAGACAAAAAGAAAATGCGACTGGGAAGCATTGTCGAGAGAATGGGGATTGGCTGAGCGAAAAGCCATTGGGTTACTGGAGAGGAAAAGCCGAAAAACATGGTGACGAGAGCGGTCGTGATGAAAAATTTTTCAAGAGGATTTTTCTTCAAAAATAATTTAATAAGCGCAAAAAATAATGGGATGACTCCGATAAATAATATTTTGTCGTAGTAACTTCCGATATTCTTGTAATTATATGATCCTGGATTACCCAACCAATCAGGATTAAAGAGTGAAATGATATGAGACCATTGCACAAGGAAGATAGAACGTATCTCAGGTATTATGGCAAATTCTCTGGGAGATAATTGATATGATTCCCACGTGACGGCTAGATATGGAGCTATAAGGAGTAATCCGGTGAGACATGAAAGACTAATAAGGAGAATTCTCATCCATGTATTACGAGACGAAAGATGAAGTTGCATAATTTGAAATAAAGAAAATGTAGCAACAAATAGAAGTTCATATATACAAATTTGTAAATGTCCTGAAGACATCATGATTGCAGTTGTGAGTGTGAAGAGCAAAAACCAAAGTCTTTTAGGATTTGTTATCAAAAGATCCGCGAGTAGTACGAGGAGGGGTAACCATATCATGCTATGTGATACAGCAGGGTTTTCTTCCATCCATACGGACATAAATCCAGAAAAAGCAAAAGTAATAGCACCAAATATTGAACCTGCTTGTGATAGCTTAAAATGCCGCAGTAATCCATAGGTAAAAAGCATGGAAAGAAGCGGAACGAGAAGTACCATGACTGAAAATGCATCAGGAAGAGGTAAGATAGTGTAGAGCCATGTAAATGGGTACATAATTGCTGATTGACCATTTCCCATATATGGGGCTCCTGAGAAATTATATGGTGACCAGAGAGGAATACTTTTTTCACGTACTGCCTGAAGAAGTATTTGTTTCATGGGATAGAAAATTAGGAGATTATCATGTCCCAAGCCTTTGAAAGGAACACCCTGATCCCATCCTGGGAACTTCATGGTATTCCATGGTGCATAAAATGAAACAAGTAAATTTGATGGGAAAAGGATTTTATGAGAGAAAAAATATGGTCGGAAAAAAAATATTAGTACTGCGATAAAACAAAAAAATGCAAGAAATAATTTTTTCATACGACTACCGTAATATATCATTTTTTGTCATAGATAAAAATACATGCGATAATAGGAAGGTAGTATATGAATACACAACATAGATCAGTCTCTATAGTTATACCAAATTGGAATGGCGTATATCTGATGGAAAAACACCTTAAAGCTGTTATAGCCGTATCTCAAGGTGCGCAAGTAGTCATCTCTGATGACATGTCTTCTGATGGGTCTGTCGCCTACTTAAAAAAGAATTTTCCGAACGTTGTCGTCGTTCCTAGTTTGAAAAGACAAGGATTTGCTGGTAATGTCAATGCGGGAGTTGCAAAAGCCACTGGAGAAATTGTCATCCTTCTCAATACCGATGTAGAGCCAGAAAAAGGCTATCTAGAACCTCTTTTACATCATTTTGATGATGATACTGTGTTTGCTGTCGGATGTTTAGAAAAAAGTTGGGAAAGTGGTAAATCAATTCTTCGAGGTAGGGGACTTGCCCATTGGTATAGGGGTTTTTATGTACATAGTCGTGGCGAAGTTGATAAGACGGATACTGCGTGGGTTTCCGGAGGAAGCGGTGCATTTCGGAGGGAAATGTGGAAAAAATTAGGTGGCATGGATACTCTCTATAATCCTTTTTATTGGGAAGATATTGATTTATCCTATCGAGCGAGGAAAGCAGGATGGCAGACAGTGTTTGAGCCAAAAAGTATCGTAAATCATTATCATGAAGAGGGAAAAATTAAACGAGAATTCACTCCACAGGACGTCAAGAGAATCGTTTATCGAAATCAATTTATGTTTATTTGGAAGAATGTAACAGATATTTCGTTAATACTAGAGCATGCGTTTTGGACACCTATTCGATTATTACAAGCGATTGTGCGTCAAGATTTTCTTATGATACAGGGATATGTATGGGCTATTTCCAAACTACCTCGTGTATATATGCATAAAACAATCCAAAAAAGCATGTATAAGAAAAAAGATTTGGATTTAGATAGTAAAAATTAATAGAGTATGGATTGGAAAAGAATCTTCGTTTCATGTATCATCGCTTCGTGCATTGCATACATTATTCTTCAAGCGCTGAATGATTTTGGAATTACATGGGATGAACCTATTTACTTTCGTAGTGCCGATCGAAATGTTTCATGGTTTCGAGAACCAACAATTGCTGATAAAGATAAATTCTTTAAAGCATCAACTGATGATGTACATCCACCACTGAGGAAGCTTGTTGCAGGAATTACTCACGAAATTCTCACAACGCAATTAAAAATTGTTGATAATACAAGAGGGTATAGAATCTCTTCATTGTTATTTGTTTTTCCTTTTGTATATATATTTTCTTATGTCGCAATTGGGTATCTCGGATATTCATTTGGGATACTTATTCCCATCATGTTTTCTTTGATGCCTCATGTGTATTATCTGACACCGCTTGTCACTTTGGATTACGCTGTAATGGTTTTTTGGTTTATCGCAGTTATTACAGGGATAAAAGGAATGAATTACTTCGGATGGTTAACTGTAAGTGCACTCTGTGCTGGATGTGCCTTACTGACTAAGTTGCATGGATTTGTATTATTAGGAGCACTTGGAATAGATTGGCTGCTATTGTATTGGAAAAAAATTATCGGTTATAACACAATACAAAAAAAATTATTTTATATTTTGCCCATGATATATGTGTTGATTATCTCTTTATGTGTGTATTTTATTGGTTGGCCTTGGTTATGGACCTCAACAATCTCACATTTGAAAGAATATTTTTCTTTACAAATTTCTCACGTCGGTGTACCTGTTATGATTTTTGGGCAATTCTTCACGCATGTTCCATGGTGGTATGTTCCTATAATGTTTTTAGTTACTACTCCTGCATTCATTCTACTATTTTTTCTATTCGGTTCTAGTTATATCGTAAGGAAAGGATCACTTCTTGATCGTATTTTTCTTTTTAATGCAGTGTATCCCATGCTATTTTTCATGATTCCGATTGTGAATCGATATGATTGGATACGACTTTTCCTACCCGCATTCCCATTTGTATGTCTTATAGCAGGACGTGGTATGGTGGTTGCAATTCAATTATTGCAAAAACGTTTCAGATCAATCGGTTCTTTTATCATTATCAGTCTTTGGATTTTAACCGTGTATATGTCAGTAATCCGGATACATCCGTGGGAGTCGGCTTACTATAATGAATTTGTTGGAGGTATTCCTGGAGCGTACACACTTGGGTTTGAAACTGAATTTTGGGGAAATGCGTATTTAGGTGTGCTTCCTTGGATGAATGCAAATAAAAAGGATATGATGTGTGTGACCCCGACGACGCAACCGTTTTATTATTATCAAGCCATGGGACAGATAGAGAGTGGTGTTGTCTTTAACGCTGGGCTTGGGGCATGTACATATGTCGTCGTCCTTATGCGCCAAGGATTATTTATCAAAGACCCATTTATTGCATCAGTTGTAAAGACCAGAAAACCAATTTATACAATCTCAGTTCAGGGAGTCACACTTATAGGCGTTTATGATATTCGCGACATTTTACAGACAGAATAGAGTTATTTTGCATCCGGATTAATGATAAAGGTATCACAAAAGCGTGTACGGTCGTTATACGCATTGGTCATAGCAGAAAAAGTTATAAGTTCCGGATAACGGCCAAGAGTACGATCAGAACAAAGTGTGTCACCATATATTTTATATATACTTCCTGAATCACTAAGTTGCGGGATAGAAAGATACTTTTTTTCTTTAAATATTTTTTCTAACTTACTTTCACAATTCCCAGATTCTATTATAGTAACAAACGGCGTGAGAGGAAGAGGACCGTAATCACAATCAACAATGAGGAGATTTTTGTACCCAATTATAGGTTTATTTATCATCGTAGCTATGTAATTGATAGTATTATTTTCCAATAGATTTGCTGAATAAACATAATGTTGAAAGAAATTTCTTGGATCGCGGACATAAATGACTACGGGTACGGAAGATGTTTTGTCATGGAGCGATATATACGTCGTGACAATTTTTTTTGAAAATCCGTATGCTTCAGAAGCATACATAGGATAGCGGAAAAAATAAATATATCCAAGATTAGCACATGAGAATAGATATATACATAATATACTTATTCCTACAATAATCGATTGTTTTCGTTCCTTTCGTTCTAAAGCGTTTGTTATCCCACATCCGATGATCATACATAATAGTGGATATATCATTGCTGATCGAAGTGCCGCAGAACCGGTAGGAACGATACTGATGACCGCAGGAATTGCACTAATGAAGAGAAGATAGATAAATAAAAGCAACATTGTTTTACTTTTTTTGAGGAGGTAGAGAAAGCCCATGATGATAAAAATGAAATCAATATAATAAAAATATCCATGGGTATATAAGGAATACGTGGCTCGGTATTCTCCTTGGACAAAGAGCAAGGCTAATGAAAAGGTATCAAAATATCTTCCAATGAGAAATTTGGTATATACGATTATTTTATTGCTAAATATTGAAACAAATGGACTAATAATTGCTTGTCTGCGTTCTTTATTGACAGATTCAATGATATTTTGTGCGTTAGGTAGTGCTAGTTCACCTACACGCTGGCCAATTGCTTCTGTTTGAAGCATATATACCTGATAGGCAAATAACCCAAGAGAAAGAAAGGTAAATATAAGGAGAGGTATTGTTTCTTTTTTATTATGAACGTATTTCCAAGCGTGAAATACAATGCCAACGATAAAGGGAATAAGGATAAGTTTCATGCCGGTATAACTATAAAAGGCAAGGATTATCGGCAGAAACGCTAATACTATAAAATACCCTTTTGAGTAAATAAGAATTACCCATGCAAGGAGATAAAAAAGCACTGCCAATGGGGCTTCAAAATTTGTTCGGGAAAAGAAGAATGACCAAGGGTTAATGACTGTTACTGCGAGCGTGATAAATGCCTGTCTATCACCAAGAAGTTTTTTTACGAGAAAAAAAATTATTATAATAAGTCCTACGTGGGCAAAAACTGATGATACTCGTGCTGCAAAAAGAGAAAATGGAAATAATCCAACGATAGGTGTCAGAAAAAGATATGGAAAAGGTGGTGAAATATTCTTGATAACAGTGGTGTTAAATGGTGACCAATAATGATCGATATTCCATCCGGTAAGGAAAATTGATTTTGCATTTATCACTAATTCCAATTCTTCGTCACCAATCCATGTAGGGAATGAGTTAAGGTACAGGAGTCGTATAACAAGTCCGAAGAGAAGTAACGTAACAAATAATAAAATGTATTTATATTTTTGCATAGAATTTACAGCGTACTCATATTCTATTGCTTTTTTGGTTGAATGTGTAATTTGAGATTTATGAGGGAAATAAAATATTTAAGAGTATCAGTGCAGAGATGTAGACTGGTATTATTTTTTACTTTAATATACGTGACCGGCACTTCAAGAATTGATAATGAATTTACTCGAAAAAGATTGACGAACTGGAATGAAAAAAAATATGAATCACTCATGGTGTTTTCGTTAATGATGCGTTGTGATGTAGCAGTGTTAGCAAACAAGGTGCCATTCACATCACGTATGTTGAGACGTGGGAAGAGTATATTGGTC
>Ga0209373_10003946_pt1 | contig 13200 bp, 18 predicted proteins | sample Higcelweek5metaG_FD_187173 | JGI IMG/M metagenome (GOLD analysis project Ga0209373, IMG submission 187173) | Freshwater pond sediment microbial communities from the University of Edinburgh, under environmental carbon perturbations - High... | ecosystem: Environmental > Aquatic > Freshwater >...
AGACTTTCGTAATATTCCTCTGCAAGAGCTGTTACCCTAAATTCAAAATCACCTTCAACAAACGCCTCTGCCTTTTTCTTGATATCCAACAGGTCAATCTTAAAAAATTCTTTCTTCAGATTGACCTGATTTAACCGATACCTGGTAAACTCGTTGTGAAGAGTTCTTTCAAGTGCGGGTGCATCTTCGCTGTAAATCATGGCATGAACATCGAATGAGAATGGAACACTTGCATCACCCAGCTCCTTTACCCTGTCCATAGGCTCAAGTCTTCTTGTAAGCCCTATTTTATATACATGTTCACCGAAAGACCCTATGTTGCTAATAATATAAACGTATCCGCGTCGAGTTTGTTCTGCCATTGACTGTGCACGCTTCTGGCTCTCTTCAGCCGCTGTTAACTGTTCCTGAAGTAGGCGGATGCGGTCTTCTAATTTCTGACGGTCCTTTTCATTGGCAAGTTCAAGCTCTTTGCGTGCTGTTTCTAATGCAGTTTTATACATTTCCTCTTCTTTTTCTGCTTTAGCCAGCGCACGTTCATATTCACGAATCACTTTTTGTTCCTCACGCATCTGCTCCTTAATAACTGTCTGTTCTTCCTGTTCGCGTGCTTGTTTTGTTTTGAACTGATATTGCAGTTCACACTCTTTAAATTTTAATTCAACGTAATCTGTTGAAAATCCACATTTGAGTGATAGTGAAGTTTTCTCAATTTCGGTGGCAACCTTATCAATTCTTTCAAGGATTGCAGGGTAGTTACTTGATTTCACCATAGCCATCAAGTTATCGCATTCAATATTGAATGATTTTATCATGAGATTTGCTTGTCCAGTAAGGATCTTTTTAGCGTATTTTGAATCTGATGTTATAGCAATTTCTTCAGGAATTTCAACACATGTGTTGTTTTTAATCATTTCTTTTTGTTTTTCACGAATCGACTTTATCTCTTCTTTAAACCGTTCACTTGTTTCAAACAGGTAGGTTGGTTCTTCAAAAAAACCAACATCAATAAGGGCCTTTGTAGGTTCAAAAATTGAAATATCTTCCTTGATTGATAATATTTGTGAGTCCAATTCTTCTTTTTCTTGCTTCATTGTCTCTATTTTCTCTGAAATTTGACGCGCCTCTGTTGATAATTGCCAGAATGTTGTACGAAGAGTCTCTTCGTTCTTTTCTAATTCAAGGAGTTTGCTTAGTCGGGATTCTTCTTGAGAAATTTTCTCAGTCAATTGTTTGAGAGTATTGTTCTTTTCGACTAAATCAGACTCTAATGATTGGATTTGAGTCATCAGGGTTTTCCTGTTAGACTTTCTCAACCATAGGGTTATTGCTAAATAACCCGATAATCCACCCAACAAAATGGACACAACTAACAGAATAACAGAAATGGTGTTGAACATAAAAGGCACTCCTGATTATTTTATTTTTTGTTAATGAATTGCATTCTTAATGCGTACCGTTCTTCCTGCCGATCTATGAAGAACTCTTCTTCAGTTTGTAGTGCATTTATAAACCGCCCTTTTTCGGCCGTTGCCAGTTCTTTTGAACGTCGAGTTCGTAACTTCTCGTCTTCTTTGGCCTGCAGAGCTCTCTCCCGTTCGAGTTGGCGTTCACGGCGTTCAGAATCTCTTTGTCGTCTTGCACTTTCTCGTGCGGATGCTTTTGCAGATCGATCTATTTCTCTTACAACGGTTTTTAAAAGTCGCATTCCAGCGCCCATATATTACCCTTTGATAAGGTTGGGGAGTAGAGTTCGTTGGTGAGTTTTTATAAATCTGTATTATGAGAGATTTCTCAGATGTTACTTCTTATCCCTCAACTGATACTCCGCCAACAACCTCTGCAACTGCATCATACTCCTGCTCATTTCCTGCATATCTTGCTCTTTTTCCTTCAAATATTTCATTAAACTCTCATTTGCGATGTTTGTTTCGTCTAATAATGCGCGGCCTCTTTTAATAAAATCATCTTCAAAAACAATTGGTAAAGCACTGTTATTGGGAGAATGTGCATCAATCTCAGTTCGGTTACCTTTTGGATCCAATGTAACTATTAAAGATTGTCGACGCGCAATACCTGTTATTAACCAGTCAAAATCATAATCGGTCAAGATGTCAAATAGTAAGTCAAAATCTATACTTTTACGTTTTCTACATTGACCGATATATGTATCTGATTTTCCAAGTTTTTTTGATAGGTCAATATCACTCTTTGCATTGAGTATCAATTTCGTTCGGTCGATAATTTCATCAATATTAATTTTGTGCATTTTACAAACAATTCATCATTAAAGTATTGACACTTATTTTGCATAATGATATTTTAACAGTATGTTAACTACAAAATGTCATAGAAAGGGTATTTTACATGTTTACTCATATTCGTGTAACAACTACTGATTATTCGAGAATTAAAGACCACCTTGAAAGACTACGTAAAAAACAACGCTATGGCCGTGTTGCCCAGCATGACGTTATAACCGAATTGTTAGACGTTTACGAAGAAAAAATAAATAAAACAAATGAGAAATCAAGTACTTCTGAAGAAAATTATAGTCTTAATACAAAATAAAAAAGGTTTCATCTGCTATAACAAATGAAACCTTAAAATCAAACTCTCTAATTCCTTAGAAAGGATGTGCCTATGCACAACACAAACTCTATTACAAATCTACAAAACATTTCTGAAAAAAGCAATGGAAATCTTGATTTACCATTAGTTGACCGAGATGGTTTGAAGTTTGTAGATTCCAGAACAATCTCAGAAGCTCTCGGATTGGAACATAAATCATTCAGGGAGCTCATTGAGGCACATCAAGAAAAGATGGAGGGGAGTTTCGGCCCAGCGCGGTTTGAAACCACGCAGGGTGAGGTTTCGCGGTTTCAAACCGCTAAACCCCAAAATGTCGGCGGAAGACCTGAAAAATACGTTCTCCTCACCGAAGACCAGGCACTCTTCGTAGGAACACTCTCCCGCAACACCGACAAGGTTGTTGAGTTTAAAGCCCGGCTTGTTCAAACATTCCAGAGGCTCCGCAAATCTGGGGAGTTCATCAGCCAACAAATTAACTCTTTAAAAGATGACATTGCCATCGATGATGAACTCTTATCCGAAAGTGATGCAGCCCGCCTTCTCGCGATAACTGAAGGAACACTCCGGAGCTGGAGGTACCATGGCAAGGGCCCTAAAACTACAAATGTCGGGAAACTGGTTCGATACAGCAGGAGTGCTATTCAGGAATTTATCAGATTGTCAAACAGCGGCATTTCTTCGGGTTCCGTCAGGTCGGAATCTGCCGAAGTCAGACCATCATATAGTATCGCAGACCTGGCGGCAGAGGTGATATCACAGTTTGAGAAAAGTCTCTCTGATCTTACAGCGCAAAATGCGCAGGATGGCCAGATGGTGCTTGCTGTAATCTTCAGGCACAGAGTACTCGTAAATGACGGATGGGTTTCAGTTGAAGAGGTTGTAAAACTTCTTACAAGTGATCATGTCTCGAAGAAAGCCGATCCTGCCAAACGTCTTTCGTGTGAGAAAATGCTCAAGGATATCGGAATCCGTCTTGAGCTTGATAAAAGCAATAACTGGACAATTTGGATTTCAAACACTCTTGCTGCTATGGCCCGGATTCTTGCCGGTTCAGCATGGCCTAAACGCTGGTGTGCTGCACTCAAAATGATTCCATGTGCTTTGCACAAGGATCTTATGCGGTTTACCGGTTCTCCCACTGCTGCTACAGGCATACCGCTCAGTCAAACGTCAATCTGCACTGGCGTGGTTGTACCTGTAAACCCGTCAGGAGTGAAACCAAACGATCTTGTTGCTCCGGATCGAATGGACATGATAAGCAGAATCTATAAAATGTCCGGGAACACTCGCATGACAAACACGCAGCTTGTATGTATTGTGCTTCATGCGATTTCCAATGCTCATCTGTTAAGAGGTTGACTGTAACGAATTATCTGTCAATTTCGTTATAGTATATGATTTAACCAGAGAACAGATCTCGTTCTTAAAAAAGACTGGAATCTTCCGGTGCTCAACGGAGTTTTGCCCGGAAGAATTTACAAAGGAGCAAATATGTTTGATTTATATGAATTGATTCAATATCCGGCACCGTTTCCCCGCAGGCTTGTCGGGGTATATACTGAACCTGAAGCGCTTATAAGAGATTTATGCCTTACAAAATCAGAGCTTGATGACCTTATAGACGGCAATGTTATCTGTAAACAGTCAAACAGAGACAGGTATTATGAACTGGAGTTGTCACCGCTTGTCATGAGGAAACTGGAAATTGAGCACATGGCATCAATGAATCCGGACGGCCTCAATGAAACAGAAATTGCTGATATGACAAGTGTCAAGCGCGCTTCAGTATGCCTGTGTCTGCAGCGTGCTTATACCAGACTTGAAAAGGAAGGAGTACTAAGGGAATTTCTTAGGAATATCCGGGAATACAGAATAATCCGTGACGATGGCCGCTTTGAATGCACTCTGACCATTACCGAGAACAAAAGGAAATAACCAAAATGAAAAAACTATTAATAATGACAGTCATTTTACTCATTTACAGTTGCAGTAACCCTGCAAGTCCTGAGCTGCCGGTGAAAATCATCGGAACACTTAATGGAACACCGCTCGAACTTTGCGGATGGGCAGACAGCGAAAACAAGCTGCTTGAAATCTGTACTTACGATTCAGCGGAAACTATCTGGACGATTATTGATGATTATCAGGTAGGTATGCATAAGGCTTTTATTCAGTATCAGAGAGGCTGTGAAATGTACACTGCAAGCCGCGCGGATGTACTGATTACAAGCACTGAAAACGATTTATTATCCTGCGGTATTTCGTTTTATGTGGTTGTCAATGAAGTCGGAATTGAAGGAATAATCAAGATTGACAATATGAAGATCGCCCACTAAATTAAATCAGAAAGTGATTGGAAAATAAAATGACTGTGCTTTCAGTTGTAATAATAATCATACTGCTGTTCATAGCAAAAAGTTTCCGAAGATAAAATTGACATTTATAGAAAGGTGGCTGAAATGAACTCAACAAAGACAAGTAATATAACTTTAATACGAATCACCGGATCAGTAGCATCAGGTAAAACTAATATTGCGAATACGCTTATGGAGGGTTTGAGGGGTGTTACTATGGCAGTGGGGGCTACGACTACTCTGACTGCACTGAGAGTGCTTATATCGCATTGTAAAGCGACACCGGTGCCGGTTTATATTATCATGGACGATTGCGAAATTACAGATGAGGAGCTCTGCCTGCTGCAGGAGAAGATTATTACTATATCTGCATCCTGCAGCTGATAGAATGGTAATTATCTCATACTTTCAAGCACATTCTCCAGAGGAATGCCGGTTGCCTGTGTCGGCGATCCAATAAACCGCATGAGTTGTTTGGATTGCGAACCGGGCAGCCTTTTTAATATCAGTCCCCATTTCTTCGGCCATGATGAATTCTCAAGTATACGTGCTATTGCACCATGGGTGTTTGAAATCCACATTACCCATTTTGTTTTGTCAGCATCCACATTGTCAATTCGTATTCCATTACGTTTAAGCAGCTCATAGAATTTTGTCTGCTGGTCGTCCGGACTGAAAGTGAAATTTGATCTTGTATCTGTTATACGCAGAATAATTTCCTCAACACTAAGTTCGGTCTGTGTGTCGATCTTGAAGGAATGCTGTAAAATATGATCAAGCAGCTTGAAGTGATCTTCCTTGCGTTGTTCATACATCTGGCTGAAATCGAGAACCTTTACAAAATCAACTGCGCCTTCCAGTGATATAAGTTTGCTGCTTGTCAATGAATATGCACCGGCAAAGAATGCTCCGTATTGATCCCCGGCACGCTTTTCACTAAGTTTTTCCGATATCGCTGTTGAAAATGTTCTTGTGTTTTCGCGAATTGTGTTTATCTGCTCAATTGACCTCCGGCGCAGTGATGCACAGTACTGTGGTGTCAGAAGTTCTCTTATTGATTTTTCCATTGCAGCCCAGTGAGTGTTTCTTGTTGATTGCGGCATGTTTCTTGGTATTATGAGTTCAATGATCGAGACTCTCGATTCATCGGCACCTTCGCTGAGGTTTACGCCTGTTGAGCCGAAAAGGAACATACTGTGCGGATCAAATTCGCGCGGTGTATGGGAAGATGAGCCTTTTATCACTTTAGTGTTTCCCGAAGAGCTTGACTGACGCGCAAGTTCAAGTTTCCTCTGGACATTTGCACGGGAAGCCTGATCCTGCCCTTCGAATTCATCATGAATGACCGGCATTCCATCAAGACGGACTTTTTCGCGGATTCCCGCTGCTGTTGTGTCAAGAGAGACAAACAGCCCGAATTGACCGATGACAGGATTCACTATTTTTCCAAACACACTCGATTTTCCGGTACCGGGGCCGCCGGTGAGCCACAGATGCGGCCTCCACTCCAGTGCACCGCACACTGGGGCAAGAGCCAGAAACCCGGCTAAAAGCGCAGCATGGGAGCCGTCTGAGAAAAAGAGTTGTTCAATGAGATGAAGCAGCTTGGCTGCATCTTCATCGCTGGCCGGAGTATCTGCAATGTCTGTTATTGGCGAGAGAAAATCATAAATGTAGTCACTGTCTGTAAGATCCAGTCTGTCAATTATCACATTATCAACAAGCAGTTTGTCACCAAGATGAAATACGATTCTGCCCTTGTCAATCCATGCGCCTCTTCCGCGTGTTCTGGACGCGTCGAATGATTTGTTTGCATCCTTATGATTGAGAAGGAAACTTACAACTGCATTCCAGTCAACTCCATATTTGCCCGGGAAAAGTATTTTCCAGTATTCAACAGTGGCAAGTGTGAAAAGCACCGATGGAATATGACTGCTTTCGCTGATTGCCTTTATTCGGCGGTCTTTTTTAACGTAATAGTATCTTGTATCTTCATTTCTGCCAAGAAACCTGAATGGCAGTTCTTCAGTGGTTTTTGCAGGAACCGGTTCACCTGAGAAATGAGTCAGATTGTCGTTTATATGTTTCAGAGTCTGTTCGGCTGTCCAGTTTTCAATGTAAATTGCGTCTGCAACATCCCAAGTGTCGGGCTTCAACGTTCCCGGGACATTGACTATTGAAACAGACGCGGCAGACTTCAGGATAATATTCTTGATGTCAATTGCTGCCATCCATCCGGGTTGCTCATCATGCGGTTTTTCCTCACCCGCATATTCATGATCCTCCGAATATTTTTTTCTGTCGTTATCAGGCCAGATTATCACATGTCTATTTTTGCATGTTGTCCAGTTTGCGTTTTTAACACTTTGGCAACCACCCGGCCATGTCATGACGATATATTCTTTGTTTCCAATAGAATCAAGCATATTCTGCAGGGCTTCAGCGCATTTGCAGCCTTCAACGATTATTATCTTTGCTTCAGGAAGTTTCCTTGCCAGATGCAGATTGTAAAGCGGCCTTTTGCCCTTGAAGTGTATGAACTTCCATTTCGTTTCGCCGTCTGAGCTTTTGCAGTAGGTGAGTGGAAGAATTTCCTTGCTTCCGTCATCAAGTATGATTTTGACATCATAACCGAGAATCTTTCCAGTGTCATTATAGTATGTCCAGCTTTTGACAATTGGGTATCCGATCCAGGCCTCATTTTCCTTGCGCATAAATTTCTCCGGTGCCGCCGGAGCATTGTCAGGAACCGGGAGAATCTGTGTCCATGCTTTCTTTACTGAGCTTTTATCAGGTGTCTGAGTTGGTTTTTTATCCTTTAAATTGTAACGATCAGCAAGCTCCTCTGCAGCTGCCTTGTATTCAAGCCTGTTGATATATGCATATAATGAAATCGGACCTTTGCCGGTGTCGCCTGCGCTTCCTGCGAAATCTTTCCATATGCCTGTGCCTGTATTGATTGTAAAACTTTTCGCTTCGTGATCAACCCTTGTCGGGTTTCTTACGACATATTCATTTCCTCTATGCTGCCCGCCTGGAATCCATGACTCCACAATAGAACTGAATTGTGATAGAAGGTGGTTATTTATTGTATTGAAATCAATCATTGTAGCCCCTTTAAATATATCGCTTCATTACACAAAATAGGTGCGGGTATAAAAATTGTTTACATCGAAAAAAAATAAACTTGATGTGTAAACAATTGAGCATTGTGCAACTATTTTGAAATTGAAACTTAACTTATGAATGTAATCAATTAACATAGTGGAGGTAATAATGGAAAGAAATGTCACGGTCAATCTGGAACTGTGCCGGCGGAGGGATGGTACAACAGATATGACAGATGCTGAGGTTATGCGGCGCTGGCCTGCGTTTGTCCAGAAAATGCAAAACCAGTTGGACAAGGAGATTGAATCTGAGTTTCATATCAAACCTGATCCTGAAATTTTGTGCGGAGTTGTTTGAATGTTGAAAAACAATAATAAACAGGAATTACTACTTCTGCATGACTTTGAAGTATCGAAAATACTTGGTGTGTCAATTAACACATTGAGAAATTGGAGATATCAAAAAAGAGGGCCTTCATTCATACGTATGGAAGGTCGTTCTGTTATGTATGAACAAAGTGCCGTTCAATTATACATTGACAAGCAAAGGATCAAGTTATGCAGAATGTAACAGTATTAATTGGCCTGCCCGGATCCGGCAAGGGAACAGTTGCCCGGGAAATGGTGAAAAATGCACATATTACAGGCAAGCGGAGAATAGTTATTGTCTCTCTTGATAATATAAGAGAGATGCTTAACGGAGAATATTTCTTTGATGATGCAATGGAACTAATGGTCTGGACTATTAGCAGAGCTGCAATACACATCGCACTGCGAAATCACTACGACATTATTATAGATGACTCACTCTTGTCAGCTACAGCCCGTAACAGGGATTATCTCTGTGGATTCCTCAGGTCTCTTGAATCGGATATAGGCAGATTGTCAATAACTGCCATGCAGCTCCAGACTCCGCTGTCTGTCTGTATTGATAGAAGAATGGCAGAGCCGAGAAGCTATGCTCCCGAAAAATGGAGGGAAGTTATAACCCGGATTTATGAGATGTATGAGCCCATTTGTGACCCTGATTCAGCGGCACACAGTTGTTTTGACAGAGTGGTACTTATATGAACAGCTATGCATACCCGCCAAATAAAAATCCGGATCCGGATAATTATACAATGTCGGAAAAGGGCTGGGCATTAAAACCAAGACAGTGTGTGATCTGTAAAGGCTTGTTTACTCCCGCAGATATGTCGCAAACGTCATGCGATTGTATTCTGCCGGGTAATTCACATAAAAGAAAAGTCGCTTTAATCCGGCAGAGAATTTATGCCTCACTCAGAGGTGAAAATTCTGAATTGTTAAACAGATATAAAAACGTTTATCTAAAATTGACAGGTATACCATTTACTAAAAAGGAGAGAGAGAATGACACCGGAAATAATGATGATTCCGTGCAATCAGATTGTTCCGTCACCTGCTAATAAGCGCAAAGGACGGACAGAGAAAATTGAAGAGCTGGCAGAAAATATCCGTTTACACGGATTGCTTTCTGAACCGCTTGTAAGGCCGCTTGGAGACAAGTTCGAGATTGTCGCAGGGGAAAGACGATGGCGCGCATGTTCATTGATTATGGGGCATATGCCTGTAAAAATCCGTGAACTGAACGACAGTGAAGCTCACGAGATCACCTTCTCAGAAAATTTTGAGCGGGAGGACTTGACAGCACTGGAAGAGGCTGAGTTTGTAAATGTCATGATTCAGGACGGAAAAACATTTGCCGAGATTGCAGACCGTTTTAAGACCACTGAAAATTGGGTTGCAAGACGGGCAAAACTGATTAATCTGTCACCGGAAATCAGGGTAGTACTTGACAGTGGTGATGAGACAGGCGTCTCGCTCTGGTCTGCCGCGAATCTTGAGCTATTGGCCAGATTTGAACATCATATACAAAATGAGATTGCTAAGAATTTTGATTATTTAGAAAATCCAATTAAGACAAGTGATTTAAAAGAATATCTCGATGATTACATGATGAACCTTTCAAAGGCTCCATGGAAGCTTGATGATGAGACATTGTCTGATGCCGCCGGGCCGTGTACTCTTTGTGCAAAGAGATCCTCATTACAAACGAATCTGTTTGATGCTGATGATAACAAAAAAGTTATAGACCGGTGTGTTGATAGATGTTGCTGGAAAGTAAAGCTTGAAGCTTTTATCACACTTAAAGAGAGTCAGGTTCGTGAAAAGAACCCGGATTTAATAACAATTATTCAGGGTTTTGGTAATTTGCAGACATTGCCAGAGGACTCAGAATTGCTTAAAAATGCAATATCCGGTTGTCATGTGGTTGACAGTAAGAAATCAGATCCTGACGCCAAACAGGCTCTGGTTGTTGATGGCGTTGATGCGGGTAAACTCAAATGGGTGCGGGTGGTATCAGGTGAAGGCAGTCGTTCAAATGGACCCAAAGCAGCACTTACTCTTGAAGATCGGCAGGCTAAGTTTACAAAGAAAAGACGCGTCCGGGTTCTCGAAAAATTAATGGGCATGTTGTCAAAGGAGGTCACTGAACCAGGCACTATAATTCGTTCGTTATCAGATGAAGATATTGCTCAAATGGCTGTGGTCTGGGGATGCAGGCGGTATGATGTTGTCGCAGATGATGTGGATTTTGATATTATGGGAGATACGTTAAAACAATTCAATGTCTATACTAAGCAGCGGAAAAATGAAGTGCTATTTTCCGATTTGGCAAGATGTGTAATTCCTGGAATAGTCGAAATTCTCAAGTATCACAAAGAATCTAAAGATGTATTTCTTACTTTTGCAGAAGGTGTATGCGAAGTACTTAAAATTGACTTTGAGAAAATTCAGCGTGATGTTGAACTGGAAATAAAGGAACCCAAATCATTAAAGGTTGACAATCAGGCGCAAGAGCCTGAGCCGGATACCAGAAAAAAAAGGGGCAGAGCAAAGAAAGAACCTGAATCGTCCGATGAAGATTCGGCGGACGAATAGCCATGACAAAATTTCTCTCGCGATTATTTAATGAAGTGGGTGAGATTGCCGAAGATGGAACGGTAACGTTTGCATCAGGGGTTATTTACACACGAAGTGAAATAGACGTTTTGCGAATATCAAATCCTGATGACATTAAGGCAATCCACTCAGTCAGGAAAATATTTGCGGGAGATCTTGAATATTGCGGTAAATCAACTGTGGTGTGCGTAATGCCTGAAGTTAAAAAAGAGGCTGCAGCCACAGTTGATAAAAATCCTGAGCAGCTTTCACTATTTAAATAAGGCTTTACTATGTGCATATTATTGACGATAGGTGAACTTTGGCTTGTCGCTTGCATTGCTGGGGTTCTTGGTTTTGGAATTGGTCATCTAATTACAAAAGTAAACAGGAGATAGTTATGTCAACAAATATACCGTTTGTCGATGAAACATGGAACCCCTGGCAGGGATGCACTAAAGTGAGTGCCGGGTGCCAGAATTGTTATATGTGCAGGGAAAAGAACAGGTTTGGTCAGAATCCTGCCGAAGTAGTCCGTTCTTCAGACGCGACTTTTTATAAGCCCTTCAAATATAAAAAAGGCACAAAATGTTTTACATGCAGCTGGTCTGATTTTTTTATCGAACAGGCCGACAAATGGCGTCCGGCAGCATGGGAAATTATACTCAGCTGTACGGATGTTCTATTTGTCATAATTACAAAAAGGGCAGATCGTATCAGTAAATGTCTTCCTGTAAACTGGGGAGCTGGTTATCCAAATGTAATACTTGGCTTCACTGCGGAGGACCAGGGGTGGTTTGACAGGCGATGGAGTATTGTTCGTAAAATTCCCGCAGCGGGTTATTTATGTATGCATGAACCGGCACTTGGTCAGATAATATACTCCAATGATTTCCTCACACTTGGGCAGCGTACATGGGTTATTGCCGGAGGTGAAACAGGCCCGGACGCAAGACCAGCTCATGCAGATTGGTTCAGAAAAGACAGAGATCAATGTGCACAATTTGGAACGCCATTCTTTTTCAAGAGCTGGGGTGAATGGGGGTGGAAAGAAATACAAAAAGACTTTATCGATCGTTTACTATTCAGATGGCCAGACAATTCATTATCATCTTTTGAAGGGGCACATAGAACTGGGCGGCTTCTTGACAATAAAATACATGACACTATTCCATATTATCAATTAAACCAGCCTTCACTTTTTGACCAGGGGAATATATTATGAGTACATTCTGGATCAGCTTATTAGTAGTAATTGTAATTTTGTTGCTTGTACAAATCAGAATTTTAAAGGATAAGAATGAACGGCAAAAAAGGCACATGTTGCGGATGGGTGAGGCACTGTCTAAAAGAATGAATACTGTTTATGCCGATGTAGTTATGTGTGAATTGTCAAAGCCAATTGGCAAACGCAAACTCTGTAAAGATTGTAAACTTCACAAGTGGTTTATGATACAACCCAGTAATGGTGTAGTTGTCAGGGATCTCAGAGAATCTGGCGCCACAGTATAGTTACACTGAAAAGAACTTTGGATATAATTTACAAATCAGGAGTATACACAATGATGACTTGTCCGGATAAGAATACTTGTTTCAGTAGAGATTTGTGCAAGCATACTGCAGAGCATGAGAAAAATGAACATTGTAATGCAACCTCATATTGTCCTGCCTGTGTGGAGGTTGACAATGTACTCACGCTAAAACCTCATCCAGAGACATGCCCAAATTGTAAAAGCAATATTGTTTTTTATGAAAGGTTTGCAGGGAAGCATGGTGAATATGTCTGTGATGATTGTGGATGGGCTCAAGACTCAGTTACTGGAGAAATAGTTTTTAAAGGTGAAAGCGAGGAGGTTGATAATGCCAGTGCTCAAGTGTAAATGCGGTCTGGAATTTCACGCCAATCAGGAATACCTTGAAAACCCTGTATATAAAGATGAAATCAAACGTTGTCCGAAATGCGGGAAAATAATGCGGATTTATGGAAAGAAACGAAAGAAGGAGGTTGAAGGATGAGAGCCCTATCAATTCAACAGCCGTGGGCTTATGCTATTCTTCATTCTGGTAAAGATATAGAAAATCGTAACTGGCACACAAATATTCGCGGTCGAGTACTGATTCATGCTGGAAAAAAGATTGATAAGGAGGGAATCGATTTTCTTGAATGTGAAAATAGTGTCTTG
>Ga0209373_10003949_pt1 | contig 13189 bp, 9 predicted proteins | sample Higcelweek5metaG_FD_187173 | JGI IMG/M metagenome (GOLD analysis project Ga0209373, IMG submission 187173) | Freshwater pond sediment microbial communities from the University of Edinburgh, under environmental carbon perturbations - High... | ecosystem: Environmental > Aquatic > Freshwater >...
CGAGCAACAGCCTGGACTTCTCCTCCAACCCGTCGGGCGTGCACGTCTTTCTCGACAGCGGCTATTACTACCCCGCGGGCGACCAGGGCAATTCCATCAACATCGCCCCCACCGTGGTGAACATCAACGGCTCCAGCCACGACGACATGATTTACGGCAACGACAGCGCCAACGCCATTTCCGGCAACGACGGCAACGACACCATCTACGGCATGGGCGGCAACGACTCCATCTACGGCGGAGACGGCAACGACTACATCGACGGCGGAAACGGCACCAATTATCTGGCCGGCGGCGCGGGCAACGACACCATCATCGGCGGCTCCAGCGCGGACGCCATCGACACGGGCCTCGGCCTGGACAGCGTTTCCGCCGGGGGCGGCAACGACGCCATCTTCGTCGGCACAGACCTGAACGGCCAGGACACCAACGGCAACACGGTCTACGACACCATCGACGGCGGCGCGGGCGTGGACACCCTGTACGTCACCGACCGGGACGACGGCCACGGCATCGACCTGAGCCAAGTATGGGGCATTGAAAACATCGTGCTGGGCGACGCCAACACCGGCATCACCTACCCGACCAACCACGCCACGGACTCGGTCGAAGGCGGCGTCATCACCATCGACGCGCGCGCCATCACCGCCGAGCACTCCCTCCACTTCGACGGCAACAACGCGCCGATCTCCTTCAACGTCATGGGCGGCGCGGGCAACGACTCCATCACAGGCGGCGCGGGCAACGACACCATTGAGGGCATGCTCGGCAACGACACCCTGGCGGGCGGCGGCGGCACAGACACCGTCAGCTACGCCCACGCAACGGACGCCGTCACCGTGAACCTGCAGCACGGCACGGTCAGCGGCGGCGAGGGCAGCGACACGGTCAGCGGGTTCGCCAACGTCATCGGCTCCAATTTCGCAGATACGATCGTCGCCCACGCCGACGGCGGCGTCTTGACCGGCGGCGCGGGAGCGGACACGCTCGTCGGCGGCGCAGGCCACGACACCTTCGTCTACAACGCCCAAAGCGACCTGGCCCCGGGCGAGGCCATCACCGCCACAGCGAGCGACACCCTGCAGGCCACCGCCTCCGTCGACTTCCGCGGCTTCAGCGGCATCAAGGACTTCGGGACCATCAAGCTCACCGGCGACGGGCTGCACGTCATTTTCGACCGCGCCCAGCTGCTGGAGCAGGACACGATCCAGTTCGAGCACGGCGGCGCCCATGCGGCCGACACCCTGAGCGTGTACATGGACGCGGGCAACACCACTGTGGACGCCTCGTCCGCGGCCATCACCGGCGACATGCAGGGCGACACGCTGCAGATTTTCGGCAGCACCGCCGCAGACACCATCACCGGAGCCTCCTCGGTCAGCAATTACATCGCCGGCAACGCGGGCGATGACGTCCTGACGGGCGGCTACGCCAGCGACACCCTGGAGGGCGGCGCGGGCAACGACACCCTGGACGGCGGCGGCGGCAACAACGTCATCAGCGCCGGCGACGGCGACGACTCCATCATCGGCAACGGCGGCAACGCGACCATCACCGGCGGCAGCGGCACAAACACCCTGAGCTACGCCACGCTGGAGTACAACGACGGGGGGGTCGTCCATCCGGACCTGACCATCACCGCGGGCGCAACGGCCGGAACCGGCACGGTGGACTTCTCCGTGACGGTCCACGGCGACATGACCATGATCAACGACTACGAGCAGTCGTACACCGGCATCGAGTCGCTCATCGGCGGCCAGGGCAACGACACCTTCACAGGCAGCGCGGGCGCAGATGTCTTCGACGGCAGCGGCGGCAACGACTCCATCACCGGCGGCCTGGGCAACGACACCCTCTCCGGCGGCTATGGCGACAACACCATCGACGGCGGCGCGGGAGCGGACCACCTGTACGGCGCGGGCGAAGGCACGAACACCTTCATCTTCAATACCGGCGACGTGGCCGCGGGCGAGACCCTGACCTTCGCCAACGGCAACACGGACATCCTCCAGGTGAATTCCAGCACGGACTTCTCAAACCTGGGCAGCATCTCCATTGAGGGCTCCCAGTCCACCGACAAGATCCTGCTCAACGGCGACGGCGTGAGCGCCACCTTCAACGCCGACACCCTGGCCCACTCGCCCACCATCACCTGGGAGCTCATCGGCTCCACGGGCATTCAGACCCTAACCTTGAACGGCACCAGCGCGGCCGACACCATCGACTTGAGCGACATGACCCTGACCAACTGGACGAGCGGCACGGACTCGATCATCATCAACGGCGGCGCGGGCGACGACACCATCACCGGCTCCTCCGGCGACAACGTCATCCGCGGCGGCGCGGGCGCGGACGTCATCCACGGCGGCGACGGCACCACCCTGCTGGACTACAGCCAGGACAGCGGCAGCCACGCCACGGCCATTTTCAACGACGGCGGTGGAAATTACTCCATTATCGACGGCGGCGGCACCCTCGACACAGTGGACAACATCAGCGGCCTGATTTTGCACGATGAAATGTCCATTTTCAGCAACACTGGCAATTCCGAGCTCAGCGACGCCTCGCTCACGGCCCTCACCGGGTCCAGCTCCGGCACCTTCAGCATCGACGGCTCGCACCTGGCGGCCAACCACACCCTCACGGTGGACGGCTCTAGCGTCTCCAACTTCACCCTCGCCCTCACCGGCGGCGCTGGGGCGGACGTCATCCACGGCGGCGGCGCGGACGACACCCTGACCGGCGGCGCGGGCAACGACACCCTGGACGGCGGCATCGGCAACAACACCCTCGACTATTCGGGCGAGAAGGGCGGCGCGGCCATCCACATCGTGGACGGCACCCACATCACCGACACCTTCGGCGACACGGACACCATCGGCGACGGCACGTACGGGCACGCCAACACCATCACGCTGAACGACGCCAGCTACACCGGCGCCGACAAGATAACCCTCACCGACTCCATAGTGACCGGACTGCAGGATCCCGATGTGCAGGCCTTCACCATCAACGGATCGCACTTGACCGCCGGGCACGGCCTGTATGTGGACGCGGCGGGCGTGAACGCTCATCTGCTCAATCTCGTCGGCGGCGCGGGCGACGACACCTTCGTCGTCTCGCCGAACTCCGACGTTCCGGGGGACCACTTCGTCGGCGGCGCGGGGTACGACACCCTGGACTACACGCCCTTTACCGGGCACATCGCCTTCAACGCGGATGGCTCCGCATTCATCCGCTGCGATGGGAACGCGGAAGATTTCGTCACCGGCATTGAGAAAGTGGTGCTGAACGCCGCGGACTACACCAGCGGCAACGCCCTCACCGTCACCAACTCCTTCATGAACTTAATGTTCGGCGCGGGCGAGTCCACCTTCACAGTCGACGCCACGCACGTGGACGACGACCCCGACTCCTCCGGCAGCGCCTACGGCGTGCAGATCGACGGCAGCGGACTTTCTGCCGGGCACGACCTCATCGTCATCAGCGGACCCGGCGCAGACACCATCACCGGCGGCGGCGACGGCGGCCACACCATCATCAGCTATGAAAACGCCACCGACGACCTGAACGTGACCCTGGACGCGCAGAATTCCGGCGTCCATGTCGAGACCTTCCTTGGCGGCGATGATACCTTGAACTACGTCAACGGCGTCATCACCGGCAGCGGCGCCGACAACATCCTGGCTATAGGCGGCGGCAACTACTACCTGGACGGCGGCGCGGGCGACGACACCGTCAGCGGCGGCGACGGCTCGGACATGATTTACGGACACAGCGGCACGAACACCCTATATGGCCAGGGCGGCGACGACACCCTCTTCGGCGGCCAGGGTGACAACAGCATGGACGGCGGCGACGGCAACAACACGGTGAATTACTCCAGCGCGGAGTATGCCGTCACGGTGAGCCTGGGCGACAGCTACACCCACGTGGGGTGGAATGGCACCGCCCCCATCTACACCGACGTGTTGAGCAGCATCGAAAACATCGTCGGCTCAAGCCACAACGACACCCTGTTCGGCGACGGAAACGCCAACATCATCAGCGGCGGCGCCGGAAACGACACCATCGTCGGCAATGGCGGAGACGACACGCTCTTCGGCGGCGCGGGTTCCGACGTGTTCCACTTCAACACCGACAGCAGCGATGTTCGCATTGAGGATTTCGTGCACGGCACGGACACCATCCAGCTCGACATCAGCCAGTCTTCCGCCTTCAGCGCCATGAGCGACGGCTGGATCTTCAGCACCGTCAGCGACGGAAACCACTCCGGCACCACGGACAAGGCCAGCCTGATTTACGACACCAACGACCACACCCTGTACTACGACGCCGACGGCGTGACCGGAAACGACGGCGTCGCGGTGGCCCAGTTCAACAACAACGCCACCATCACCCAGGCGGACATACACACGACCACCACCGCGCCCACCGGCCACTAGGCCGCGCAAGCCAAACGGCAAGGCCGGGCCGGGGAAGCATCCCTGGTCCGGCCTTTTGCTTGCTTTGGCGCAGGAGCGTGGTGAAAGGCACGCGGCGGCAAGGCGCGCAGCGCGGAAATCTGGCGGCCCGGAACGCCTGCTCGCGGCAGGGCCCGGCTCTGCGGGGCCGGGCAACGCAGCGTCGCAAAAACCGCGTCATGCAATGCCGCGTCGCGCAAGGCCAGATAGCGGAAGGCCGGATCGCGGAAGGCCGGAACGCAAAAGGCCAAATTGCGGAAGAACGGACTGCGGGAGACCGGACCGTTGTAAATCGAACCGCGATGCCGTTGCGCTCGGTTCAAGCCATGGCCGGCCCGGCTCAGCCCTTGTCCGCGCCCTCAAGCCGCAGCAGCAGGGCCTTCAAGTCCAGCCCATGCGGATTGGTGTAGCCGGTGAGGCCGCCGCCCGCGCCAAGCACCCGGTGGCAGGGCACGATGAGCGGCCAAGGGTTGCGCGCCATGGCCTGCCCCACGGCGCGGGCCTTGCCGCCCTGGCCGGAAAGCGCGGCCAGCTCGCCGTAGGTCACGGTGGAGCCGGAGCCGACCCGCTCGTACAAGGTTTGCAGCACCTGCCGGGTAAAGGCGGGCAGCGTCTCCCAGGCCAGGGGCAGGGACGGAAACGCGGCCTCCTTGCCCTCGGCCAGACGGCTGAGCGCCTTGTGCACGGCGCATGCCTCCGGGCTCGCGTCCGGCTGCAGCTCCCGGGCCTCGGCCCGGCGCAGCTCCAAATGCGTCAGCACGCCGCCCCGCCAGTACAGGCGCAAGGCCAGGGGCGGCGCGGCCACAATCTCCACCCGGTCGGCGCCGAGAGTCTCATCACGCGTGGACATCGTCTGCTGCTTGCGCGCCATCATGCTCCGCCTCCTCATAATAAATGTTCCAGTCCGGCAGCGCCTGCGGGCAAAACACCGCGCGGCCCTGCCATGTGTTTTGCCGTAGCATTGCTCCACGCAACTGGTCCAGCGCCGCGGATTTGTCCAAGGCCCAGTCCGGAGCCAAAAGCTCCCCCGGCGCGGGGTCGGCAAAGACGCGCTGCACGCAGATGTCCGGCCGCAGGCGCTCCAGGGCCTCAAGCAGCGCCGAAATGTAGTCCTCACGGCTGGCGGCGGCCAGACTGCCCCCGCGCCAGAGCAAGGCCAGCGGCGTTTCGCGGCAAATGAGCAGATTGTGGAACTTCACCGCCGCCACGGGCAGCGTGTTCAAGAAATCCACGGACCGCGCCAGGTCGTCCTGCCCTGCGCCGGGCAGGCCATGCAGCAGGTGCGCGCAGACATGGAGCCCCCGCTCGGCGGCCGCGCGCGTTGCGGCGGCGAAGCAGGCCGAGTCGTGCCCGCGCCCGGCCCGCGACAAAACCGCATCGTCCGCCGATTGCAGGCCCAAATCGAGCTGGACAAAGGGCAGCCCGTGGAGGAGAAAGCTGCCCAGCACGTCGAGGCGCGCCTCGCCCGAGCCCACGTCCAGGCAGTCGGGCCGGGTGCCCAGGCACAGGCCGGCGACGCCGGGCAGCGAGGCCACCTCACCCAGCACGGCGCGCAGGCGCTCGGGTTTCGCGTGTGTGTTAGAGTATGCTTGGAGGTAGGCCAAGAGCCTTGTTTTGGGTTCCTTCGCCAGGACGCGCTGGGAAAATTCCGCCCACTGCCCGTCCAGGCCGAATCCCTGGGCAAAGAGCCCGGTGCCGGAGCCTTCAGCGTTGCAGAAAGAACAGCCCGCGCGCGAAAGCGTTCCGTCGCGGTTCGGGCAGGAGAATCCGGCGTCCAGCGGCACCTTGCGCACCCGGCCGCCCAGCCGGGCGCGAAAAAACAATCCGGCGGGGTGCCAGCGCAAAGTGGCGTCTGCCGGGGGCGGGGAAGTGCTCATGTATTGCCTGCCGGAGTTTCTTTTGGTACGGGTGGCTGTTCTACGGCAGTTGCGTTTAATACGCCGCCGTGCGCCCAGCGTACGTGCGTCGACACAATATTTCAAGAACCGGGGGGCTTATGGTCAAGCTGTTTGACAAATTCTTTGAATATTTCTCCACGGACCTGGCGATCGACCTGGGCACAGCGAACACGCTGGTCTACGTGAAAGGCGCGGGCGTCATGCTTTCCGAACCTTCCGTGGTCGCGGTGAAACGCGATTCGCGCGGGGGCAAGGTGGTGCTGGCCGTCGGCACCGAGGCCAAGAAGATGCTGGGCCGCACGCCCGGCAACATCGTGGCCATCCGTCCCATGAAGGACGGCGTCATCGCCGACTTCGAAGTCACCGAGGCCATGCTCCGCCACTTCATCAGCAAGGTGAACAACTCCCGCCGTCTGGTGCGCCCGCGCATCATGATCTGCGTGCCCACGGGCATCACCCAGGTTGAAAAGCGCGCGGTGAAGGAAAGCGCCCAAAGCGCCGGCGCGCGCGAGGTCTACCTCATCGAGGAGCCCATGGCCGCGGCCATCGGCGCCAATCTGCCCATCACCGAAGCCACCGCCAACATGGTGGTCGACATCGGCGGCGGCACCACCGAAATCGCCGTCATCTCCCTTTCCGGCATCGTGTACGCCAAGAGCGTGCGCATCGGCGGCGACAAGATGGACGAAGCCATCATGCAGCACGTGAAGCGCAAGTACAACATGCTCATCGGTGAAAGCACGGCCGAGGAAATCAAGATGACCATCGGCAGCGCCTACCCCGTGGAAGGCGCCGGCGAAATGGAAGTGCGCGGCCGCGACCTTGTCACCGGCATTCCCCAGAACCGCGTCATCACCGCGGAGGAAGTCCGCGGCGCCATCTCCGAGCAGGTGGAGGGCATCGTGCAGGGTGTGCGCATCGCGCTCGAGCAGACCCCGCCCGAACTCGCCGCCGACATCGTCGACCGCGGCATCGTGCTCACCGGCGGCGGCGCTCTGTTGAAGGGCCTGGACAAGCTTCTGCAGCACGAGACCCAGCTGCCCATCACCGTGGTGGACGACCCGCTCACCGCCGTGGTGCTTGGCTCCGGCAAGGCGCTCGAATGCATCGACCTGTACAGGGAAGTGACCACGGACTAGCGTGAACCCGAAAAAAATCGCCATTTTCCTCGTCGCCGGGCTTTTTGTCTACCTGAGCCTGTACACCTGGAACCTGCGCTCCGGCCATTTGACGAGGCTGAGCACCTATACCGGCCTGGACAGCGTCGGCATGGTGCTTCGCCCCGGCAAGTGGCTGGGCGGCAAGGGCGAGAGCTTCATCGAACGCTATATCGATCTGGTCGGATTGAAGCAGGAGAACGAGGCTCTCGAGGCCGACGTGAAGGCCCTGCGCCTGGAGAACATGACCCTGCGCGAACGCGCAGAGGCCACCTCCCGGGTGGAGAAGCTGCTCGGCTTCCCCGATCCGCCCGAGTGGAAACGCGAGGGCGCGCGCGTCATCGCCCACCGGGTCGGTCCCACGGCCATTCTGGAGACCATCCTGGTGGACCGTGGCAAGCGCTCCGGCGCCGTGGCCGATACGCCCGTGCTCTCCACCGAGGGTGTTGTGGGCCGCGTGTACCGCGCCGGGCTCACGGTGGCCACCGTGCTGCTGTTGACGGATCCGGCCAGCCGCATCGCCGTTGTGGGACGCGACAACCGCGCCGCCGGCATCATTTACGGCATGGGCGCGGGCGAAAAGCTTGTGGTCAAGTATGTGGGCTTCACGTCCACGCTGGACCCCAAAGAGGTTCTCGTGACCTCCGGCATGGACGGCGTGTACCCCAAGGGCCTGCCCGTGGCCCGCGTCACCTCCGTTAAACGCGAGGAAGGCACCTTGTTCATGGACGTGCAGGCCGAACCCCTGGTGGACATTCCCCACCTGGAGGAAGTGCTTCTGCTCAAGCGGGCGGCGCAGCCCGAAGACCCCAGCGCCCTGTGGGAGTAGCCCCATGTTCGCGGCGCTTTGGTGGATAGTCTTCACCATCTGCGGCATTTGGGGGCAGACGCTCGTCCCCGGCGTGGATTTCTTCGCTCCCGGCATGGCCATAAGCCTGCGCTGGCAAAAGCCCATCGTCACCATCGTGCTGGCCGTGGCCTGGGTGGCCATTCAGGAAGGCGCGGGCGGTCTGGCCTTCGGCTACGGCATCCTGTGGTACTTCACCCTGTTCAGCCTGCTCACCGTGGGCCGCTGGCTGCTCGACCCCGGCAGCATGCAGTTTCAGGCCCTGCTCGGCCTGGCCCTGGGTCTGGCGCACTTCTTTCTGCTCTACCTCATGGCCGTGCTGGAGATGCGCGCCTTTCCGCTCAACCGCGTGCTGCTGGAGTGCTTGCTGCAAACGCTCATCTACCCGGCCCTGTGGTATGTGGCCGAAAATCTTTTCCCGGAACGGTTGAAGCGCCATGAAGAACCTGCTTAGCGCCTCAACCCAGGTCATGCCGCGCTTCGGCCCGGCCCTGCTCCAGTTTCTGGTGCTGGGGCTGTTCCTCCTGTTCGCCGTGCGCCTGTGGTACCTGCAAATCCACCTGGGCCCGGTGTTCACCGAAAAGAGCCGCAACAACCAGCTGCGCATCGAATATCTTTTCGCGCCGCGCGGATTCTTGCGCGACCGCAACGGCGAGCTTCTGGCCGTCAACGAGCCCGCCTTCGCCCTCGGCCTTGTGCGCGAGGACTGCGAAGACATCCCCGCGACCCTGGCCAAGGTGGCCGAGCTCACCGGCATTCCCGAGGAGCGGCTGAAAGAGATCTACGCGCGCAACAAGCCCAAGGTGAAGAGCTTCGAGCCCCTGGTGCTGGTGCCGGACATGAACTTCGATACCATCGCCAAGGTGGAGGGCGTGGCCGTGCGCTGGCCCGGCCTGGAGATTCTTGCCCGCACGCGGCGCAAGTACAATTACGGGCACCTGCTCTCCCACGTGCTCGGCTACGTCAGCGAGGCCAACGAGGCCGAGATGCAGGCCGACCCGACCTTGTCCCTGGGCGACTTCGTGGGCAAGCAGGGGCTGGAGAACCGCCTGGATTCCCGCCTGCGCGGGGCCAAGGGCAAGCGCCTCATCGAGGTGGACGTCACCGGCCGCAGGCTCTCCGAGGAGCAGCAGGGCGAGCCCAAGGCTGGCGAGGAGATCTTCCTTTCGCTTGATCTGGGCTTGCAGCAGCTTGGGCACAAGCTTCTGGAGGGCAAGAGCGGCGCCGTGGTCGTCATGGACCCGGACAGCGGCGAGGTGCATGCTCTGGTGAGCGAGCCCACCTACGACTCCAACATGTTCACCAACGGACTATCCAGCGCCCAGTGGGCCGCCCTGCGCGACGACCCCCTGCATCCCTTGCAGAACCGCGCCACCCAAAGCGTGTATCCGCCCGGCTCGGTATTCAAGCTCGTCACCGCGGCCGCGGGCCTGCACGAGGGGCTCATCGACCCGAGCGAGACCGTGAATTGCTCCGGCGAACTGGCCCTGGGCAACCATGTGTTCCGCTGCTGGAAGCATTCGGGCCACGGCTCCGTGAATTTGCAGCGCGCCTTGGTCGAGTCCTGCGACGTCTATTTTTACAAGCTCGGCATGAAGCTCGGCGTGGACCGCCTGAGCGCCTTCGCCAAGGCCGCGGGCTTCGGCGCGCCCACGGGCATAGACCTGCCCCACGAAAAGGGCGGGCTCATCGCCTCCAAGGAATGGAAGCTCAAGCGCTTCGGCGTGCGCTGGACCAAGGGCGAGGACCTGAACATGTCCATCGGCCAGGGCTACACCGTCGTCTCGCCCCTGCAGGTGGCGCGCTACATCTCCGCGCTGTTGAACGGCGGCAAACTGCTCAAGCCCGCGCTCATCAAGGGCGAAAAGACCCAGGTCATGAGCCAGCTGCCCCTCACCGCGGATCAGGCCGCCATCATCAAGCGCGACATGGTCTCAACCGTCGAGGACCCGCGTGGCACCTGCCGCCGCATCCTCACCCCCGGCGTTGTGGTGGGCGCAAAGACCGGCAGCGCGCAGGTGGTGCGCCTGACCGAGGAGCTGCGCCGCATGGGCGACGGCGTGCCCTACAAATACCGCGACCACGCCTGGATGGCCGGCTTTGCCGAGCAGGGCGGCAAGCGTTACGTCATTGTGGCCATGATGGAGCACGGCATGCACGGCACCGCAGCCGGCCCCATCGTCAAGGCCATGATCAACGCCCTGTTCCTGGGCAAGCGCGAGCTGCCGCCCAAGGACCTGGAAGGCGCGGAGCGTCCGGCCGGACCGCCGAGACTCGACACCATCGAACCGCAGTTCCCCGAACCGCCGGTTGTGGAAACGCCGCAGGAGGCGTCTGAACAATGAGCCCCATCGACAGGCGGATGTTCTACCATGTGAATTGGCGGCTGGTGGCCGTTTTGGCCGCGCTGTTCGGCATCGGCGTGCTGAACCTGTATTCCGCCAGCGGCGTGCGCCTGGGCGACGGCGTGCAGGTGGAGAACTTCTACCAGAAGCAGCTCATCTGGGGCGCCATAGGCGTGGCGGGCATGGCCGCGTTCATGACCTTCGACTACCGCAGGCTGCACGCCGTGGCCTGGCCCCTTTACGTGGTGACCCTGGTGCTGCTTTTGGCCGTGCCGATTTTGGGCAAAACCGTGCTCGGCGCGCGGCGCTGGCTCGACTTCGGCGTGTTCAGCTTCCAGCCCAGCGAGCTGGCCAAGTTCACGGTGCTGCTTCTGGGCGCACGGCTTTTGTCCGGCAGCTCGGAGCGCCTGGACCTGAAGGAGCTGGGCACGGTGCTGGGCCTGGGGGCCCTGCCCGCTCTGCTCATCATCAAGCAGCCGGACCTGGGCACGGGCATGCTGGTGTTTTTGCTGCTCGGCGGCCTTATTTTGTACCGGGGCATAGTGCCCTGGCTGTTCCGTACCCTGTGCGTGCTGGTGCCCACCATCACGCCGCTGTTCTGGTTCGTCTTGAAGGACTACCAGAAGCGGCGCATCCTGGCCTTTCTCGACCCCGCCACCGACCCGCTGGGCTCGGGCTACCACATCATGCAGTCGGAAATCGCCGTGGGCTCGGGCCGGCTGTTCGGCAAGGGATTTCTCGCCGGCACGCAAAGCCAGCTGCGCTTCCTGCCCGAGAAGCACACGGACTTCGCCGTGGCGGTCTTCGGCGAAGAGTGGGGCTTCTTCGGCATGATTGTGCTGCTGTCGCTGTTCTGCGCTTACCTGTACCAAATCGCCGTGGTCGCCCGCGACGCCAAGGACCCCTACGGCAGCTTCCTGGCCGCGGGCGTCTTCTTCTACTTCTTCTGGCAAATCCTCATCAACATGGGCATGGTCATGGGCCTCATGCCCGTGGTCGGCGTGCCCCTGCCCTTTGTCAGCTATGGCGGCAGCGCCACCCTGGTCAATTTCAGCCTCGTCGGCCTTGTGCTCAACGTGTCCATGCGCCGTTACCTGTTCAAGCAAACGTAGATTATTCGGCGCGGCGGCCAATTCAAGCCAGCGCCAAACCGGGCATGGCCGAGTTTTCACAAGCTTGCGCCCCCTGGTGTGAATTTGCGGCGGCTGCCTGCAAAGTCTTGGCGCACATGGCCTGAGTGCTCTTAAGGAGCCGGGAAAAACGAAAAAAGGCTTTGACAGGGTCAAAATGTTGGTGTAGGTCCCCGGTGACTTTGGACCAAATTTCACAATCCCAAATCCAAAGCGCTGGGGGCCGCAATGATTGATATTGACAGTACCTTTTTCATTCAGCTCATCAATTTTCTTCTCACGGTGGTGTTCCTGAACATCCTCCTGATCAAACCCATCCGGGACAAGATCAAGGAGCGCAACACGCTCATGGCGGACCAGCTGTCCACCATCGAAACCTTCAATGCCAACGCCGACGAGAAGCTGAAGGGCTACACTCAGGCTTTGGACGCCGCCCGTCAGCAGGGACTTGAACTGCGCAAGAACATGCGCGCCGAGGGCTCTGGCGAAGAGCAGCAGATCATGTCTGCTGTCGGCAAAGAAGTGGCGGCGACCATGAAGGCCGCTCAGGATGCAATCGCCGCGCAGGTGACCGGGGCCAAGAACGCCCTGGGCGCCGATGTGGAGAAATTCGCGCTAAAGGCCACCGCCAAGATCCTTGGCCAGGCTTAAGCCGACAGGAAGAAGGAGGGGGAACATTTTGAAAGTTGCACGGCACACAGTACTGACCCTGATCGGCGTCCTTGCGTTCACCGCGCTGGCGTACGCCAACGGGGGCGAAGGCGCCGAACCCGAAGGATTGCCCTGGGCCAACTTCGGCTTCCGCATCCTGAACTTCGCCATCTTCATTTTCCTGTTGTACAAGTTCGCCGGGGCCAAGGCCGTGGCGTTCTTCGGCGGCCGCCGCACCCAGATCAAGAAAGAACTCGAAGACCTGCAGGTCCGCAAGGCCGAGGCCGACAAGAAGCTCAAGGACGTCGAAGACGGCATCCGCAACCTGGAGCAGGAAAAGGCCTCCATTCTGGCCGAAGCCAAGACCCAGGGCGAGGCCATCAAGGTCGCCATCATCGAGAAGGCCCACAAGGACGCCGAGGCCATGCGCGCCCAGGCCGTCACCAGCGCCGAGAACGAAGCGCGGGCCGCTTTTGACCGTGTGCGCGGCGAAATCGCCGACCAGGTCATCGACCAGGCCACAAAAATCGTGCGCGAGAAGCTCACCGCTCAGGATCATGAGCGCCTCGTGGATGAATACTTAACAAAGGTGGTGCTCAATTGAGCGGGAACATCGTCGCGCGCAGGTACGCCAAGGCGCTGTTCACCGTAGGACAGAAGCACGGCGCGGCCGAGCTTGAGACTTACGGCAAACAGCT
>Ga0209373_10003950_pt1 | contig 13188 bp, 13 predicted proteins | sample Higcelweek5metaG_FD_187173 | JGI IMG/M metagenome (GOLD analysis project Ga0209373, IMG submission 187173) | Freshwater pond sediment microbial communities from the University of Edinburgh, under environmental carbon perturbations - High... | ecosystem: Environmental > Aquatic > Freshwater >...
AGAGATTCTAAATTTGACTACGCTTCAAAGAGTGGTAATCTTAACAAAAAACGGAGTGTGTACTCATGAATATAAAAATGTCCGGAAGATTTATTTGCCTGATCCTGATTTCAATTATTGCCTTAGGGGTTGCGGCTTGTAGTTCCGATGCGAAAAAGAAAGCCCCCGCGACAAAGACGGCGGTGGATTCGGCGCGTTTTGTGGAGGTTGTTGAAAAACATGGTTTTGAGTCGAGCGAACTCGACACCAGACCGGAGGATTTCATCGGGCTAGAGCAGTGGTTTGCCGGCGCCGATGAGCCCTTGAGAATTCATTTTCTGGTGTATGACAGTGCGGATCACGCGCAAGCGTATCTGGATAATCTTAAGAGCGTCAACGACAAGCGTAAAAATGCCGACAGCGAAATCACCAAAGGGGATAATTACGATTATTACGTCGTCACGATCAATGAGACATATACCATCGTGTCGCGGGTAGATAATACACTGATTCACGTCATGGCAACCACTGACACACAAAAAAGCATGGATGAGATCATTTCGGAGCTTGGTTATTAAGTTAGCGGTATTTTCGCTTTTGCGGAGACGAAACGAACGAAGAAATACAGCCTGGAAAAGTAATGGCGCAAAATTAGGCTGTATTTCCGCCTTGTCAAAGTCGAAATAAACGATAAAATACAGCCTAAAACAACAAAATGCTGAATTCAGGCTGTATTTCTTCGTCTGTATGGACGGCTCGGGAACTAAAAATACAGCCTAAAACAACAAAATGCTGAATTCAGGCTGTATTTCGGCATCGGCACGGACGGCTCGGGAACAAAAATACAGCCTGAAACAGCAAAAGTTCGAATTCAGGCTGTATTTCGTCGTCTACGCTTCGAGGTCAGTCGTTTACCACTTGCCCCGGCTGGCATGTCCGGCAATTTCTGCTTTGCTTCTTTGTTTCCATGATCGAAGCTTCGGCTTGCGCCTTTTCAAAAACAGACACGCACGGCGGGTCGAGTTGAATGACGATGCCTTCTTTGGCAAGTTCCACGATTCGGTTCGCGTGCTTGATGATTTCCATATGAATATCATTGGTGCGCTCGGAATCAATGACTTTCTTGGCTTCTTCTTCTGTTAAGGCAACAAACTTTTCTTTCGGCGCGCCGCATTTGGGGCAAACATCCGGTGCTTCGGGACCGGTGTGCGTGAATCCGCAAACGGAGCATTTCCATAATAGTGTAATCATAGTAATAACCTCCATGAATCAATGGTCTCGGGCAAAGCACTTCCTTGCCCGTAAATTCATTATATCAAGAATCCCTGAAAAAGTGAGAACAGGCTTTGAATGTTCCGTGTCTTGGATGTTTTTTTCGCAACCATACTGACGTATAATGGACGGAATAAATCTGCGCGAACGGCTACCGGTCAAGCGCGAAAAGCACCGGGGGGGAGCAACCGAAATGGACGACGATCTGAAAAAACATCCGGGACGATCGGTCAAAGGATTTTTCTCTCGCCGTAGGGACAACGTACTGCTGGGCTGGAAAGAGGACCGCGACTTCAGCCTTTTCCTGCTGGTCGGATTTCTCGCGGGCATTGCCGGCGGCATTAATGCGACGATTTTCAATAATTACCTGAATGACGTCTATCACCTGGCTGCGGATGTCCGCGGGCTGGTCGAACTGCCGCGGGAATTGCCGGGACTCTTGATCGTGCTTGTGCTGGCGATGTTGTCATTTCTCGGGGACATCCGGATGGCAGCCGTCGGAATGCTTGCCGCGTCTCTGGGAATGCTGGGGCTCGGATTGTTCTCGCCTAACTTTACGATCATGCTGGGATGGATGATGATCTTCAGTCTGGGCACCCACATTGTGATGCCGCTTACGGCGACAATCGGCATGAGCCTTTCCAAGCAGGAGGCATACGGTTCGAGACTCGGACGGTATAGCGCCTACAGCCTGACGGCGACAATTGTCGGTTACGGGGTGGTCTGGACCGGCTTCAAATTCTTTCACATGACCTATGCCGTCGCTTTTATCATTGCCGCCGTATTCTATGTTATGGCGTCATTTGTCCTTAAAAGTATGCATCGGAAGCAGGCACCCATCCGCCGGGTCAAGTTCGCTTTCCGGAAAAGATATACGCTTTTTTATTGCATGAGCGTCGTGAACGGGGCGCGCAAGCAGATTTTTCTGACGTTTGCGCCATGGGTGCTGATCCAGATCTTTCACCTGGATGCGCCTCATTTTGCAATTCTGGGCGTCATCATTGCTTTGGTCAGTATTATGACGCGAAAAATAGTCGGCAATGCGATCGACCGGCTGGGTGAACGACTGGTCCTTTCGCTGGAGGCGGGTTTGCTGGTGTTGGTTTGCATGGGTTATGCGTTTGCGGCGGAACTGGTCCCGCTATCCGTGGCGGTGGTAATCATTGCCATCTGTTATATCCTCGATAATTCAATGAGTGCCGTTGAAATGGCACGTTCCACCTATGTGAAAAAAATAGCGCTGGAACCCGGCGACGTGATGCCGACACTCTCGGCGGGAGTCAGTTTCGACCACCTGATCGCTATGACCATCCCGTTCCTGGGCGGCCTTTTGTGGACAACGATGGGCTACCAATATGTGTTTCTGGCTGCAGCCTTTATCGGCGTACTGAACCTGATCCTGTCACTTCAGATCAAAATACCGGAGGTGGCCCAAAATGATATCGAATCACAAATTTGACCATGGAAAAGCATTTGATTTCGGACGAACATCCGATGATTACGGCAAGTACAGGGATCTGTACCCGGAGGATTTTTACGAAAAAATCCTCGAGCAGGGCCTGTGCCTCGAAGGTCAGGACGTGCTGGATCTCGGGACGGGAACGGGCGTCTTGCCTAGAAATTTATACCGGTTCGGTGCGCACTTCACGGGAACGGATATTTCGCAGCCGCAAATCGAGCAGGCGCGCAAATTATCTGACGAAAGAAATATGGACATTAAATATATTGTTGTATCCGCGGAAGACGTTGATTTTCCGGACAACTCTTTTGATGTAATCACGGCATGTCAGTGCTTCATGTATTTCAATACAGACATCTTGATTCCTAAGATGGTACGGATGCTGAAGCCGGGCGGACGTTTTGCGGAACTTTTTCTTGCATGGCTTCCCGACGAAGATCCGATTGCACGGGCGAGCGAAGAGCTTGTCCTCAAATACAACCCCGGCTGGACGGGGGCACATTACCGGAGGTTTCAGATCGACACGCCGATGTGGTCGCGAGAGCGGTTTGAGGTTCAAGACAAAATACATTTTGACACCCAGGTGCATTTTACCAGGGAGTCCTGGGCAGGCCGGATCCGTTCGTGCCGGGGGATCGGCGCGTCGCTTCCCGAAGACCAAATTCAGGCCTTTGACCGGGAGCACAACGAGCTTCTGCAAAACATCGCTCCGTCGGAATTTGACATTCTTCATTATGCCAGCATGTTGATCCTAAAAGTGAACAAGTAAAGATTACGAAATATCAACAGAGTTCTGATACAATAACAATATTAGTCAAAATGGAGGGTTTTATGCTTGAAAAGATCAATAAGAAGAGCAAACTTATAGTCGCTATCCTCTTTATTCTGATGACTTTAGGCGGAATTGTGGTAACACCGAGTTACGGAATGCCTTGGGACGAATTGATGGAGATCCGGACGCTCGGCTCAAGTGTCCGCGAGTATATCGGCCTTGTTAAGGGCGTGAAAAACGAGCCCGGGAAATCAACGACCGGCATCAAATTGGTCGACGTTACCCACAACCCGGATATCGACCACGGTCAGTCTGTGTATTATCCCCTGTCGCCGATACTCTTTAAAGATCTCGGACCTAACGGTGCCAGAACATTAATGATTGCATTTCATGCATATACGTTCCTGATTTTTATGGCGGGAGTTATTTTTCTCTATCTGATTGCCAAATTCCTGACGGGGGACTGGAAGTACGGGGTGGTTGCAAGCCTCTTCATGTACCTGAGTCCGCGCTTTTTCGCGGAAGGACACTATAATTCAAAAGACATCATGACCATGGCGGTAATCATTATTTCGTTCTTTTTTGCGATCAAGTTTATCGAGACGCAAAAATTCCGGTACGCGGTCTTATTTGCTGCTGTCTCGGCGGTCGCTGCAAACATGCGTATCGTGGGGTTGTTTTTCTTCGGCCTTGCGGGCCTTCTTTATCTGATTTGCCTGACTGTACTGAAGAAGTGGAACCGGAAAACTTTTCTTGCAGGCGTAACCGCTGTGGTGTCCTTTGTCGGATTCTACTTTGTTCTTACCCCGCCTGCCTGGGCATCGCCGGTCAAGTTCATCCAATACGTTTTCAAGCGGTCTTCGAATTATGAAGATTGGGATGGATTTGTCTTTTTTCAGGGAACGGTGCACCGTCCGGTACCCTGGAACTACATACCTGTGATGATTGCTATAACTACGCCCATTCTGATTCTGCTGCTGATTATAATCGGGAACATGACGACGATCGGCCAGGTATTTAAGACAAAGGTGAAGGACATTTTCGCCGGCCCGCTCAAGTACTTCCTGCTGTCGTTTGTGTTTATCTGGGTATTCCTCGGATTCGCAATGATCAAAAAGCCGATCCTTTATGATAGCTGGAGACATTTCTATTTCCTTTACGGATTCCTGCTGGTTCTTGCCGTGGGCGGTCTTGCATTTATTATCGGCAAGCTCAAGGGTAAGGTGCGTTGGGCAGTCGCGGCGTTGGTCGCCGTACAACTGATCGCCTGTGCGACCACGATGGTGCTGAATCACCCGTATCAGAATGTCTATTACAATTTCCTGGCCGGCGCGCATCCGGGCGAAAAGTACGAAATGGACTACTGGAATGTATCCCAGGCAAACTTACTGATGAAACTGATCGATGAAGTCAAACCTGAAAAGACCATTCACGTTTGTGCCGTGGACTGGTACACCTACGACGGTCTTGTAAAAGCGCGTAACATCCTTCCGGCCGAATACCAAAGGTTGATCTTGATCGATAGTCTCTCCTATGAAGGATTTCCGGACCGGGCAAAGTATCTGATGATCAGCTTAAAGCCGCTCCAGATGTCCAAGTACGGCACACTGACCTACGGGGTGAGTTGGATCGGTAATAAAGGACTCGTTGGATACGCGAAAAACTATCCCGTCGTGGTTTCCAACAAGGCATACGGTTCTGACTTCATGACAATATATGAATTGCCGTAGAATTTGCTAATTATCAACAAATCACAAGACGCAAAAGCGGGCTCCCCGGTCCATCACCGGGAAGTCCGCTTTTCTTAGGAGTGATATAACATGACTTATCCCCGGATCGTTTTTTCAGCTCCAGATTCTTTAGTTTTTCCGGAGTGGCTGTCCCAAAAAGAGAAAGAAAACCCGGGACTACAAGCGGAGTTTTGATATAATGAGGATATTATTCATCGCGGAGGATTTTATGCTTGAAAAGATCAATCAGAAGAGCAAGCTAATTGTCGCTGTCCTCTTTATTCTGATGACTCTGGCCGGAATTCTGGCAACAACGAGTTACGGCATGCCCTGGGATGAACGTATGGAGATCCGGACTCTCGGAACGAGTGTCCGGGAGTATATCGGTCTGTTTGTGGGCGAAGAAAAAATGCCGTATCAAACGAGTACCGGCATTGCAATGGCTGACGTCAGCGATAACCCGGATGTCGACCACGGCCAGTCCGTCTATTATCCGATATCGCCAATCCTTTTCGCGGATCTCGGACCCGACGGCGCCAGGACATTGATGCTGGTTTTTCATGCATATACGTTCCTGATTTTTATGGCGGGAGTTTTTTTTCTCTATCTGATTGCGAAATTCCTGACGGGCGACTGGAAGTATGGGGTGGTCGCAAGTCTCTTCATGTACCTTAGTCCACGGTTTTTCGCGGAAGGACACTATAATTCAAAAGACATCATGACCATGGCGGTCATCATTATTTCGTTCTTTTTTGCGATCAAGTTTATCGAGACGCAAAAATTCCGGTACGCGGTCACCTTTGCCGCAGTCTCGGCGGTTGCCGCCAACATGCGTATCGTGGGGTTGTTTTTCTTTGGGCTTGCGGGCCTTCTTTATCTGATTTACCTGACTGTACTTAAGAAATGGAACCGGAAAACCTTTCTTGCCGGCGTAACTGCCGTGGTGTCCTTTGTCGGGTTTTACTTTGTTCTTACCCCGCCTGCCTGGGCATCACCGGTCAAGTTTATCCAGTATGCTTTCCGAAGGTCTGCAAACTATACAGATTGGCCGGGGTTTGTCTTCTTTCAGGGAGCGGTGCACCGCCCGGTACCCTGGAACTACATACCGGTGATGATTGCCGTTACTACGCCCATTCTGATTCTGCTGTTGATTATTATCGGCAACCTGACGACGATCGGACAGGTATTTAAGACAAAGGCGAAAGACATTTTTTCCGGTCCGCTAAAGTATTTTTTGATGTCGTTTTTGTTTGTCTGGGTATTCCTCGGATTCGCTATGATCAAAAAACCGATCCTTTATGATAACTGGAGACATTTCTATTTCCTTTACGGATTCCTGCTGATCCTTGCCATAGGAGGTCTTGCATTTATTATCGGTAAGCTCAAGGGGAAGGTGCGTTGGGCGGTCACAGCGCTGGTTGCCGTACAACTGATCGCCTGTGCGACCACGATCGTGTTGAATCACCCGTTTCAGAATGTCTATTACAATTTTCTGGCCGGCGCGCATCCGGGCGAAAAGTACGAAATGGACTACTGGAATGTGTCCCAGGTAAACTTGCTGATGAAACTTGTCGATGAAACCAAGCCGAAGAGTACAATCTATATTTGCGCCATGGACTGGTACTCCCAGGACGGTTTGGTTAAGGCGTATAACATCCTGCCGGCCAAATATAAAGAGTTGATCCAGTTGGCTGACTACAACTATCGAGAAATGTCGGACCGGGCGGATTATCTGGTGATCAATTTAAAGCCGCAACAAATATCCGAATACAGCAAAAATGAGGGAGGCGTGGACTGGATCTATACGCAATCACTCGGTGAATACGCGGAAGCCTATCCCGTCGTGGTTTCCAACAATGCATACGGTTCTGACTTTATGACCATCTATAAGGTGAAGTGATTTTCGGTAGTTATCAACAAATCAAAAGACGCAAAAGCGGACCCCCCGGTCCATCGTCGGGGAGCCCGCTTTTCTTAGGAGTGACACAACACGAATTTACTCTCTGATCGTTTTTTCCAGCTCCAGCTTCTTTAGTTTTTCCGGAGTGGCTGTCCCAAAAAGAGAAAAGAAAACCCGGGATTACAAGCGGAGTTTTGATATAATGAGGATATTATTCATCGTGGAGGATTTTTATGCTTGAAAAAATCAATCAGAAAAGTAAACTGTTCGTGGCGATCCTCTTTATTCTGATGACTCTGATCGGCCTTCTGGTTACACCAAGTTACGGAATGCCCTGGGATGAATTGATGGAGATCCGGACGCTTGGATCCAGCGTCAGAGAGTACGTGGGGCTTTTCAAAGGCGAAGAAAATGAGCCCCTAAAATCAACAACCGGCATTATACTTACGGACATTAGCGAAAATCCGGATATTGACCACGGCCAGTCCGTGTATTATCCGTTGTCGCCGATCCTGTTTGCGGACCTCGGACCCACCGGAGCCAGAAACTTGATGCTGGCTTTTCACGCATATACGTTCCTGATTTTTATGGCGGGAGTTGTTTTTCTCTATCTGATTGCGAAGTTTCTGACGGGCGACTGGAAGTACGGGGTGGTCGCAAGTCTCTTCATGTATTCAAGCCCGCGATTTTTCGCGGAAGGGCACTATAATTCAAAAGACATCATGACCATGTCACTGCTGATTATCAGCTTCTGGTTTATGATCAAGTTTATTGAGACCAAGAAGTTCCGGTATGCGACTCTTTTTGCCGCAGTCTCGGCGGTCGCTGCCAACATGCGTATCGTGGGACTTTTTTTCTTCGGTCTTGCCGGGCTGCTGTATTTGATTGTCCTGACCGTAATGAAGCAGTGGAACCGGAAAACTTTTCTTGCCGGTGTGATTGCAGTGCTGGCTTTTGTTGCATTCTACTTCCTGCTTACCCCCGCTGCCTGGGAATCACCGGTGAAGTTCATTCAGTACGTTTTCAAGCGTTCTTCAAACTATGAAGATTGGCCGGGGTTTGTCTTCTTTCAGGGAGCGGTGCACCGTCCGGTACCCTGGAACTATATACCGGTGATGATTGCCGTTACTACGCCCATTCTGATTCTGCTGTTGATTATTATCGGCAACCTGACGACGATCGGACAGGTAATTAAGACAAAGGCGAAGGACATTTTCGCCGGCCCGCTCAAGTACTTTCTGCTGTCGTTTGTGTTTGTTTGGGTGTTCCTCGGATTCGCGATGATCAAAACACCGATCCTCTATGATAACTGGAGACATTTCTATTTTCTTTACGGCTTTCTGCTGATTCTTGCCATAGGAGGTCTTGCATTTATTATAGGTAAGCTCAAGGGGAAGGTGCGTTGGGCGGTCGCGGCACTGGTCGCCGTTCAACTGATCGCCTGTGCGACCACGATGGTGCTCAATCACCCGTATCAGAATGTCTATTTCAATTTCCTGGCCGGCGCGCACCCGGGCGAGAAATACGAGATGGACTACTGGAATGTGTCTCAGGCAAACTTGCTGATGAAACTGGTCGACGAAACCAAGTCGGACAAGACGCTCTACGTTTATGCCGCGGACTGGTACACCTACGACGGTCTGGTCAAGGCGCGCAACATTCTTCCGACCGAATATAAAAAGTTGATCAAGGTGGTTGAAATTTCCTATGAAGGCATTCCGGATCGGGCAAAATATCTGGTGATCAACTTAAAACCGCTCCAGATGTCCAAGTATGGCACACTTACCTACGGGGCGAGTTGGATCGGTAATAATAAACTCGTTGGATACGCGAAAAACTATCCCGTCGTGGTTTCCAACAAGGCATACGGTTCTGACTTTATGACGATATATGAATTGCCATAGGGTGATGATTACAGGCATAGGAGGAACCCAATGAAACGGTGTAGAAATTGCAGGGCAAAAACGACTCCTTCCTATGGACGCTGCACCCAGTGCGGCTATTTAATGGAACCGATAAGAACTGAGGATTACATAGAAGAATCCAATTCTGTCCCCTCCGGGAGATCCGCCCAAAAGGTTATCTGGAAGCTAAACGCTATTCCGAAATGGCTGATTGCGATTGCTTTTCTGGTATCTCTGATTCCGATCCTGCCGGCGACGATAGTATTCATGAGTTATCTGCATTATTTGGACCGTTGGGGTATCTCGGATGCTTTATGGGGCGTGTTTCTTATTGAAATATTGAGCTTTGTCATTGTGCTTTCAATTTACGGCGCGCTTTTCAAATTGTGGTGCGAAATTATTCTGCCGGCTATAAGGTCCAAATTAGGAGGGTGACTAATCTCGAGGGATGCGTCGCAGACCAGCGGGAACTTTAAGTCAACTTGATTATGTATGGGGGTCCCAAATGAAACGGTGTAAAAATTGCAGAAAAAAAACGACTCCTTCCTACGGACGCTGCACCGAATGCGGATACTTAATGGAGCAGGTTAGAACTAAGGATCATACACAAGAACCCGGACTTGATTCCTCCGGGACACCTGTGCGTAAGGTTGCCTGGAGTTTGCATGATTTGCCGCAATCTCTGATTGTAGTTGCTTTTCTGATGTCACTGATTCCGGTAGGGGTAGCGATGTCTCTTCAGCCCAATATTTCAGATAATCTCAACAGACATGTATTATGGGATTATAAGTGGGTCTTACTGTTTATTCAAATTTTGAGCTTTGCTTTTGCCATGGTGATCAACATTGCGCTTTATAGATTGTGGTGCGAAATTATTCTGCCGGCAATAAGGAATAAATTCGGAGACTGACCAATGCTTAAGCGGTGCAGCGCAGACCCTGACTATTGCGTGCTGCGGTTTGCCGCGAAAAGCGGCAGATATTACACGAATTTCAGTTCGCAGGACTTTGAAGTAGAGTAGGCGGATATCTTTTTGCTAATCGTGAGACATAAAAAATCGGGCTTCCCGGCAATCACCAAGGGAGCCCGAATTTCTTGCTGGAGTAGCCGGCTCTGTAATGGCCGTGACTTATTCTCTTATCGTTTTCTCCTGCTCCAGTTTCTTTATTTTCCTTCGGATTGGCAGTCCGAGCCTATAAAATATAAGACCCAGTGATATTACGGAAAGCCCTATAGCTATGTTGCCATATGAAAAATTGCCTAAGTTCTCACCGATCGAAAGGTTCACTATGCCAATGATTAAGTTCGCTAACCCTCCTGTAAACTCTACAAACATTAGGGAATTCCACGTAGCATATATCCGTTTATAGTGCTTAATTCTGGAGTCAATATCTGTGTATATCTCAAAAGAACCTTCGGAGGTTTTTTTGCGCAAGTAAATCCAACGCGTATATGTGGCTACACATTCGACGCCGCTTTCTTCCAGAAACTTGATATATGCAACGCTTTCAAGGTGATTGGGCATATTTTCTAACAGTTCGATTCTATAGGCATACTGGTTATGCTCTGTTTCTTCAAAAACGTATCTGCACCAGGAATAGCCGGTTAGAGCCATTCCCTTTGCGGACATTTCATTAAGCCATTTTTCTTCTTTTTCATAATCCCAAAATGCTTTCCAAACAACATGTATCATTTTGCTTCACCCCCGGTTATTCTTTTTCCATTGGCAATCAATTCTTCTAATCTTTTTATCTCATCCACGAGGGCTGACTTTCCCGATTCGGTTATTTGGTATTCCTTCTTGCGCGAGTCTTTTTCGCCGGGGATGGAATGAATCCAGTTCTTTTCAAGCAATGTATTGATGGCTCCGTATAATGTGCCCGCACCCAGATTGACCCGGTTATTACTTAGATCTTGAACGTTTTGCATAATTCCGTAACCATGCATGGGCGAGTAAAGTGACAGCAAAATATAAAACACCGCTTCCGTTAATGCGCCTCTTTCAAAACTCTCCGGCAAAACAATCACCTCCTGTATAACGTTACGTTAGCCGTTATATCGGCAACCGTAATAACACTATATCGCCAGCCGATATACTTGTCAATACAGATTCTGAAAATCTGTGCAACCGGATCAGGCGACATTTGCTTTGATTATCAAAATGATTGCGCTTTTGCGCATATGGGTCTACACTCTAGTTAGTAGATTTGCTTGAAAACATATCGGAACCGGCTCCTTTTCTATATGGAGGGAAAAAATGAATATTCCGGAAATGAAAAATCTGATTATCGGTAATTTGACGGCGAGGACTCCGATCATTCAAGGCGGCATGGGTATCGGCATATCGTTGTCCGGACTTGCTTCAGCCGTCGCGAGTCAGGGCGGAGTAGGTGTGATTTCGACCGCCGGCATTGGCATGATGGAAAAGGATTATCATTCAAATTACCTGGAGGCCAACATACGTGCACTCACAAGAGAAATTCGAAAAGCAAGGGAAATGACCTCCGGAATTATCGGAGTCAATATCATGGTAGCGATGTCCAATTTTGAGGACATGGTTAAAACAGCTGTAAAAGAGGGCGTCGATGTTATTTTTGCGGGCGCGGGGCTGCCGCTCAATCTGCCGCAGTTTCTGAGCAGTGTCAGCAAAACGCTGATTGTCCCGATTGTCTCTTCCGGCAGGGCGGCCAGAATCATTGCAAAGCGATGGTTTGATAAGTATCAGTACGTGCCGGATGCAATCGTTGTGGAAGGTCCGATGGCCGGCGGGCATCTGGGCTTCTCGCCGGAGCAGATTGATGACAGCAGTTTTTCGCTCGAAAACCTGATCCCGGATGTCATCCGTGAAATGAAGCCCTTTGAAGAGACCTGTGAGAAGAAAATCCCGGTGATCGCCGCAGGAGGCATCTATACCGGAGAGGACATCTATAAATTCATGCAGCTCGGAGCAGCGGGTGTACAGATGGCGACGCGCTTTGTTACAACGTGCGAATGCGACGCATCCGAAGCATTTAAGAATGCGTACATTAATTCAACCAAAGAAGACATTGTCATTATAAAGAGTCCGGTCGGACTTCCCGGCAGAGCGATCGTAAATAAGTTTATTGAAGACATCCGCAGCGGCGCCAGGAAGGCCTTCACATGTCCTTTTCATTGTATAAAAACGTGTGATAACAAAGTCAGTCCATACTGCATTTCGGTTGCCCTGATGAACGCCAAAAGAGGCCTGATGAAAAACGGTTTTGCTTTTGCGGGTGCCAATGCATATCGCACCGACAAAATTATCCCCGTGAAGGAATTGATCGTTTCGCTTCGTCAGGAATACGGGGCGGTGGTTAAGGGACTGGTGAAATAGGACACGAGTAGGACGCGACACCGCAAAAATCACACAAATCGCAAAATAGAAAAAGCCTAGGACCCTTACAGGCTCTAGGCTAAAACATTGGTGGAGAATACCGGGCTCGAACCGGCGACCTCTTACATGCGAAGCAAGCGCTCTCCCAGACTGAGCTAATTCCCCGAATTCGACTTGCAGAAAGCATGCTTTGCGCAAAACCGACAATACACATTATCGGATGCACATTCCTTTATGTCAAGTGAAAACGCTGACTTCAGTGGCTGCAGAAACTGGACACAAGGGGGAGAAAGTGGACACGGTGATTCAGTAGTGTGAACTAGAGGGTTTCACTGTTGGACAAGTCTGCACCCAGAGTAAACAGGAGTTTTACCGTAAAATACACGAATGGGAAAGAATGGGCATCGGACGCCAAATCTTTGACGTGAATTTAGCCGCCATACAGCAGCCGAAGAACGATTCGCGAGGCTTTTTCGTAAAGTAAACTTCTCTTGCCGGTATTTATACGTATTTTGAACTGCGGGGAGTGCCTGCGGAACCGGTAATTACGTATAATTCCGACCTATTTGCCGGTATTTATACGTATTTTGAACTGCGGGGAGTGCCTGCGGAACCGGTAATTACGTATAATTCCGACCTATTTGCCGGTATTTATACGTATATTGGACTTCGGGGAGCGCCTACGGAACCGGCAATTACGTATAATTCCGACCTATTTGCCGGTATTTATACGTATATTGGACTGCGGGGAGCGCCTGCGGAACCGGCAATTACGTATAATTCCGACCTATTTGCCGGTATTCATACGTATATTGGA
>Ga0209373_10003951_pt1 | contig 13188 bp, 15 predicted proteins | sample Higcelweek5metaG_FD_187173 | JGI IMG/M metagenome (GOLD analysis project Ga0209373, IMG submission 187173) | Freshwater pond sediment microbial communities from the University of Edinburgh, under environmental carbon perturbations - High... | ecosystem: Environmental > Aquatic > Freshwater >...
GCACCTCCGAGGACGATCTCCGCAATCTGTTCGCCCAGTATGGCGAAGTGATCTCCGTGAAGTTCATCAACGACCGTGAGACCGGCCGCTTCCGCGGTTTCGGCTTCGTCGAGATGGACAACGCCGCCGCCCTCGAGGCCGTGCAGGCCCTGAACGGTAAGGAGCTGGGCGGTCGCGCCCTGAAGGTTAACGAGGCTCAGGAGCGCGAGTCCCGTCCCCCCCGCTACTAAACAAAAGCGCTTATGATTAAAGGCCCCGGTCTGCGAAAGCGGACCGGGGCCTTTTTATTACTAACTATCGGAGGGGCGTTCAGAATACTTTCTCATGAACAAGCTGATGCTTTCAAACATAAGCTGGATTCTTTTTTTGTCGCTTACGTCTTCCCATTTGCCATGTGCAGCTGAGTTTCGGATACCTGCCCACGATGTGATATCTTTCATATCTTGCTTTGTAATGAGATCTTTTGTTCGCAGTATATTGGCATAAGCTTCAATGTTGTGATTTTTACAACTTTCGTTTATCTCTTCAACCCAATTGCGCAAAAATTCTTCGAGCGCGGCCCCTGCAATAACTGCTGGTGCTGCGGGATGGATTCCATTAGTATTAATAAGATTGTTAGCTTGGTCAAGCAGGTCAGATATGACATCGTTTTTTGCTTTTCGTTCAGGCGAGATGCCTCCAATAATTCCGCTTTCGATGCTTGAAATAAAAGAATTAAGTATGTCACATGCAACTGATTTGTATTGGTCAGATGTGAATGCCGTAATAGTTGAAAGTGATTGTAAAAATATGCTGTTTCCACCAGCGTAGACTCGGACTAGCTCTTTAGCCTCTGCTGCAGCACCCGTCGAGTACTGGTTTTTGCGCATCGCTTCCATTATTCTTTTTGCTTGAGTAATAGCTTCATCTGGTGTCATAATTCGATTATACTCCAATCTTTTGGCCATTTAAATGCTACATCCTGGTCTACCACAGTATCTTCTCCACCGGCCGCCGCTCCGGCACAACAACCTTCTCCACCTTCCCCTCAACCCAGGCCTTGCTGCCGTACAATCCGCAGAAGCACGTGCCGAACTCCTTCACGTCCGCTTCGCGATACTCGCACGGGCACACGATATCCTTGTCGTCGTCGAACGCGCCATTGGCCAAGCGGCACGGGCAGGCCATGTAGCCCAGCCGCTCCTTGTTGGTCAGCAGGCCCTCCAGCAGGGGCATGGTCATGGTCGTGTCGGGATTGAAGAAATAGCCCTTGGGCTCCTGAATCCTTTTCAACATGTCGAAGAGCTGCCGCACGTTCATGCTTTCAACGCCTCGTCGATCTTTTCCTGGTTGAAGCCGACAACGACCTTGCCATTGATGACGAGGGTGGGGAACGACACGGAAGGATTGAGCTTCTTCACTTCCTCGACTATGTCCTTGCGCTCCTGGCCGGTCAGGGTGTCCACGTGCACGCAGTCGTAGGCGACGCCGCACTTGTCCAAGTATTCCTTGGCTTTTTTGCAGTGGATGCAGGTGGACAGCGCGTACACTTTGATTTCCGGGGCCATGGCGGCGCTCCTTTCGGTTGTGGCCGCCAGAGGAGCGGCCTGTATTGTTGTTCCAAACATGCGCGAAATCCAATTCCCTGTCAAAGTTCTTACTTCAGCACAGCACAGGGCGAACTCAGTGCGGCGGCAAGCGGTCGGAGCGCGCCAGGCGCACCTCCAGCGCCCGCGCGGCGAGGGAGCAGGGCAGCCCCAGCGCCAGGTAGAGCACAAACACCAGTGTCCAGACCTCGAAGGACCGGTATGTGGCGGACACAAGCTCCTGCGCCTGGAAGGTCAGCTCGGGTATGGAGATGACGGACACGATGGCCGAATCCTTGAGGGTGGACACGAACTGTCCGGTGAGCGCGGGCACCATGCGCCGAAAAGCCTGCGGCAGCACCACATGCGCCAGGGTGCGCCAGCGCGGAAAGCCCAGCGCTGCGGCCGCGTCCCACTGGGTTGGCTCGATGGACTGCACGCCCGCGCGCACGATCTCGGCCACATAGGCGCCTTCGATGAGCGCCAGGGTGAGGATGGCGGTGACAAAGGCGGGCATCTGCCCCACGGGGCCGAAGAACGCCTGCGCCGGGGCGAGGAGCGCGGCGGGCAGGCTGTTCACCGCCTCGTTCAGGCCAAGGGCGGTGATGAGCTGCCCGCTTAAAAAGTAGCTGAACAAGAAGATGAGCACCAGCGGCGGGGTGTTCCGCACGGCAAGCACGTATGTGCCGCCGGCAAGCCGCCAGAACAGCCGCGCGCTCACCCGCATGAGCCCGGCCAGCGTGCCCAGAATGAGCGCAAACAACCCGGCCCAGAGGCTCAGGCGGATGGTGGCGAAGAACCCGGCGAGCAGGCGTCCCGTGCGCCAGTGTCCGTCTGCGTCGGCATAGGCCAGAAACTGCGGAATGACCGCCCAGTTCCAGTGATAGTTGAGGCGCGCGCCCGCGCGGCTGGCGAGCCAGTAAAGGCCCGCCGCCACGCAGACGATGACCGCGGCGTCGAGGATGCGGCCGCTGGTGAGCAGCGGGGCGGCCGCCGCGTTCGGAGGAAGGTGCTCCGGGCGCATGTTCCGGTTCCCCAACACGAGCCCCTGGCTACTCCACCTGGTCCTTCCACTTGTCGGTGCGGAACCAGTAGTTGTGGCGCTCCGCCAGCCAACCCTCGTCGTTCACCATGCGGATCCAGCCGTCGAGGAAGTTGAGGAAGTCCGGGTCGCCCTTGCGCACGGCAAAGGCGATGGGCTCCTTGGTGAAGGGCTCGGCCAGGGGCAGCACGAGCTTGTCCGGGTACTTCAGCGCCTGGAAGGCCGGGAAGGGGTCCGAGGCGACAACGGCGTGGGCGCGGCCGTTCAGCACTTCCTGAATGGTCTGCGCCTCCTGGTCGAACAGCTTGAGCTGGGCCTTGGGCATATACTTCTTGGCCGCGTCCACGGCGGTGGTGCCCTGGCGCACGGCCAGCACAACGTCGGGCTTGTCGAAGTCGGCCAGGGTCTTGAACTTGCCCGCCTTGGCCTTGTCCGCCACGATGGACATGCCGGAGTATTCGTATGGAATGGTGAAGTTGACCTTGAGGGCCCGCTGCGGCTGTATGCTCATGCCGCCGATGATGATGTCGAACTTGCCGGAAAGCAGGGCCGGGATGATGCCGGACCACTGCGTGGGCTCGAACTGGGCCTTCACGCCCAGGTCTTTGGCCAGGCGGTTGGCCACGTCGATCTCGTAGCCGATGAACTCGCCCTTCTTATCTTGCATGGCCCAGGGCACAAAGGTGGAAAAGCCCACGCGCAGCACGCCGCGCTGCACCACCTGGTCGAGGGTGCCGCCGTTTTCCGCGGGCTGGGACTTGGGCGCCGACTGTTCGTTTTTGGAGCAGCCAAGGGCGGCCAAGGACAAAATGGCGCAGGCTGCGACCGCGAGAATCCTTTTGGCGAACATGGACATCCTCCTTGTTCTGGGTCCTGTCTGTGTAGTTTCAGGCGGGATAGCTGAGGCGCTGCTCCAGGGTCGAGGCCAGAATGGAAAGGGCCGTGGTGACCAGCCAGTAGAGCGCCGCAACCGTAAACCATATTTCAAAGCTCAGAAAGGTCTCGGCCACAATGGAGCTGCCGCGCAGGGTCAGCTCGCCAATGGCGATGGCGCTGGCCAGGGACGAATCCTTGACCAGCGAGACGCTTTGGCTGGCCAGGGGGGGCAGCACGTGGCGCACGGCCTGGGGCAGAATCACCAGGCGATAGGCGGAGAACGTGCTCATGCCCAGGCTGCGCGCCGCGTCCCATTGGCCGGGGTCCTGGGAGACGATGCCCGCGCGCAGGATTTCGGACACGTACGCGCCCTCGAACAGCGAAAGGCCGAGCACGGCCGTGGTGAGCGCGTCCATGCCGATGACCGGAGCCAGCACGAAGTAGAGGAAGAGCAGCTGGATGAGCAGCGGCGTGTTGCGTACGGCCTCCATGTAGCAGCGGGCCAGGGCCCGCCCAGCCACCGAGCCGGACAGGCGCAACAGGGCGGCGGCGAGCCCGCAGCACAACGCGCCCAGGCCGGAAAGCGCCGTGAGCTTGAGCGTGACCTCGAGGCCTTGGAGCAGGGGGCCTGCGGTGTTCTCCGGGGTGATGACGAAGGCCGGGACGCGGTACCATTGCCAGTTGTAGCCCAGGGTTGCGGCGCCGCGCGCCACCAGCCACAAGAAGCCCGCAACGGCCAGCGCAAAGAGAAGCCCGTCGCGCAGGACAGGGCCGCCGAGGCTGGATGCTGCGGGCTTGGGGTCAGGCATGCAGACGGCTCTCCACCAGGGTGCGCACTGCGGCGGCTATCGCGTCCACGCCGCCGGAGGCGTCCACGAGTTTGATGCGCTCTGGGAAGCGCCGCGCCAGGGCCTTGTAGCCTTCGCGCACGCTGGTGTGGAAGGCCAGGCTCTCGGCCTCGAAGCGGCCCTCGGCCACGGTTTTGCCCTCGGCCTTGTTGCGGCTCACGGCGCGTGTGAGGCCAACAGTGGGGTCGATGTCCAGCAGAATGGTGAGGTCGGGCCAGAGGCCATCCACGGCCAGGGTGTTCAGCCCGTGCAGCAGTTCCGCGTCCAGGCCGCGTCCATAGGCCTGGTAGGCCACGGTGGAGTCGGCGAAGCGGTCGCACAGGACGATTTCGCCATTGGCCAAGGCCGGGCGGATGACCTGCGCCACATGTTGGGCGCGGTCGGCCAGGTAGAGAAACAGCTCGGCCCGGGGGCAGAGGTCGCGGTTTTCAAGGGAGAGCAGCACGCGCCGCAGCTCCGCGCCGATGCGGCTGCCGCCGGGCTCGCAGGTGAGATGCACACGGCGGCCCAAGGTTTCGAGCCGCGCCTTGAGCAGGGCTATCTGCGTGGATTTTCCTGTGCCTTCAATGCCTTCAAAGGTGATGAACATGCGGTGCTGTTTCCTTATTGCTGTGCGAAGCGGCTAGTCCGAGCCCAGCGGCAGGAGCAGGAAGCGCTCGTCCACCGACGCGTCGATCTTTTTCGCGTCCGCCTTGGGGACCTCGGCCGGAACTGGCGTGTGCGGCGCGCGGTACAGATAGCGGTCCAGGTAGCGCTGGAACGGCGTCCAGTTCTGTTCCGTGCCCTCAAGGTCGGCGTAAGCCCCGGCCAGGGTGTTCAGCTTGGCGTCGATGTTGTCCGCAAAGTGCAGGATGAAGGCCTCCGGGGTCTTGGGCCTGCGGGGCGAGCCGAACTCGTACTCGCCGTGGTGGGCGATGATGAGGTGCTTGAGGTGCAGGATGAGCGGCTCGTCCAGGTCCTTGGCCTTGGCCAAAAAAGGCTCGATGCGCAGCAGACCCAGCTGGATGTGCCCCAGCAGGCGGCCTTCGTCCGTGTAGTCGCACGAAAGCCCGCTGGAAAGCTCCCAGGCCTTGCCCAGGTCGTGGAGCAGGGCGGCCACGAGCAGAATCTGGCGGTCCAGGTGCGGGTAGAGGTCGCACAGGGCAAGGCAGGTGCGGGCCACTGCCAGGGTGTGCTCCAGCAAGCCGCCGGCGTATGCATGGTGCACTGCCTTGGCCCCGGTGGCGGGCAAAAGCCTGGCGCGTATCTCCGGGTCGCCCAGGATCTTCTTTATCAGCGCGCGCCAGGGTTTGTGCGTCAGTTCGCGGCGGCACAGCTCCTCAATCTCGGCCATCAGGCTGTCCGGCTCCACAGGGCTTGGCGGCAAAAGTTCGGCGAGGTCCACCTCGGCGGCGTCCACTTCGGTCAACTGCTCGACGGTGAGCTGGCACTTGTCGCGGTAATTGGCGGCCAGGGCGCGCACCTGCACGACCTGCCCGGCGGAAAGGCCGGGATGCTGCTGCGACAGCGGGCTCCAGACCTTGGCCTCCATTTGCCCCGTGGAATCCTGCAGCATCAGGCTCCAGTACGGGCCGTTGCGCGACTGGCCTGTGCGGGCCTCCGCCAAAAGAAAAATGTCCTGTATCGTCTGTCCGGGGCTAATATCCCGTATGTACACGGCTTTCGCAATCACGGCCTTGCCATCTCCCTCAGGTTGGGGTACTGCGCCTGTACCGCGGCGTGCGGCGGGCAGGGCGTCCCTTGTGCCGCCATATTTGCCCTCAAGCGGCGCGCAATGTCAAACTGAACAAAGGCCCGGACCTTGCGGACCGGACAAGTAAAGAGGCCCTCCATGCGCATCCTGCTCACCAACGACGACGGCATACAGGCCGTTGGCCTGCGCGCCATGCACCGCGCCCTGGTCGACGCCGGGCACGAGGTCCATGTGGTGGCGCCGGTGACGGAGCAGTCGGCCGTGGGACACGCCATCACCCTTTCCGCCCCCCTGCGCGTAAAGGAATTCCGCGACGAGGGCTTCTTCGGCCTCGGCGTCACCGGCACCCCGGCCGACTGTGTGAAGCTCGGTCTTTCCACACTGGTGAAAGAGCGGCCGGACATGGTCGTGTCCGGCATCAACTCCGGCGCGAACGTGGGCGTGGACCTTTTGTACTCCGGCACGGTCTCCGCCGCCACGGAGGGCGCGTTCATGGGCTTTCCCGCCATGGCCGTGTCCATGGACGACTTCAATCCCACGGACCTCTCCGGCCAGGCGGCCTACGCCGCGGAGCTGCTGCCGCGCTTGCAGCTGGGCAAGCTGCCGGAGAAGTGCGTGCTGAACCTGAATTTCCCCGCCCGGCCCATTGGCGACGTCCTGGGCTTCAAGCTGTGCCCGCACACCCGCGTGGCCTATGAGGACTGGTATGTGGAGCGCCTGGACCCGCGCGGCCGCCCGTATTATTGGATGTGCGGCGAGCTGAAGGCCGAGCGCATCAGCCCGGACCGCGACCGGCGGCTGTTGACCGAAGGCTGGGTGACCCTGACGCCGCTCAAGTTCGACTTCACGGATCATGAAACGCTGAATCTGTTGGAGTCCATGCTTTCCTGACCCTCGTGTTGACATGAAATTCATAGCGTGACATGACTTAAGCTGTACGTAGAAGCCATTTACAAGCCTCTTCACGACCGCAAGGAGGAATCCATGCCCTTAGTCTCGCCCAAGGAAATGTTTGCCAAGGCCTACACCGGCGGCTACGCCATCGGCGCGTTCAACGTGAACAATATGGAGATCATCCAGGGCATCATGGAGGCGGGCAAGGCGGAGAACGCGCCGCTCATCCTTCAGGTTTCCGCCGGAGCGCGCAAATACGCCGGTCAGGGCTACATCATAAAACTCATGGAGGCCGCCCTCCAGGAAACCGATTTGCCCGTGGTGCTGCACCTGGACCATGGCCCGAATTTCGACCTGTGCAAGACCGTCATCGACGGCGGCTTCACCTCGGTCATGTACGACGGATCCGCACTTCCTTACGAGGGCAACATCGCCGAGACCAAGCGCGTGGTCGAATACGCCCACGAGCGCGGCGTCTGGGTCGAGGCTGAGCTGGGCCGCCTGGCCGGCGTCGAAGAAGACGTGAGCTCCGACGAGCATATTTACACCGACCCGGAGCAGGCCGCGGACTTTGTCGCCAAAACCGGCTGCGACTCACTGGCCATAGCCATCGGCACCAGCCACGGCGCGTACAAGTTCAAGGGCGAGCCCAAGCTCGACTTCGCCCGCCTGGAGAAGGTCAGTCAGCTGCTGCCCGGAGTGCCCATTGTGCTGCACGGCGCCTCCAGCGTGCCGCAGGAGTTTGTGACCATGGCCAACCAGTACGGCGGGCACGTGCCCGGCGCGTGCGGCGTGCCCGAGGACCTGCTGCGCAAGGCCGCCAGCATGGCCGTGTGCAAGATCAACATCGACACCGACATCCGCCTGGCCATGACCGCGACCATCCGCAAGCACCTGGCCGAAAACCCCGGTGACTTCGACCCCCGCCAGTACCTCACGCCCGCCCGCACGGCCGTGAAGGAAATGGTTCAGCGCAAGATCAAAAACGTTCTGGGCTGCTCCGGCAAGGCCTAGGGCGAAAGAATACCCCGCGAAGGAGCGAGACGCATGGCGACGAGAATTGGCATCAACGGCTTTGGCCGCATTGGCCGCTACCTGACCCGGCTTCTGGCCGACCAGCCCGATCTGGAGCTTGTGGCCATCAACGCGCGCGCCACCAATAAAGACCTGGCGCACCTGCTCAAATACGACTCCGTGCACGGGCCTTTCCCGCGCGTGGAGGGCAACGACAAGGGCTTCCTCCTCGACGGCAAGCAGGTCAACGTGACTCGCTTCGCCACCGGCGAGTGGAGCTGGAAGGACATGGGCTGCGACCTGGTCGTCGAGTCCACCGGCAAGCTGAACGACCGCGCCGGCTGCTCCACGCACCTGGCTTGCGGCGCGCGCAAGGTCATCCTCTCCGCCCCTGGCAAAGAAATGGACGCCACAGTGGTCGTCGGCGTGAACGACGCCGACCTGAAGCCCGAGCACCGGATCGTCTCCAGCGCCTCGTGCACCACTAACTGCCTCGCTCCGGCCGCCCAGGCCCTGCACAAGGCCTTTGGCATCAAGCACGGCCTCATGACCACCATCCACTCGTACACCATGGACCAGCGCCTGCACGACGGCTCCCACAAGGATATCCGCCGCGCCCGCGCCGCGGCCCTCAACATGGTGCCCACCACCACCGGAGCGGCCCGCGCGCTCTCGCTGGTCATTCCCGAACTCAAGGGCAAGCTCGACGGCTTCGCCATCCGCGTGCCCACCCCGGACGTGTCCATTGTGGACCTCACCTGCGAGCTGAACCGGCCCACCACCAAGGAAGAAGTCAACGCGGTCATGAAGGCCGCGGCCAACGAGAGCTTCGGCTACTGCGACGAGCCCCTCGTATCGTCCGACTTCGTTGGCAGCACCTTTGGCGGCGTGCTCGACTCCGGGCTTACCACGGTCATGGACGGCACCCAGGTGAAACTCATTGTCTGGTACGACAACGAGGCCGGGTTCACCAACCAGCTCGTGCGTCTTATCCGCAAGGTGGCCGACTTCGGCTAGCCTGCCTCGGCAAAGGGTTTTGAAAGGGGGCTTCGGCCCCCTTTTTCATTGCGGCGCCCTGGTGTGCCGCCACAGTCACGTTCATGGGAATATTCATGCGCTCGGCAATATTTCTGCTGACATTTTATGATAGCGCAGATAGATAGTGGCTGTAACCTTAGGAGGATGTCATGACGAAATCGCCGGAACGCAGTGAACGGTATTTTCGCACCCTGGCCGATGTGGTCAAGGTGGTGAACTCCAGCCTTGAACCCGCTAACGTGCTCTCCGCCGTGGTGGAGCAGACAGCCTTGGCCCTGGAGGCCAAAGGATGCACCTTGCGCCTGCTCGACCGGTCCGGCACGCGGCTCTTGCCCAGCGCGGCCTACGGCCTTTCCAAGGAATACTTCCGCAAGGGCTCCGTTGACCTTGCGCACAGCGAAGTGGACCGCGAGGTGCTCGCCGGCAAGACCATCCACATCGCCAATGTCCAGAACGACCCGCGCTTTCAGTATGGCGAGGCGGCCAAGAAAGAGGGCATCGTCACCGTGCTGGTGACCCCCCTTGAGGTCGAGGGCCGCGCCATCGGCATTCTGCGCATCTATTCAGAGAGCGAGCGCAACTACGATGAATTGGAGACGGATTTTCTGCACGCCGTGGCCGACATCAGCGCCATGGCCATTGAGAACGCCCGGCTTCACCAGGCCTTGAAAACCGACTACGAGATGCTGGCCTCCTATGAACGCCGCATCTTCGAAGACTAAGGAGGGCGGCATGCTGCGCGTCGGAATCAACGGCTTTGGCCGCATCGGCAGACAGGTTTTGAAGGCCCTGTACGATAACCACAAAGACGTGGCCACTGTGGTGGCCCTGAACGATCTGTATGATGTGAACACCAGCGCCCACCTGCTGGAGTTCGACTCCACCTACGGCAGAGCGCCGCATCCTGTTGCCGTGACCGAGTCCGGCGGCATCAGCTACGGCGACTGGACCATTGCCTGCCATGCCGAGCGCGACCCGCGCAACCTGCCCTGGGGCGAACTCGGCGTGGACATCGTCATCGAGTCCACCGGCCTGTTCACCACAGGCCCCAAGGCCCGCGCCCACATCGAAGCCGGAGCCAAAAAGGTCATCATCTCCGCCCCGGCCAAAGAAGAAGACATCACCGTCGTCATCGGCGTCAACGAGCACCTGTACGACCCGGCCAAGCACAGCATCATCTCGAACGCCAGCTGCACCACCAACTGTTTGGCCCCGGCGGTCAAGGTCGTCAACGATGCCTTCGGCGTGGTCAACGGGCTCATGTGCACCATTCACAGCTACACCAACGACCAGCGCATCCTCGACATGCCGCACCGCGACCTGCGGCGCGCGCGGGCCGCTGCGCTGAACATCGTGCCCACGAGCACCGGCGCGGCCAAGGCCGTGGCCCTCGTCATTCCCGAACTCAAGGGCAAGGTGGACGGCTATTCCCTGCGCGTGCCCACGCCCACGGTCTCCATCGTGGACTTTGCCTGCACCCTGGCCAAGCCGACGGACACCGCCACCCTGCGCGCCACCCTGAAGGCCGCCAGCGAAGGCCCGCTCAAGGGCATTCTGGGCTTCTCGGAGCGTCCGCTGGTCTCCACCGACTTCCGCGGCGACCCGCGCTCCAGCATCATCGATGCGGAGTACACCGTGGTCTCCTGCTCTGGGCTGGCCAAGATCGTCACCTGGTACGACAACGAATGGGGCTATTCCTGCCGCGTGGCGGACCTCATCAAGCTCATGGCCGACAAGGGCCTTTAGGACGAGATCATGCTTTATCTCAAGGATATCGACGTTTCCGGCAAGAAGGTGCTCATCCGTGTTGACTACAACGTGCCCCTGGACGGCACGCGCGTCACCGACGACACGAGAATACGCGAGAGCCTGCCAACCCTGCGCCATATTCTGGACGCGGGCGGCGCGGCGGTCATCTGCTGCCACCTGGGCCAGCCCAAGGGCGAGGTGAAGCCGGAGTTCTCGCTGGCTCCCGTGGCAGCGCACTTGGCCGGACTCCTGGGCGTCAGCGTTCCCCTGGCCTCGGACTGCATCGGCGCTGATGCCAAGGCCAAGATCGCGGCCCTGGCCGGCGGCTCCGTGCTCATGCTGGAGAACCTGCGCTTCCACAAGGCCGAGACCTCCAAGGACCCGGCGGAGCGCATGGCCTTTGCCAAAGAACTCATGGACGGGCTGGACATCTACGTCAGCGACGCCTTCGGGGTTGCGCACCGGCCCAACGCCTCGGTCACCGAGGCCCCGCTCTCCGCGTCCAAGGCCTGCGCGGGGTTCCTCATGGAGAAGGAATGGCAGTACCTGCACGGCGCGTTCTCCAACCCCAAGCGGCCCTTTGTGGCCGTTTCCGGCGGCAGCAAGGTGTCGAGCAAACTCGGCGTCTTGAAGAATCTGCTGGGCAAGGTGGACCACCTGATCATCGGCGGGGCCATGGCCAACACCTTCCGCCTGGCCCAGGGCATCGACATGGGCGACTCCCTCGTTGAGCGCGAGCTGTTGGACGAAGCGCGCAGCATCATGGACGCGGCGGCCGACGCCCGCACGCACATCCACCTGCCGGTGGACTTCGTGCTCGCCAAGAGCTTCAAGGACACCGTCGCGGCCGTGTCCTCGCACACCGGGGCCGTGCCTGCCGGGCTCATGGCTCTCGACATCGGCCCCAAGAGCGTCATCGTCTTCGCCGACATCCTGAAGGGCGCGGGCACCGTGGTGTGGAACGGCCCCATGGGCGCGTTCGAGAACCCGGCCTTTGCCGCCGGGTCCATAGGCGTGGCCAAAGCCATCGTGGCTTCGGGCGCGCTCAGCATCGTGGGCGGCGGCGACACCGACGCCGTGGTGCATGCCGCGCACCTGGGCGACAAGTTCAGCTTCATCTCCACCGGGGGCGGCTCGTTCTTGGAGTTCCTGGAAGGCAAGGAGCTGCCCGGCTTCAAGGCGCTTGAAGACGCCGCGAAAAAGTAGGCTCAGTCTCGTCTTCTATCCGCTTCCGTCCGTCGCCCTCTGGCGGCGCGGCAGCAAAACAAAACCCCCGGTCCGGCATCACGCTGGATCGGGGGCTTTCAATTATTCTCGTGTGAGCTGGGGAATGCGCGCGGAAGGGGGCGGGGAGGGCATCAGGATTAGGAACCCCGTGTCCTCTCAAACGCGCTCGGGGAACAGCGCCGTGCCCGCGTTGAGGATGGTTTCGGCGCGCACGCCGAGGGGCGCGATGCGGCGCTCCACCAGGGCAATCTCGTCCGCCGGGTCGAACAGCGGATAGTCGCTGCCGAAGAGCAGCTGCTCCGCCGGATGCTTGGCGATGATCTCGCGCAGGGTGTCGTCGTCGATGAAGGACAGGGAGCTTGAGGTGTCGAAGAACACGTCCATGCCCGCCAGATTCTCCACCACGCAGCGCCAATGGCTGAAGCCGCCCAAGTGCGCGGCGATGATGCGCGGACCGGGGAAGGCGCGGCGCAGCTTGGCCATCTTGATAGGGCAGGAAGGGTTCTTTTCCGGCGGCAGGGTGTCGCCCACGTGGATCATGAGCGTGAACTCATTGCCGATGATCTCCATGAGGCGGTAGAACTTCGGGTCGTCGAGGAAAAAGCCCTGGAAGTCCGGGTGGAACTTGAGGCCCTTGATGCCGGCGGCGCGCAGGCGGGCAAGCTCCTTTTCCGGCTCGGCGTAGTCCGGGTGCAGGGTGCCGAAGGCCGTCACGCGCTTGGACTGCCGCTCCATGTCCATGGCCCAGTTGTTGGCCGGGATGACCTGGGAGGGGTCGGTTGCGGCGGTGTGCACCACCACGCGGCCAATGCCTGCGTTGTCGGCCCGGGCAAGCAGATCGTTCAGCACGCCGGTGCCCTGCGGATGGATTCCGTAGTGCGTGTGCAGTTGGTTGATGGCTTTTTCAGCGATTTTGGGATGGATAACGTGCGTATGCGTGTCGGTGAACACTCTATGAAGCTCCTGTTTGCGTGGGGGGATCACTACACCCAGGCAAGGGGCGGAGCAAGAAAAACGAGGCGAGGGAGTGCTTACTGCTGGGCGCTTGCGGCAGGCTGGGACTTGCTCTCGCACACGTCCTTGAACCAGCCCGGCACGGCAACGGGCTTGCCCTCGCGGTTCACCATGGGGTGTTCGGTGTAGCCCTGGGCGGTCAGCTTGGATTTGTCCTCGTTCCAGAACTCGTAGACGATGAGCATGCTGGCGCGGCGCCACTCGGCCACGCCGCAGTGCACCCACAAG